>Ga0209099_1000399_pt1 | contig 51758 bp, 39 predicted proteins | sample AD_JPNHW2_MetaG_FD_184430 | JGI IMG/M metagenome (GOLD analysis project Ga0209099, IMG submission 184430) | Active sludge microbial communities of municipal wastewater-treating anaerobic digesters from Japan - AD_JPNHW2_MetaG (SPAdes) (version 2) | ecosystem: Engineered > Bioreactor > Anaerobic...
CCGGGATAATGAAAGCCAACTCTTTCCGCTTGAGATAGGTTCCGCCAAACAGTGCTATGGCTGCAATGGGGGTAAAATTGGGCCAATGCGGTATAAGGCGCATCATTGCCCCTGTAAGTATCAGTGTAACAATCAGGTAAAAGCGTGTCGTAAGTATTTTATTTCCCATTGCTGATTTTGTTGTGATTCCGCAAAAATAATAAAAAACTATCGCTTTCTAAACGAATATTATTTTCTCGTGAGTCTGTCTTTTCTGAACCATAATTTAGTCGCTGCAACGATTAACCACAATGGAGTTTACTTTTCTCACATAATGTCATTTCATTGGGTCTCAACAATCATTTGGGCGTTCTCAATACCCGATAAATCACCTTTATAGAACACAGCAGTTAAGGAAACTTTTTTCATTACATGTCTGTAGCTTTGTATGAAAAATAAAAGCAAGGTGTTCACTGCCTCTCATCATCTTTGCGTGAAACCTGATTATATCTCTACCTTTGCCGTGGAAAAAAACCACTCAATGAAACGCACGGGAAATCTGATCCTAACTGCTTTCGTCCTGACGATTTCAGTGTTACTGTCATCATGCAATGATATGAAAAGAAAAGCCGACCTTATCGTTTACAATGCCAGGATATATACCGTAGATAGCTCATTTTCTGTAGTTTCGGCTATTGCTGTCAGAGATGGCAAAATCCTTGACCTTGGTACCACCGATCATATTTTAAGCCGCTATGGAGCAACAGTTCAGATCAATGCAAAACAGCAGTTTGTTTACCCCGGCTTTATTGATGCCCATTCACACTTTTACGGACTGGCTTACGAACAACAATATGCTGATCTGACAAGCGCCAAATCATTTGACGAAGTAATTGATATATTAAAGGCCTGGCGAAAGAATCATCCTTCGGACTGGCTGCTTGGCAGGGGATGGGACCAGAATAAATGGTCCGGACAGAAGTTTCCTGATAACACTTTGTTAGACAAAACTTTCCCCGGAGTTCCGGTAGTCCTGACCCGCATCGATGGCCATGCAGTGCTGGCAAGTTCTGAAGCCATCGAAAAAGCCACCCTCAAAAACATTCCGGCCGGCGAAGCGCTCTTTAATGGTGAGCGGTTTACAGGAATCTTCCTGGAAGGGACTGCTGACAAGATCAAAAATTCTGTTCCGCCACTTGCCGAAACGGAAACTGAAAAATTACTGATTGAAGCATCTCAAAAATGTTTTGAAGCCGGCCTTACCAGTGTTACCGATGCCGGCCTCGACCTTAAAGATATCATTCGTCTTGAAAAACTTCAGCAACAGCAAAAGCTGAACCTTAGGCTAAATGTTATGCTGAACCCTACCGAAGAAAACTTCAAAGCTTTTGTTGAGAAAGGCATTCATAAAACTTCCTGGATCACGGTAAGGTCGGTCAAACTTTATGCCGACGGCGCTTTGGGTTCAAGGGGTGCATGCCTCAAACAGCCATATTCTGACGATCCTTCAAACAAAGGGTTACTGGTGATCACACCGGAATTTATGCAGAAGGTCTGCGAGATCGCCTATAAATCAGGCTACCAGGTCAGCACACACGCCATTGGTGACTCGGCGGTAGGATTTGTGCTCCGTTCCTATGCTCGCGTGCTTCAGGGCATCAACGACAGGCGCTGGCGTATTGAGCACTCACAGGTGGTTGACCCCGATGACATTGAATTATTTGGCAAGTACAATATTATTCCGTCGGTTCAGGGCACTCATGCCACATCTGATATGGCATGGGCAAAGTTGAGGTTGGGCAAGAGAGTAGCCAATGCATATGCCTATAAAAGGTTATTGCAGCAAAACGGATGGCTGCCCAATGGTACAGATTTTCCTATAGAAAGCATCGAACCCCTTAAAACATTCTATGCCAGCGTAGTAAGGAAAGATGCTGAAGGCAATCCTGCAGAAGGTTTCCAGTTAATTGACGCGCTGACCCGCGAAGAAGCGCTGAAAAGTGTTACCATTTGGGCAGCTAAGGCAGCATTTGAAGAAAATGAAAAAGGATCCCTTGAAAAAGGAAAATTCGGCGACCTGGTGATTCTTGATAAAGATATAATGCATGTCCCGGAAAAAGAATTATTGAAAACAAGGGTGCTTTACACTATCCTCGACGGCAAGGTTGTATATGATGCATCGAAGCATAAGGAGTAAAAAAGGCTAATCCGGATAGGTGATCTTTTTCACAATCTCTATAAATTCGCTGAAAATCATTGCAGTAGCTCCCCACATAAAGTGTCCGTAAGCATCAAATCCAGGGGCAACTATTGATATATTTCCTATTTTAAGTTTCTTCTCAATCACTGCGTCAGGTGCTAAAAGATCATCAAGTTTAAGGATCAGCAGTTCCTTAACCTCCTTAGGATCAGTGTCAAAAAGTGGTTTCTTGTCAATAGCGGCTACAAACGGGTGAACAAGGAAATTACTGCGTGGAATATATAAATCTGTCAGTTTACCGCAATAAACCATTTCTCCTGACTTCACTCCAATCTCTTCAAATGTTTCACGCAAGGCAGTCGAGTAGTCCGAAATATCCTGATTCTCTTTTCTTCCACCCGGAAGGCTTATTTGTCCCGAATGAGCTCCATTGTATTCATTGCGAAGAATAACCGGCAAATATACCCTGCCATTATCGGTGAACAAAAGCATCAGAACGCTGCTTTCAACCGGCCGGTGATATGCTGCATCATATTCATCTTCTGCTAATCGGTGAAGAGGTGCAAGCTTGTATTGGGCTGTTTTTCCTGGTAGCTGCCCCGACAACCGTTTGCTAAGCTGTTTTTTAAAGCTGTTCCAGCCTGTGAATTGATTCGACAAATTATCTTCGTCACTTAACATCGCTCAATTGGTATGTTTTTTGTTATTTTGATTTTGCATCAACTGATAAAAATAGTTTATCAGAACGTCGGATGTGCGAAATGGTTCAGAAATACTTTAATTTTGTCATAACTGCCACTGAAAAATGACAAAGAATAAACCACTTTTCAACGAAACCACCAATACCGGCAAAGGTATGGGAAGTGAGATCGTTCTGTTCAACGACGACTTCAATACTTTTGAATATGTTATCAATGTACTGGTTGAGGTTTGCGGACATGAGCCTGAACAAGCTGAACAGGTGGCCCTTATAACACATTACAAGGGGAAATGCGGCGTAAAAACCGGAAGGCGTGAAGAACTGCTTCCTATATGCTTGGAACTGAATCGTCGTAACCTTACTGCCAAAATCAACTAGCGATAAACAAATTAATCAAATACAGCATGAAAAAGTCAATTATTTATTTATTAGCAACAATCTTATTATCAACGACATTTATGTCGTGCCAGAAAGTACCCATTACTGGTCGCAAACAGCTGAAATTGCTGCCTTCGAGCTACATCAACAGTATGGGAAATGAAAGCTATGCTTCATTCCTGAAAGAGAATCCCGCAGTAGCACCTCCAACTATACAGTCAGCAGCCGTTACCGCTGTTGGAGAGAGGGTGAGTGCTGCTGTAACAAAATACATGAACGACAATGGAATGGCTAAGCGCATCGAAGGGTATAAATGGGAATTCAACACGGTTGACAGTAAAGATGTGAATGCCTGGTGTATGCCGGGAGGCAAAGTTGTTGTGTACACCGGATTGCTGCCAATAACCAAAGATGATGCCGGGCTTGCAGTTGTTATGGGCCATGAGATTGCCCATGCTATTGCTGAACACGGAAACGAACGCATGAGTCAGCAATTGGCTATTGAAGCAGCCGGCATTGGCTTAGAACTTTACATGCAACAAAAGCCAGAACAAACCCGCAATATATTTCTCTCGGCTTTTGGGGTCGGTTCACAATTAGGCATTCTGGCATATTCAAGGCAGCATGAACTGGAAGCTGATAAGCTTGGGCTCATATTTATGGCAATGGCCGGATATGATCCCCAGAGGTCATTATCCTTTTGGAAAGAAATGGCTGCATCTGGCAGTGGAAGCGTTCCTGAATTTCTAAGCACTCATCCAAGCGATGAACACAGGATTGCTGAAATCACAAAATTCCTTCCCGAAGCTCAAAAGTATTATGTAGCCGGAGGACAGCAAACAACCCCGCAAAAGACTATTCAGCCATCAGGCACAACTATTCCTGGCAATACAACCAAAACTGCAACAAAAACCACTACAACCACACCTTCAAATACAAATAATAAAAAGTCAACGGGCACTGTGATAATAAAGCCGGGCAAGTAATTCGCAACACATATCAATGCGAAAAACGCCCGGCAACATCCGGGCGTTTTTTCTTCATCTCTAAACATTTTGCCTCTTGAAAACTTCATCTCCGGACGATATACTCCTGAACAGGAGATCGCTCATACGCCAATACTATCGCAGGCTATACAAGTCAATTAAAGACCTGCCCGGCGAGCCTGATAAAATGCTTATCAGAAAGGCATTCTGTTTCCTTGCTTCTTCGCTGGAAAATGAAAGTAACGAAACATTTATCAGCACAATTTCACATTCCTGTTCGGTTGCCGTAACACTAAGCAGAGAGATGGAGATGCCGGTATCGAGCCTGCTTGCAGCACTGCTGCAGGATTGCGCAAAAAACGATCAGCAAATGGCTGAGATCAGCAACCATTTTGCACCAGATATTGCAGGATTGATTTCTCAGTTAAACAGGATCTCCGGGTTGCACACTGAAAGGATATCTATCCAGGCTGAGAATTTCATTCAACTGGTACTAACCATAACCAATGACATCCGGGTAATCCTTATCCGCCTCGCCGACAGACTCATACTCATGCGCAACATCGATAATTTCCCGCTTGAGGAACAGCGCAAGATATCGATGGAAACTTTAAACCTCTATATTCCGCTAGCCCACAGGCTCGGTTTATATAAAATCAAAGCAGAACTTGAAGAACTTTCGATGCGGCATGTTTACCCCGAAATTTACAGGAGCATTGCCGATAAGATCGAACAATCAAAAGAATCACAGGCAAAATACATCGCTGAGTTTATCAGGCCGATAGAGGAGGAATTGCAGAAAGGTCAGCATAAGTATTACATCAAATCCAGGACGAAATCCATTCCGTCGATCTGGAATAAGATGAAAACGCAGAACATTGATTTCGAGCAGGTATATGATATTTTCGCTATCCGTATCATCACTGATAGCAAGCCGGCTACCGAAAAGCACGATTGCTGGGAAGTATATTCTATCGTTACCAATATCTATAAACCAAATGCATCGCGCATGCGCGACTGGATATCATCACCCAAGAGCAGCGGATACGAATCACTGCATGCCACTGTAGCAGGTCCCGGTAATAAATGGGTAGAAGTACAGATCAGGTCAAAAAGAATGGATGAAGATGCAGAAAAAGGGCAGGCTGCACATTGGAAATACAAGTCGGATGCTCATGGTGAAAATGAAGCCGACCAGAGGTTACGCAATATCAGGTCGATACTCGAAAACTACAACTTATTTGATCCCGACTCGGAAAATGAAACCCAGATACAGCCTTTTGATAAACACGTTTATATTTTCACTCCTCAGGGTGACCTTAAGAAACTGCATACCGGGGCTACATTACTCGATTTTGCTTTTGAAGTTCATACTGATGTCGGACATCACTGCACCGGCGGCAAGGTCAACAAGACATTTGTCCCTTTAAAGCATGTACTGAAGACCGGTGACCTTGTTGAAGTGATCACAGCAAAGAATCAGCACCCTACAAAGGATTGGCTGAATATAGCCACAACTTCTAAAGCGCTGTCAAAGATCAAGCGACACCTCAAAGAAGAAGAGTTCCAGCAGGCTAACATTGGGCACGACATTCTTACAAGAAAGCTGAACCAACTAAAAATCAACAATATAGATGAAGCCATTCATAGGCTCGTGATATATTTCAAAGCTTCCAACTCTCTTGATCTCTATCATGATATTGCCACAGAACGCATTGATATACAAAAAATCAAAGATGTTCTGCTTGCTTCGACCAAACCTGAAGAGCCAAAAATCAATGAGAGACAGCCTGAAAAGAAGATTAAAAAGCCAGTGGCTTCACAATCGCAGGCGCTGGTAATCATCAATAATGAAACGCCCATGAGCGATGTAAAGCTGGCCCGATGCTGCCATCCTGTGCTGGGTGATGAAATTTTCGGGTTTGTTACCGTATCCGAAGGGATTAAGATACACCGGAAAGATTGTACCAATGCTCACGAAATGCATACCCGATACCTCTACCGCGTGTTGGAAGCGCGCTGGACCGATAATGCCGGGCTGAGCAATTTCCTGGCAACCATCAAAGTGACCGGAAACGACAGGGTAGGGATTCTCAGTTCAATCACTTCAGTACTTTCTGATGAACTGAATGCCAACACGCGCTCAATCAACATTGAGAGCAAAAACGGTAAATTTGAAGGTATAATCACTATCAATGTTTCGGGGAAAAACCATCTCGAAATGATCATTGCCAGGCTTTTAAAGGTCAAAGACGTGAGCAGGGTCAGCAGGATTAACTGACGTAACCCTTTGCTCAGATATTCTCTCTGATTCACTGACCACTTTTAGTGTATTATTTTCCCATGGGAACAGTTGCCTGAGAATCTTTTGTTGCAGGTATGATTCTGAGAGAAAATATTTTTTCTCCTCTTTGAGGAGTTTTTCCGGGCTGCAAGAAGTGAATAAACTCCATGTCTTCCGGAATGAATGAATGAAGTTGCCGATTCAAAACATTTCTACTGAGTGCCAGATGCTTATCAAGATATTGATATACAAGATGATACATTATAAAAGTTATTAACAATTGTTAATAACTCGCGTTAAAACAATGTTTGGTTCTTTAGCTAAAAAAGCTTGACCCGGCCCCTCGTTTCGTTGTACTTTTAATTCACCGGACACGATCATGGAGACCGGCCGCAAACCGGGAGAAAGAAGTTTCGAGAGGAACAACCGACGACCGGCAAACTGCAAAACCAGGAACAGAAATTCTGCAAAGAACAAACGGGACAGGCAATGCAGGAGGTCAGAGCAAAATAGCTGGTACGCAAGTACCGGTAACGTTGCAGGAGAACATAAGCACTTACGGGTGCTGAAATTCACCGCTCCATATCAGGAAGATCGACTCAGCGGCTGAAAGTACTGCTTCGCAAGAAGTAAATACCTGAAACCGCAACTGACAACCTGAAGAACCTTAATGGGAGAAACAGGGGAAACAGCAAAAGAGTCGGGCAACACAGTGCACATGCGCTGGTTGTTTAATACACGGTACTTCCTTCGGGAAAAGACCGGTTGAAGATCTTCCGACCGCCGAGGATGACCTCAGAGGCAAAACTGCCGGACTTCGCAAGAAGCAGGGAAAGATGCCCCGGTGACAAACAAACAGGCAATTTCTGCAAGGAAAAATCCTGAGAGCGAGTCAGAGGTTGTTGATGTAAGCCGGACAACGAAAGTTATTCGGATTACACCAGATGAACAAAGGGTAAAACCTTTCTTCAGTCCCTCGCAATCGGCGTTCGGTCCGCTACAGCAGCTACGGTTGCTGTAAACGGAGGTGGGGAACCTTTCAGAATGGGAGGTTCTCCATCTTTTTTTTATAGTATCCTGTTTATCAATCCAATACTACTGAAGTCCCGCTCATTAAATTTTGATGATCCAGATAGCCAATAGCACTCAAATAACAGTACATTTGCAGGTTTTAATTCCACTGCTGACAATAACATGGCAACGAAAAAATATGCTGTAATTGGTATTGGTCAATTCGGAAAGGCGATAGCCAAAGTCCTGTCTTCCAAAGGATTTGAGGTTATGGCCATTGACAATAATACTGAAGTTATCGATTCAATAGGAGAAGATGTAGCTTATGCTGTTGCACTTGATGCCACTGATAAAAAAGCATTACAATCTCAGAATATCGCTGAATTTGATGCTGTTGTGGTTGCGATAGGTTCCGATTTTGAAAAAAGATTACTTTGCTCATCCATTCTGCTCGACTTGCAGGTTAAACGTATTATAACCCGCGCCAATGGTGAAGCCCAGCGCATCATTCTTCAAAAGATGGGCATCACTGAAATACTGTCACCCGAAGAAGAAGTCGGCGTTATTGTTGCTGAGAGGCTCTCAAATCCAAGTATCGTCAGCTACCTTCAGCTTCCTGATGATTACCGTATCGCTGAAATTATTTCACCCAAGAACTGTATCAACAAAACTTTTGGTGAGATTGACCTCCGGGATAAGTATAAACTGAGCCTTATCACATTAAAAAAGGAAATAAAGTCAGTAAAAGGAGGAAAAGAACTGTCAGAGCACCATATTATGGGAGTTCCTGATTCAAAACAGATTCTCGAAGCAACTGACCGGCTTCTCATATTTGGACACATTAAAGATATTGACCGTTTCCTTCAAATCAATACTTAATATTCCAGGTTTACTATGCCATCAACAAGAGTCGATAGGATCCGGGAATATATAAATATCCGCTTGTACCGGCATAAAGCCTATGTTATTGGCATCATGCAAATACTCAGCGTGTTTATAGCGCTGATTGCTGTTTCATCAATTATCTATTACTATGGTTTCCCTAAAACGTCCAGGAGCTATGAGCTCAATTACTGGGTAATGGAAGGAAGCTTTATTTTCTATTTTGTTAAATTCATGGTGAAGATCTTTTATGATTTCCACCCGATAGATTTTATCAAGAACAACTTGTTTGAGGCACTTATAATGCTTAGCCTTCTGCTTGACGGGCTTGGGTTACTGCTGTTCAGGGAGCATATAGTTATACTCTTATTCAACCTCATAGGTCTGCCCAAACTTTCGGAATACTTTATCGTATTCGTCCAGCTGTACTTTTTCGTTTTCGTCGCTGTGGAAGTGGGTAAGGCCAGCGAACACTTATCAATGATCAGAGTAGGCCCGTCCGCTATGCTTGCATTATCGTTTATTGTACTCATACTCAGCGGTGCCGGATTGCTTTTCCTCCCTGAAATGACATTCAAAGGCATTTCTTTCCTTGATGCACTCTTTACTTCAACCAGTGCTTGTTGCGTAACCGGACTTACCGTAGTTGACACCGCTAACTGTTTTACCATTAAAGGTCAGATAATCATAATGTTGCTTATCCAGCTTGGTGGTATAAACATTATCTCATTCGCTGCTTTTTTTGCGACATTCTCAAAAAGTTCAGCAGGGTTGAGATACCAATCACTGATGAAAGAAGTGGTAGCCACAAACCGGCTGAGTGATACACGTTCAATGTTGAGAAGAATCATTTTTTACAGTTTATTCATTGAACTCATCGGTGCACTCTTAATATTTATTAACTGGCCGGCAGAGTTAACATTCAGTGGGAGAGGGGGTAAGCTGTTTTTTTCGCTTTTCCATTCAATTTCAGCATACAACAATGCCGGTTTTGCCTTATTCACCGACAATCTGTATGACGTAGGTGTGCGCCATGCCTATAATATTCAACTAATAATTGCTACACTTATATTCCTGGGAGGTATCGGGATCATGGTGCTGGAGGATATTTTCAGCCTTTCGCGAATACGCGAGCGCTCCCAGCTGAAATGGAAAAAGCTGGCTGTCCATTCTAAGGTTGCGCTTTACACTTCTTTTGCACTCATTCTGGCTGGAACTGTCGTTTTCTATGTCATCGAAAGGAATAATACAATCAAGGACTATGATTATTATGGTGCAATAGTTGCATCCATTTTTCAATCGGTTACCTGCAGGACAGCCGGCTTCAATTCGGTGGATTTTTCTCACCTGGGTCAACCGGTGTTAATGTTTATGATCTTTCTGATGTTTATCGGGGCTTCACCTGCATCCACCGGAGGTGGCATCAAAACAACCACATTTGCAACGATTGTAGCATCAGCCTATGCCACTATCAGGGGAAAGAAAAATGTAGAAATGCTCAAACACACCGTCTCATTCGAATTAATTGATAAATCATATTCTATCGCACTATTCTCGGTCTCCCTGATATTTATCTCCACGTTTTTCCTATCGATAACCGATAGCAACCAACCTTTTCTGAAATTAATCTTCGAAGAAGTATCGGCATTTGGTACTGTTGGACTTTCAACAGGGATTACACCGTTTCTCTCAAGTGCAGGCAAACTTATACTGATTGTCACGATGTATGTTGGAAGAATCGGAACACTTACTCTGGCGCTTGCATTGATGCGGAAAGTGAGTTATTCAAACTACAAATACGCGCAAATCTCACTTCTGGTTGGTTGATTATCAATCACACAAAATAAAAAAAAGAAGCCGAGTCGGCTTCTTTTTTTATGGCTGTTTTTTAATTAATAAATCGATATTATTGTTGCTAAAATGAACAACGGGACTAAAGTACAATGATTTGGTTCGATTCTTAGTTTTTATTTGTTAAAAGATGTTAAGGAATTGCATGGATACTGATCAGTCATCCCTTTCGCGATCGTTTTCCTGTTCTTTCTCTTCTTCGTTGCCTGCTTCTTCCGTCTCCTTCATATCAACTGATTCTGCAAAGAAATCCTCATCATCTTTATCAGATTTCTGATCAATCTTAACAGGTACTTTAATCAGGTAACTTATTTCATCGGTATCAAGGGTGATTGCATGGAAATATGAATCACCGGCACCCTTGACTTTAATCATATGATTTACCCATCCGAGCGGGTATTTTTTAAGAATGGCCTCTTTCAATTCGGCTGTTAGATTCTGATAACTAACAATCAGTTTCTTCTTCGCAGTCTGATTACTCATGTTTCAATCAATTTTCGGGGCAATTATACAAAAGTATTTTTGAAAACAATAAGGTTTTTTGTTAATTCATTTTAAATAGAGCAGAAATTTAGGATAATCTCTCCAGGATCAATGCAGTTCGGTTTGGTAAATAGACCTTGAGTTTGTAACAGGAGAACAGCGGGTCAAATACAGCATGGTGAATTGTCGCGTCGTCAATGCGGCCATGGCCGCCATGTTTCCTGCTGTCGCTGTTTAGCAATATAGCGTATGTACCCGGTTCCGGAACAGTGAATTCATAATCCGGGATGGAATTCGTCGTATGAAAATTAAAAAGAAACAACAGTCCGCCACGTTCATAGATAATGCATTTGTTGGCCTCATCCATATTCAATTGGCGGGCATATCCTGCTGACATAATCTTATGGCCCCTGATAATTCCTATCATTTCACGATCAAAATCAGCCAGGAAATGGTATTTCAGCGATTCATCATCAACCAGAGACCACTGGCGTCTTGCATATTTATAACTCCAGTCGTTGCCAAGCCTCGGGAAATCAATCCATTCAGGATGACCAAACTCATTTCCCATAAAATTTAACCATGCTTGTCCACCAAGTGAAATTGAAAACAGCCTGATCATTTTATGCAACGCCATGCCCCGGTCAATGATCAGGTTGTTGTCAGTTACCCGCATGTTAAAATACATCTCTTTATCCATCAACCTGAATGCCAATGTTTTATCTCCCACCAATGCCTGGTCGTGCGATTCGCAATAGGCTACAGTCCTCACAAATGGAAGCCTGTCGTTTAGCGTATTCCACATTTCATATATATTCCAGTCTTCATCCTGAGTATCTTTCAGGTATTTGATCCAGAAGTCGGGGATACCCATACCAAGGCGATAGGTGAATCCAATTCCTCCATCCGCAATAGGTGCCGTAAGTCCGGGCATACCAGTGACATCTTCAGCAATAGATACTGCAGTCGGCTTTACCTTCTTAATAAGGTAGTTAGCAAGTTGCAGGTACCTCACAGCATCCCATTCGACACCCTGATTGAAATACTTGTCGGGGCTGTCGATGGTTTCATTGCCATGGTGGAAATAAAGCATTGAACCAACTCCATCGAACCGGAATCCGTCAAAATGAAATTCCTGAAGCCAGAATTTAACATTTGACAGCAGGAAGCGAAGCACCTCGGTCTTTCCATAGTCAAAAAGCTTTGAATCCCAGTCAGGGTGCTCACCCCTGGGACCCGGATGAAAATATTGCGTTTCGGTACCGTCAAACAGGTTAAGACCTTCGTTAATATTCTTAACAGTATGAGAATGAACAATGTCCATAATCACGGCAATTCCCATGCTATGTGCGGTCTTGATAAGGGTTTTCAGCTCTTCGGGCGTACCAAAACGGGATGAAGGGGCAAAGAAATTCGCTACGTGATAGCCAAAGGATCCATAATACGGATGTTCCTGCACAGCCATGAGTTGAACGGCATTATATCCGGCTTTCTTTATGCGGGGCAGAACATTCTGTGTGAATTCACTGTAAGTACCGATCCCTTCCTTTTCCTGGGCCATTCCTACATGCGCTTCATAGATAAAGAGGTCACGGGTCATATCTGTTTTAAAATTATCACCCGACCAGTCGAACCGTTTAGGGAACCAGATTTGCCCTGTAAAATCTTTGGTTTGCTCATCCTGCACAACCCTGCGAATATACGCAGGTATCCGCTTCTGCAAGCCAAGGTCGCTCATTACAACTACCTTTATGAAACTTCCATGCTTAAGGCGGTCTTTATAGGTCTCATAATCGAGAAATATTTCCCAGACTCCATATTCTATGCGGCACATGGGATGAGAGGTTTCGTGCCAGTGATTAAAATCGCCTGTAAGGTATAACTGACGTGCACCAGGAGCCCATTCTCGGTAAACAAAACGGTTATTCTTTTTATCGATATGAAATCCAAAATATTCGTAGCCTGAAGCAAATTTCACTAAACTGCCGAAATCAGCCTCAATTGAATTCAATCTGGCTTCAAAATAGTCAATCCTGTTGATAACATCCTGTGTATTTGGCGTTAACCAAGGATCGGCTTTTACTAATCGGGGAATCCTGGAAGTTTGTCTGGCCATAACTCAACATTTATGAAAAGCAAACGTAAGAATAAATTACAGAATAAAGATATTATGAGTAAATCTAAAATGGATAGCTGCAAGGTAGATTTCTGCAATGTTCAAAACAGAATAACAGAATTACGCTAGGGGAGAGGTTAATATGAAGTAAAAGCCTATTTCAGAGGTACATAAATATTGGTTTGCCATTTTGAAGAATCCTTTTCAACGGATGAGTCAGTAATATATTCTTCCATGACAGGTGTGCCTGTTTGTAACTTATTTTCAACTGCATAAGTCTCAAGATCATTATAAGCCTGAACGATGCCTTTGTAATTACCTGTATATATTGTACTTAATACATGACGCCGGGGAAATTCGCGAAATATAATTGTAGAGTCCTGCAGCAGCAATAGCTTGTTGATTTTTATACCAGCCTCAAAATCAATCAATTCAGGTGTAACTGTATAATACATTGCATATGGCGCTCCTGTAACTTGTAGCTTTCTTAATTTTATTATGTTAAATAACTTTTTATAAATTGCAGCAAGTTTGGCGCTAATTGTCTGATAATTAGAAGTGTCGCGAACTGCAATTGTAATACAGGCAGGAATGTCCGTTTCAAATATGTTTGAAACAGACATGTTTTTCGGTAATGAACCGAGGTAGTATTGAAGATTCATCAGGCTTTTGTCAAAATCATTTCCAGCAAATTTGTTAAATAATAAGCCTAAATAACGATTTACGGGGTTATAACCGAGGTCGCTGGTCATTTGAAAAGTTACAAAGGTTTCGTTCCCTGACTTCGTGAGCGTGAATTTTCCCAGGGCATTTCCACGATCCCCGAAATTCATGCTAAAAATCACTGAATCATAAGGATAACTATTAACAATTAAAATCGCACCATTGCCAATTTTGTCACTCTGGCTTGTCCAGGTAAACGATGCATTGGCGCCTTTTTCGGGGCCTGAATAATCAATCGTGACAGATTGACTGAGTTTACTCCAAGGTGACCAGTTTTCCCAGTTTTTTATGATATTCATCTGGTCAAAAACCTGGCGAGGTTGAGCATGAATCAGCATTGACCGTGAAACCAAAGCTGTACGGGGCAAAAGAAAACCAATCCCAAATGCTGATACGACAATAATGAGAATTATCAAAAGTATTGCCTTCAAAGTTCTCATAAAGGATTTTTCAATAAAAGTAATTGAAATTGGCAGAACCACATGGTAAGTCTCGTAAAAATGAAATATAAAATATTCTTATAATTTATATTATGTTAAATATAAATTTAACAAACAAAGGCTCTCGCGAGCCTTTGTTATAAGTTTACTGATTCAATTTATCATTGATTTCTTTAAGTTTATCATACATAGCCAACCTTGTATAAACTTCCTTGAGCGAAAGTAATGTGTCCCTGTCGCCGGTTTTAACTTGTTCGGCTTTTTCAAGGTAAGGCAGCGCTTTGTTAAGGAAATCTTTTCCTTCAGCTTCAAGTGCTTCATAGCGATTGTCGCCAAGAGGCAGCCTGTTAGCTTCATTAATCAGATCTCCGCCCTTATTAAAATATACAGCACCTATGTTGAAAAGAGCATCAAAATAAGTTGGATCAAGATCAATGGTTTCCTGGTATGCTTTGACTGCATTATCAAAATAGATTTTGCGATCAGAAGCCGGCAGCGTCGTATCATTCTTTAACATATCATAGGTAACACCAACAGCAAATGCAATCGATTTGTTTTGAGGATCCTTCTCTTTGGCTACTGACAAACTCTGCAAAGCTTTTTGATGCTGTTTGGTTTTGATATAAAAATTGGCCGTATTGAGGATCATGTCAAAATTTCCAGGGAACTTATCCAGTCCTTCCTGAAGGATTTTGTCGGCTTTGTCAACCATATTCTTTTCAAGATAAACATTTGCCAAAGAGCTATAAATACTGGGCTCCTTCATTTGAATCTGGATAAGTTTCTCGTAAGTAGCCATAGCATTATCGTAATCCAGCAGTTTTTCATAACAAAGGGCAGTACCGTATATGCCAAGCGTATCAGTACTATGGTTCTCCTCTCCTATTTTAGCGGCCTGCTTAAACTGAGTGAGTGCATCGGCGAAATTGTTTTCCTTGAAGAAATCGGCACCGGCATTGAAGAATTGGCCTCCGAGTGTAAGCATACGTATCATGAGTTCTGACTTGAACTCACCTTTGGTATCAAGTTCCTGGGCTTTTTTCATTTCATCATAAGCAGTTTGTAATGCATTGGGAGCCAGGGTTTTCAAGTCTGGTTTGAAATGAATATCGAGATAGATAGCACCACAATAGTAGTGTACTTTTGCATCGGTAGAAGCTTCCGGATAGGCAATTGCCTTGTCGATATATTCCTTTGCCTTGGTCAGGTCACCTTTCTGCCAGTAATTATAGGCAGAAGTCCGGTCTTTCTTGAACTGAGCAAAAGTTATTCCGGTCACTAAAACCAAGGCCAGCAGAAGAATGGTCTTTTTCATTGTAATTTCAATTTTAAGGGGTTTATTTGCGATTGACTTTAATTTTTTTTGAATTCTGGGCAAAGGTAAGTAGTTTGAGTTGGTTACAGATTCGAATTTATTAGTTTTCGTCGTTTTCAGCAGTGCTTTCTACATCATTTTCATCAATTTCCAGGGGTGCATTGGTCTCTTCTGATTCATCACCCAGGTCTTCAATTCCTTCTTCTTCATAGACTTCTACCTTAGCTACGGCTGCAATAGAGTCGCTATCCTTCAGATTAATGAGCCTGACACCCTGTGTTGCTCTTCCCATGATCCTCAGATCGCCGATTGCCATGCGGATAATAATTCCGGACCGGTTGATGATCATCAGGTCGTCGCTGTCAGTTACATCCTTTATTGCGATCAGTTTTCCGGTTTTATCGGTGATATTAATTGTTTTAACACCTTTTCCGCCTCTGTTTGTTACCCGGTAATCTTCGAGCGACGACCGTTTACCATATCCATTCTCTGAAACAACCAGGATGTTTGCATTTTCATTATCAACACATATCATGCCAATTACTTCATCGGTTTTACCTGCAAGTCGTATACCCCTTACCCCTGTAGCGTTCCGGCCCATTGGCCTCACTGTGGTTTCATTGAAACGAATTGCCCTTCCCGATCTCAGTGCCATTAAAATTTCACTCCTGCCATCCGTAAGCCTGGCTTCAAGCAGGCAATCACCTTCAGCAATGTTAATGGCATTAATTCCGTTGGCACGAGGCCGTGAGTAGGCTTCGAGCGAAGTCTTTTTAATTGTTCCCTGCTTGGTACAGAGAATAATGAAGTTGTTATTAACGTATTCCTCGTCTTTCAGGTCTTTCAGGTTAATTACAGCCCTTACTTTATCATCAGGCTCAATGTTCAGAATATTCTGAATCGCCCTGCCTTTTGAGGCCTTGCCACCTTCTGGTATTTCAAAAGCTCTGAGCCAGAAGCATTTACCTTTTTCAGTAAAAAACAGGAGATAATTGTGTGCGGTAGCTATATAAAGGTGTTCAAGAAAATCCTCGTCCCTGATATCTGACCCCCTGGCTCCTCTCCCGCCCCTGTTCTGACGCCTGTATTCAGCCAGCATGGTACGTTTTATATAGCCCATGTGAGAAATTGTGATCACCACGCTTTCATCAGCAATGGTATCTTCAATCCTGAAATCTTTGGCAGTATATTCAACTCTTGTGCGTGGCTCGTCGCCATATTTTTCCTTAATCTCCAGGAGTTCCTCCTTGATAATCTGCATCCTGAGAGACTCATCGGCCAGAATATCTTTAAGATGCTGAATCAGTTTCAGCAACTCGGCATATTCCTCTTTGATTTTATCACGTTCAAGGCCGGTAAGCCGCTGTAAACGCATATCAAGTATGGCTTTTGCCTGAATCTCTGTCAGACCGAAGCGTTCCATCAATCCGTTCTTGGCATCTTCAGGAGTAACTGATGCCCTGATGAGGGCGATCACTTCATCAAGATGATCAAGCGCAATGAGCAAGCCTTCAAGTATATGGGCTCTTTTTTCGGCTTCACGTAATTCAAATTGCGTACGGCGGATAACTACTTCATGGCGATGCTCAACAAACCGGGCAATAAGTTGCTTAAGATTAAGCTGCACAGGCCTGCCTTTAACAAGGGCAATGTTATTAACCGAAAATGAAGTTTGAAGCGGGGTATACTGGTATAGTTTATTGAGAACTATATTGGTGATCGCATCGCGTTTAAGTTCATAAACTATCCTCAAACCGTTTCTGTCACTTTCGTCACGTATATCCGAGATACCTTCAATCTTCTTTTCATTGACAAGGTCAGCTGTTTTCTTTATCATTTCAGCTTTGTTGACCTGGTATGGGATTGAAGTTGCGACAATACTTTCGCGTCCTTTTTCGTCAGTTTCAGTTGTAGTTTCACCACGGATTACAAGTCGGCCGCGCCCGGTCTCAAAAGCATCGCGGACTCCGTCGTAGCCATAAATCACTCCGCCGGTCGGAAAATCAGGAGCTTTAATATACTCCATTAATCCCTCTACAGAAATTTCATGATCGTCAATATATGCAATTGTACCATCAATAACCTGGCTGAGATTATGGGGTGCGATATTTGTTGCCATCCCTACTGCGATACCCGATGAGCCGTTAATCAGCAGATTGGGCACCTTTGAGGGCAGAACTGTCGGTTCTTCAAGTGAGTCGTCGAAATTTAACTTGAAATCAACGGTATCTTTATCAATGTCTGACAACATTTCTTCGGCAAGCTTCTTAAGCCTGGCCTCGGTATACCTCATGGCTGCAGGGCTATCTCCATCAATTGACCCAAAATTGCCTTGTCCGTCAATGAGCGGGTAACGCAGTGACCAGTCCTGTGCCATACGAACCATGGCATCATAAACCGAAGAGTCTCCGTGAGGATGATATTTACCAAGCACCTCCCCTACTATACGAGCTGACTTTTTATATGGCCTGTTTGACAAAACTCCCAGATCAAGCATCCCAAACAATACCCTGCGGTGAACTGGTTTTAAACCGTCACGGGCATCAGGCAATGCCCGCGACACAATGACCGACATTGAATAATCAATGTAGGCCGATTTCATCTGGTTTTCTATATTGACTTGAACAATTTTTTCGCCTTCTTCGTTGTAATCCATTTCGTAATAATCACATTATTAATCACTTATGTTCATTCGAACAATTGTACGAAGGTAATCATTTTAATGATATGAGCTAGTTTTATTTGCAGTCGTTTTATGCCATCTTACTAACATTCACGTGTTAAAAAGACTATGGCATATTAATTGATCAGGTCGTAGATTGAAAGTAATTTTGAAACTGTAAACATATCTGCCTGTTTTAGTGCTAATTTTGAATGAGAAATGAGAATTAACGCCCGCTGCAGGTGGCTAGTAATAAGGAGTAACGGATGGAAGCTAAATTTTCACAAAGGGTAAAAGACGTACTGTCATTCAGCCGGGAAGCTGCGGTGATGCTGGGAAACGATTATATAGGTGTTGAACATCTTTTCCTTGGCATCCTCCGTGAAGGCGAAGGCCTGGCCATCAGGATACTGAATTATATGAATGTTGACCTTGCAGAGGTCAGGAAAAGCATTGAAACAACAATTGTTAACAGGTCAAAGAAAGTTGATCTGAATGATTTGAAGAACCTGCCATTGGCAAAACAAGCTGAAAGAGCCCTCAAATTGACCTATCTCGAAGCAAAGCTTTTCAATAGTGAACTTATCGGCACCGAACATCTTTTATTGGCAATACTCAAAGATGAAGACAACATTGTAACGCGGTCATTATTGAAATACGGTATTGATTATGAGCTTGTTAAAGAGGAGGTGAAATCTTATCTCGTATCACGTGACGAAGACATCATTCGTGAGCAGGATAATTCACAGAAGAGTGACAACAGCGAATTCAGGGATGAATTACCCGGTGGTGCACAGGATGAAGATTCTGACGAAGGTTCGCCTTTTGGTACCGGTAAAAAAGTTGCTGACAGTAAATCAAAAACGCCTGTCCTCGACAATTTTGGCCGCGACCTTACCCGTGCTGCTGAAGAAAACCGCCTCGACCCGATAGTCGGGAGAGAGAAAGAACTTGAACGTATTTCTCAAATCCTCAGCCGCCGCAAAAAGAACAATCCAATCCTTATTGGTGAACCAGGTGTTGGTAAATCAGCAATAGCTGAAGGCCTGGCGCTTCGTATTACTCAACGAAAGGTATCACGTGCGCTGTTTAACAAAAGAGTCTTTACACTGGATCTGGCATCTCTCGTTGCCGGTACTAAGTATCGTGGTCAGTTTGAGGAACGCATGAAAGCTGTGCTCAATGAGCTTGAGAAGAACCGTGATATCATCCTGTTTATTGATGAAATACACACGATTGTAGGTGCAGGAAATGCTTCCGGTTCGCTTGATGCGTCCAATATGTTCAAACCTGCACTCGCCCGCGGCGAAATTCAGTGCATTGGGGCTACCACATTAGATGAATACAGGCAGTACATTGAGAAAGACGGAGCCCTGGAACGTCGATTCCAGAAAGTGCTGGTCGATCCTACCAGCAGCGAGGAAACGATTGAAATACTTAACCAGATCAAGGAAAAGTACGAAGATCACCACCTGGTAAAATATGATGATGAGGCAATTGATGCATGTGTATCATTAACAAACCGTTATGTGACCGACCGTTGCCTTCCTGACAAGGCCATTGACGCTTTGGATGAAGCCGGTGCCAGGGTTCATATTTCCAATATGCATGTGCCGGTTGAAATCGTGAACATTGAAGCACAGATAGAAGAGGTAAAACAGCGGAAAATGAAGGCCATTAAGGCCCAGAAATTTGAAGAAGCCGCTAATTACAGGGATTCAGAGCGCCGCTTGCAGAATGAACTGGAGATGGCAAAACGCAGGTGGGAAGATGAATCGAAGATAAACCGCGAAACCGTGACCGCCGAGAATGTTGCCGAAGTGGTTGCCATGATGACAGGAGTTCCTGTTCAGCGTATCGCCCAGAATGAAAGCGACAGGCTATTGAACATGGAAAAGGAATTGGGCGGTTCGGTGATTGGACAGGATGAAGCTATCAAAAAAGTTGTAAAAGCCATACGACGCAACCGGGCTGGGCTCAAAGACCCGAACAAACCTATCGGAACCTTTATTTTCCTGGGACCCACAGGAGTCGGAAAAACACATCTTGCCAAAGTTCTGGCAAAATACCTGTTCGATTCGGAAGACACGCTGGTAAGAATTGACATGAGTGAGTACATGGAGAAATTTGCCGTATCAAGGCTTGTCGGAGCACCTCCGGGATATGTTGGCTATGAAGAAGGCGGTCAACTGACAGAGAAAGTTCGTCGCAGGCCATATTCCATCGTACTTCTTGATGAGATTGAAAAGGCACATCCTGACATTTTCCACATACTGCTGCAGGTGCTTGACGATGGTGTGCTCACCGACAGTCTTGGACGTAAAGTCGATTTTAAGAACACTATTGTCATCATGACCTCAAACATCGGGTCAAGGCAATTAAAGGATTTCGGTTCAGGGGTTGGATTCTCCACAACAGCCAGGCAATCACAGTGGTCGAGCCAGGCGCAGGGTGTGATAGAAAACGCCCTTAAGAAGACATTTGCACCGGAATTCCTGAACAGGATTGACGATATAGTGATCTTCGAGTCGCTTGGTCGTGATGATATTCATAAGATCATCGATATAGAACTCAGGCATCTTTTCGACAGAATCCGCAAAATGGGATATCAGCCGCAGGTAACCGATGCAGCAAAGGATTTCATTCTCGACCGTGGCTGGGACGAACAGTTTGGTGCACGTCCGCTCAAACGCGCAATCCAGAAATATATTGAAGATACGCTTGCTGAAGAAATTATTAAATCAACGCTTAAAGAAGGCGATACGATTCTGGTTGACTATGAGAAAGATGCCAGCGAATTAGCCATCAAAGTGCTTCCGTCAGCTAAACTCGAAATCCCACCGGTTACCGGCGAATCAGTAACAGGCTAAGAGCTGTTATACCGAAAACAAAAACAGCCTGACAAATTGCCAGGCTGTTTTATTTTTAAATGATTGATAATCAGAACTTATATTCGTTATCGGCAATCAGTTTGTCGGCAATACGACGTCGTGCTTCTTTAATATTTACCGGAGCAACTTTTGACAGACTTTCAATTGCTGCAGAAAGTATTGGCATTTGCTCCGCAGCGGCAAAGGAATTGATCGCATCAAGCGCTGACTTCCTGACAAGGTCGGCCGAATCGTAAACATACACATCCAGAATGTCCCTGTATACGCTGTTTGTTCCCTTCAATGATTCCAGTTTGGCAATCCTCAAAGCCATGGACTCAGCAATATAGATCTGCATCATGATGTCGGAAATGTTGTTGAGAACCTCCTGTTCATGAACCAGTTTTTTACCAAACTGTTTTGATGCCCCGTCAATAGCCAGCAAAGCTACTTTCTTGAAGTTGCTGATATACAGAGCTTTTTCATCAAAATATGACAAGTTCTGAGCATCAAAAGAGGGTAGGCTGCCAAGTTCAGCAGCCAGTTTTTCAGCTTCCCCAAACAGGTCGAAATCGCCTTTCATCGCGCGTTTCATGGCAGTGTCAACAATCAGAAGGCGGTTGATTTCATTGGTGCCTTCAAAAATCCTGTTAATTCGTGAATCGCGGTATCCGCGCTCCACTGCCATTTCGGCAGAATATCCCATTCCGCCATGTATCTGGACCGCCTCATCAGCAACAAAATCGAGCATCTCAGAACCATAAACCTTCAGCAGTGCAGCTTCTACAGCGTAATGACTGATGGCTTCAATGGTTGCCCTGCCTTTATCCATACCAGTAGCTTTCATCTCGCTGATCAGCTGATCAATATCAAAACTCACACGGTAGGTGGCCGATTCATGTCCAAATGTCCTGATAACCTGCTCTGCAAGCTTATGTTTGATAGAACCAAACGATGAAATAAGCATACAGAATTGTTTGCGCTCATTGGCATATTTCACTGAATCAGTAATTGCTTTTTTTGCAGCACCAATAACATTGGCACCAAGTTTCAGGCGGCCCATATGTAAGATACTCAGCGCAATACGAAATCCTTCTCCCCTGGTTCCAATCAGGTTTTCGGCAGGGACTTTCACATCGTTGTAGAAAATCTGGGCAGTTGACGATCCTTTGATACCCATTTTTTTCTCATCAGGTGCTATGACTACTCCCGGCCAGGCACTTTCAACAATAAAAGCACTCAATACACGGTCATTCTCAATTTTGGCAAAAACTACCTGTGTATCGGCAAAACCAGCATTTGTAATCCACATTTTCTGGCCATTCAGGATGTAATGTGTGCCATCTGCTGAAGGAACTGCGTTGGTTTTGCCTGAGTTTGCATCGCTTCCTGCGCCTGGTTCTGTAAGGCAGTATGCGCCCAGCAACTCCCCTGTAGCAAGCCTCGAAACATATTTCTGACGTTGCTCTTCGTTGCCGTAATACATGATTGGCAACGTACCGATACCACAATGAGCCATAAAAGCGACAGAAAATGAGTATCCTGCGCCAATGGTCTCAGCAGTAAGCATCTGCGTTACAAACGATTGTCCAAATCCATTGTATTCTTCCGGCAGCGAGATTCCCATCAGCCCGAGTTCGCCTGATTTCTTCAGAATCTCTTTCATCAATTCACGATCCTGTTTATCGAGTTTATCGAGATTGGGATAAACTTCAGTATTCAGGAAATCGCGGCAGGTCTGGGCGATCATGAGCTGTTCTTCATCATATTCTTCAGGAATGAAAATATCTTCCGGCCTTACCGTACCAACGAGAAACTCACCGCTTTTCAATGCTTTTTTGTCCATGTGTTTGGTTTTATCTTTTTGACTTTTGTTATGAATGCTTAGTAATTGAGTGCCGAAAAGTACGAAATTTCACTGAATCAGAAACTGCAAAGCCATCGCACTAATATGACAATCATCATTTATTAATTAAATAACCGACTGATAAACAATTGGTTATTATATGATTAACGGGGCAAAGGAAATTTCTCAAAGCTTAAAGTCATTCACATCTTTTGGATGAAAAATGGTTAATGAAGCTGTCGGCAACAACATTTTCGGCTCTTCCCTTATGAATGAATACATCAGCCTATGAGGCGTATTTTTCATCGCTGGCAGCGTCATATACGAGCAGATAACCAATAATGATGTTTACTGCCATTTTTACTGCTTGAAACAGAAGTAAAAGAAAAATCAGAGGTTTAATGAGAGTGAAATCAGCTCGGCTATATCAAGATTTTTTACTGACTCTTCTTTGTTGGCATACTTGATTCCGTCAGTCATCATGGTCATACAAAACGGGCATGCGGTTGCTATTACATCGGTTCCTGTGGCCAGGGCTTCCTTTGTACGTTCAATAAAAACCTCAGTTGTACCTTTTTCGGCCTCTTTGAACATTTGTGCTCCGCCAGCCCCGCAGCACAAAGCAAAGCTTTTATTTCTGGCCATCTCAACATTCTTATCTGTCAATTTCGAAAGAATGTGGCGTGGCGCTTCATAAATGCCATTTGCCCGGCCCAGGTAACAGGGGTCGTGGTAAGTGATGGCTTCTTTCAACTTGTTCTCTAAAACCAGCTTACCATTATTTATTTGTTCTTCAATAAATTGAAGGTAGTTAATTACAGTAAAAGTTGCACCAAGATCAGGGTATTCATTTTTAAATGTATTATAGCAATGAGGACAAACTGTGATCACCTTTGTTACTTCATACATTTTGAACGTCTCAAGCACCGTGAATGCCTGCATTTGAAACAGCATTTCATTTCCGGCACGCCGGGCCGGGTCGCCGGTGCAGGTTTCTTCTTTGCCAAGAACCGCAAAATCAATTTTCAGATAGGTTAAAATTTTAGCAAATTGCCTGACTACCTTCTTATAGCGGTCATCAAAGGCGCCTGCACAACCCACCCATAACAGGTACTCAGGTTTTTCACCGCGGGCAAAAAGATCAGCCATCACCGGGATTTCAACGTTCACTTTTTCCATTGCTGTTCTTTTATCATTGGTTAATTGACATTCATTTCGAGATTGGCGGCCCAGTTGAGGCGATCTTCAGGCGAATATTGCCAGGGTGCACCATTGTTCTCAATGTTGTTAAAGACCTTTTTCAATTCACCTGGCGCTGACCCCTCTTCCATTACCAGATAACGCCTCAGGTCAACAATGAGTGTCGGATGGTTAATATTTACCGGGCATTCCATTGCGCAGGCATTGCACGTTGTGCAGGCCCATATTTCTTCTTCCGTTATGTAATCGCGGATCAGTGATCGCGAATCGTCATAAGCCCTGTTCTTTAGCAATTGCGGTCCTTTCTCCTTCATTCTTGCCCGTACATCCATCAATATCTTCCTTGGCGACAGTTTTTTCCCGGTGATATTGGCGGGACAAACAGATGTGCATCGCCCGCATTCAGTGCACGATAGTGAATCAAAATAATTCTTCCAGCTGATATCCTCAGCATCTTTGACGCCAAAACGCTCAACCGGGACTTCAGCAGGAGCTGCTGAATAGGCAGTTTCAGGATTGAGCATGAGTTTAACTTCAGTAGTAATATTCTCCATATTTGGCAACTTTCCGAGCGGATCGAGGCGCGAAAGAAAAACATTGGGCACCGACATAAAAACGTGGAAATGCTTGGAATATGGCAACATGTTGGCGAATATAAAGATGAGCAAAATGTGGCTCCACCAGAATATCTCATGCCAGGTTTGAATTGATGAAAGCTGGTATCCGCTAAAGATTGCTGATAAAGAATAACTTATAGGGTAAATACCTTCAATAACCTCACCCGGCAACAGCCTTGAAGCAACATAGGAGGCATTCATGCCAAGCAGCGATATCATCAGCAACAATATCATTGTGAGCGCGATATTGGCATCAATGTGTGATTTCTTCTTCATTTCGATACCTTCGAAACGCCTGACGTGCATGAAAAGGCGCCTGAAAAGAAATACAAGGATTGAAATCGCTACCAGTAAGGCAAATATGTCTCCCGAAGCCATGATGAGGTCATGAAGCCAACCCAGCACCGACAACGACTTCTCGATGCCGGACAATCCATCGATTACCATTTCGATACTTCCGAAGAGGATCACACAAAATCCCCAGAAAACCAAAGCATGAAACAACCCTATTACCGGACGGCGAAAAATTTTTGTCTGGCCGAAAGCCACCTCCATCATGATTCCAAACCGCTTTCCAAAGTCCTTTACAGGGAAAGCTTTTCGTGTCAGTTTAAAGAAGCCGATTATCCGCCTGATGGTATAAGCAAAAACCAGCAGAGTAATAATAAGGGTAATTGCGAAAACGATTTGTTTGGCCATATCGAATGGTTACTTATTCAACAATCTGTTATTGAACTAAATACAATGAGAATGAAGAGATGATTCTTACCTGTGTTCCAAACTGGCAGGCATCTATTTTGCTTTCATCTCTTTGACAGCTTCAACGAGTTTGGGAAGTACTTTTGATGCATCACCAACAATCCCGTACTGCGCAGCACTGAAAATGGGCGCATCCTTATCAGTATTAACTGCGACAATATACTTTGAAGAACTTACACCTGCGAGATGCTGGGTAGCTCCTGATATACCGATGGCAAAATACAGGTTTGGAGCAATGATTTTGCCTGTCTGGCCGGTGTGTTCTTCGTGAGGCCGCCAGCCTTCATCAGAAACCGGGCGCGAACAGGCAGTAGCTGCACCAAGCAATCCAGCAAGTTCAACCAGAGGTGCCCAGTTGTCAGGCGATTTCATACCACGCCCTCCCGAGACTACCACATCGGCATCAGTAAGCAAGATTTTGCCTGTCTGTTTTTGAACATCCTTTACAACAGTTTTCATGATTCCTTCGCTAAGATCAGCAGTGAAATTCTCGATAGAAGATTCACCCCCTGTTTCTTTAAGTTCAAATGAATTCTGCGCGAGTGTGAGGATTTTAACCGGAGTTTTGATCAGCAGGTTTGCAAAAGCATTGCCAGAATAAGCTCGCTTTTGAACCACGAATGGTGAGAAGCTCAGCGGTAAATGATTCACTCCGGAACCAATACCAGCTTTCAACCTGACAGAAAGGCGCGGAGCAAGTGCTTTACCAGTGTTATTATTTGAAAGAATCACAATACCTGCATTTTCTTTCTCAGCTACCTGAGCGATCACCGAAGTATAAGCCTGGTTATCAAGGAAAACGAGCTTGTCGTTCGAAACCGAAACAACTTTGGTGGCACCATATTTGCCAAGTTTGTCAAGTTCAGCATTTTCAACAATCCCGATGGAAAGCGCAACCACATTAGTATTGCTCAACTCAGCCACACCGCTGGCATAAGACACCAGTTCAAACGTGGCCTTTTTGAATTTACCATCCCAATTTTCTACAAAAACAAGTACTGACATATAATTAAGTTGTTTGATTTGTGATTAAAGTACTTTGGCTTCGTTTTGCAGCAAGGCAATCAACTGTCCGGCATTTTCGGCATCCACAAATTTGCAGGCTGCACGCGGTTTAGGCATTTCATAAGCCATAACCTCTGTGAAAGCCTCAACGGTTGCAGGCTCCACAACTGCGATCGGCTTAGTGCGTGCCATCATAATTCCGCGCATTGCTGCAATTCTGGGTTCTTTGGCTATACCTTTCTGCACGATAGCAACAAAAGGTGAAGGAACATTTACAATTTCCTTGCCGCCGTCGATTTCCCGGGACATCACTACGGCACCGTTTTCAATTGCGAGAGATGAAACAGCAGAAACCGAAGGAATACCAAGCAGTTCGGCGAGCATCCCTCCTACCGTTGAACCATTATGATCGCTTGATTCGATGCCGCACATAATGATATCGTATGGGTTTTGTTTAAGGACTTCCGATAACTGAGAAGCTACAAAAAAAGCGTCGGATGCTTCTGCATTCACGCGTATGGCATCATCAGCACCGATTGCGAGCGCTTTGCGGATAACTGGTTCAGCAGCAGCAGTACCAACATGAGCTACTGTAACTTTCTCAATTCCGTTTGCGGCAACATCCTTCAGTTCAAGTGCGCGGGTGAGGGAAAGTTCATCCCATGGATTAATAACCCATTGAATGCCAGTCGTATCTAGTTTCTTGTTATCATCTATAAATCTGACTTTCGTGGTGGTGTCAGGCACATTGCTGATGCAAACTAATACTTTCATTGATCAGGATTTTTTGATTTATTTTTTCAAACCACAGGAATTCAATCGTTCTGCGGGTTGATTTTACCGCGACAAAGATAAAATAAACTCACAAAAGGGATACTTTTTCACGTTTTGGACTCGTTGATCGTGATAGAATAAGCTGTTCTTTTATGCCAATTCATAACATCTTCTAATTGTAAATATCTATCAACCTGTTACTTATCAAAAATAAATAGAATTCGTATAAACTTTGGCAGGCTTGAAATTTCTTTGCCGAATCAAATATTACCTATTTTTAACTCTTCAGAGCATACCAATGAAACACTCCGACGACAATCATCATAAATCAAGGAAATTTTTAAAAATGCCGGTTTACCCGGGAGGTAAAGATTCGTTCCGGGCGTTTGTTGCAGAAAACCTCAGGTATCCTGAATCCGCCCTTCAAAATAATGTTCAAGGCACTGTGTATCTTGAATATACGGTTGATAACATAGGTACAATCGATAATATTATCGTTACCAGGGGAATAGGATATGGCTGCGACGAAGAAGCAGTGAGGCTGGTAAAACTCATTGCCTATCCATCGGTGCGGAACCGCGGCGTGAAAATGAAAGTAACCATGAAAACCAGGATCGCCTTCACCTTACCTGCGAAACAAAAAGAGCAGAAAGAAGTGACCTCTGAAATAAAACTCAGTTATTCAAAACCTGAGGAAGCCAAACCACAGAAAGAAGCAGCTCTGCCAAAGCCAACCTACGGTTATACAATCACCATCAATCAGAATTCCTGACAATTAACGCCCAGGCAGATCAAATTTTCAGGTCAGGCTCTCCTTCCAAAGACTTTCCATTACATTCCTTGCAGTCGAGGCTGCGGTTATACATCTGCATGGCGCGGTAGCTCATACCCATGCTGCTGAATCCTCCATCGTTATAAAGGTTCTGCATGGTAACCTTCTTTGTAAGATCGCTGAAAAGTGTGATACAGTAATCGGCACATTCTTCGGCAGTTGCATTTCCTAGCGGCGCCATTCGTTCGGTGAAATCCATCAGTCCGTTGATTCCTTTTACACCACTGCCTGCGGTAGTCAGTGTGGGAGACTGTGAAATAGTATTGATGCGGATATGGCTCTTCCTTCCATAAATATAGCCGAAACTGCGTGCAATGCTTTCAAGCGCTGCTTTGGCATCAGCCATGTCGTTATATTCAAACAGCGTGCGTTGTGCGGCGATATATGACAAGGCCACAACCGATCCCCATTCGTTCAGGGCATCAAATTTATTGGCTGTCTGCAACACTTTGTGAAACGAAATGGCCGAAATGTCCATCGTTTTCAGGTAATAATCATAGTTGATCTGGTCGTAAGGAATTTTCTTCCTCACATTTGGCGACATACCGATTGAATGCAGTATAAAATCGATTTTACCGCCGAAATGATCCATGGTTTGCTGAAAAAGGTTTTCAAGATCAGGAATGCTGGTGGCATCTGCAGGCACTACGAGCGCATTGCATTTCTCTGCCAGTATGTGGGTATCACCCATCCTGAGGGCCATTGGTGTATTTGTCAATACAAATTCGGCTCCTTCTTCATATGCCCTTTCGGCTGTTTTCCAGGCTATTGACAATTCGTTCAATGCACCGAAAATAATTCCTTTTTTACCTTTGAGCAGGTTGTATGCCATAATGTTTAGTTTTCAGGATTAGTAAAAGTTAATTTCATTAACAATCGGGAAATAAATTAGTTCCTGATAAGTTCTCTTGCCGCAGCTTTTGCCGTTTCTGTAATCATGTCATCGCTGAGCATACGGGCAATTTCATTGATTCTTTCTTCCTGAGAAAGCCTTCTGAGGTTCGAAAACGTATTCTTCTCACCTTCTTCCTTATATGCGAGGTAATGCAGTTTGCTTTTCCCGGCAATCTGAGGCAAATGTGTAATGGCTATTACCTGCATAGTTCCTGCCATTCTGCTTAGAATGCTTCCGATACGTCCGGCAATTTCGCCTGATACACCGCTATCGATCTCGTCAAATAGTATTGTGGGCAAAATACTCCTGCTCAATACCAATGATTTAACAGCCAGCATGAGTCTCGAAAGTTCACCACCAGAGGCTACTTTCTGCAATTCACGGGGTTCACCGCCTTTGTTGGCCGAAAACATGAACGTTACTTTGTCGGTGCCCGACCTGGTATAATCAGCAGTGAGCTGGTGATTTATAGTGAAGACTGCTGATGGCATCCCAAGGTCAGCCAGCTTCTTCACCATTTCACCTTCAATAAAAGGAATGACATTTTTTCTGCTTTCCGAAAGTATGGAGCCGGCATTTTGGAGTTGCGATCTGAGTTCGTCAAGCGCTGATTCCATCTCTTCAATTTTTGACTGGAGAGATTCTATACTTCCAAGGCTTTGCTCCAGTTCGCCCATTAGTATCAGTAACTCATTCTCTGACTGTTTTTTATGCTTTCGCAAAAGGTGGTTAATCAAATCAATTCTGGCCGTGAGTTGTTCTATCCTCTCCTGGTCAAAAGTAATCTGGTCAGCATAAGCTGCTGTTTCGGTATAGATATCCTTCAGATCAATATGAATCGTTTCCAGCCGCTCGGAAACCACTGACAATGAAGCGCCTAAATGCACTGCCTGATCAATTGCCTGGCGTATTGAAGCAATTTCACCAATCAGGTTAGGCTCGTTCTCGTTTAAAATATTTAACACTGAAAACAAGCGCGTCCGGATCTCTTCGGAATGTGTGAGCAATGTGAATTCCGATTCTGCCTCTTCAAGTTCACCTTCCCTTAATCCTGCTGAATGAAGCTCATCAAACAAAAACTGCTGGTAATCCCTGTCGGCATTTGCTTTTTCATGTCGTAACCTGAGCTCGGACAACTCGTTTCTTGTCTTAACAAATTTATCGTAGTAACGGGTATAGTTACTAAGAAGTTCCGGCTTTGCAACATATGAATCGACAAGCGACAGCTGAAATGCGGCTTCGTTTAATTCAAGAGTTTGGTTCTGCGAGTGAATATCAACCAGTTTATCCCCCAATTGCTTCAGAACTGCAAGGTTTACAGGAGTGTCATTCACGAAAGCCCTTGATTTTCCCTGTGGTGTGATTTCACGCCTTATGGTTGTTTTTGTGTCGTAATCAAGGTCATTCTCGATAAATATTGTTTCCAACCCATAGTTCTCAATTTTATAAGCACCTTCAACGATGCATTTTCTATCCTTATCATGAAGCACAAGGGTGTCGGCACGCTGCCCAAGAATTAATCCCAGCGCACCGACAAGAATTGATTTACCGGCACCGGTTTCGCCGGTAATTACCGAAAATCCATCCTCGAAATCAATCTCAAGATGATCGATAAGTATGAAATTATCAACTGAGAGGTGTAAAAGCATTCAGTATCGGAATTGCCGGAAGCTAAAATACAAAATATGTTATACCGAAAGTTTATTTGCCACCAATACCAGGACCGGAGGATGATGACATTATCTGCTGGTATTTGCCGCTGTTGGAAGGATCTATCTCCTTGAGAATATTCACAGCCCTGGTTTTATCCATGGGAGCAGCCTGCGAATAAACATTGATGAGTTCGTCGCGTTTGGCCTCAGTCATAAGCTGGAGTATAAACAGGCCCGGTTTTTCACGGTATGCACGCTGAAAATTCTCAAGACAGTCGGAAATGGCTGACCTCCCCATATCAATGTTATCTGACATTACATCCAATCCCAGACGGTGATATTGGTAAATTCCTTCCCGAAGCGGAGAATATGCTCCGTTCATGAGATTTTCAACCAGCCAGAACCTGTTTTTCATGCTTTCAAACGCCTTCCATCCTTTTTCCTGGGCATTTTGAGCTGAGTTTACAATAGCTTTTGCTTTTTCATAATATGGAGTCCCTCCCATTAATGAATAAGAGTCAGCATCGAGTCCCAGAAAAATATAAGCATAATATGCGAGTACCGAGGTCAGGTTAGATGTAAAAGCATCATCAGAATAAATCAGTGGCTCGTATTCCACGTACTTGAAATCGAAGTCGTTATCAACATAATTAAGCAGGTTTGTATTATATGATGTCTTATAAACCGGGCGCTGCAGAACGAGATTCAGCCTGCCTTTGAACTGGTCCGATGTTACGCGGGATGTGATGGTAATCATCATCGAACATTCAATGCGCTCTTCAGGCTTATAGACATAATTGGTCCATTTACGGTTGTTAACAAACTCATATATAGCCGATTGCAGTGTCTGGAATACCTTACGTTCCGATCCTTCCACATTCGGGGCGTTTACCGAAACCTGGCAAATAAATTCCTGTGCTTTTATGATCATCGGGAGAACAATGGCGAGCACCAGCAGAATTCTTCGTTTCATAAGCTCAGGTTTTAATGTTTGTTTTTGTTACTGGGGAAATATTCCGATATGTAGTCAAGAATGTCGGAGGCAACTTCCTTCTTGGGTTTCAGTTCGAAATGCTTAATTTTCCCATTTTTATTTAAAATGTCCACCTTGTTGGTCTGATGCCCAAAACCGGCACCTTTATCCTGCAGTGAATTAAGAACGATACAATCGAGGTTTTTGGTATGCAGCTTCTTTGTGGCATTGCTCATTTCATCATCGGTTTCCAGGGCAAAACCAACCAGAACCTGGCCTGCTTTTTTAAGCTTTCCGCATTCAGCAAGGATATCTTGTGTAGTCTCCAACTCAAGTACCAGGGTTTCCGTAGCACCTTTCTTTATTTTTTTCTCAGAAACTTTTACAGGAGTATAGTCAGCTACAGCCGCTGCCATTACAGCAATATCAGCTTTACGGAAAGCTTTAACAGCCTTTTCATACATTTCGGCGGCTGAGGTGACACTAACAACTTCAATATCAGGATGTACCGGCAACTCTTTTACCGGGCCTGTAACAAGGGTAACTTTTGCACCTCTCGAGGCTGCTTCAATAGCAATGCTGTTGCCCATTAATCCGGAAGAATGATTGCTTATAAAACGCACCGGATCAATTGGTTCTATTGTCGGGCCGCTGGTAACAAGTAATTTCTTCCCTGCAAGGCTTGCTGCTTTATCTAAATAGTCAGTAATAATCCTGAAAATATTCTCAGGTTCTTCAAGCCTGCCAAAACCATGCAGTCCGCTTGCCAGTTCTCCTTCAGAAGGCGAAATCAGCATGTTTCCATAAGATTGCAGTGTTCTGATGTTTGCTTGCGTTGACGGATGATTGAACATATCGACATCCATCGCCGGGGCAAAAAACACCGGACAGCGGGCAGCGAGATAAACAGCTGTCAGCAGGTTATCGGTGATACCGGTAGCCATTTTGGCCATCGTATTTGCTGAAAGCGGGGCCATGACAATGATATCGGCCCAGCTCCCAAGCTCAATATGGCTGGTCCAGGAGCCGTCGGATTCATTAAAAGGCTTGATATAAACCGGCGACTGTGATAGCGTGGAAAGCGTCAAAGGGGTTACAAAGTCGCAGGCTGATGGAGTCATCACTACTTTGACTTTGGCTCCGTTTCGGATCAGCAGGCGCACCAACAAAGGAATTTTGTATGCGGCAATGCTACCGGTGATACCAATCAGAACTTTTTTCCCTTTCAGCATAATGCTTGTTTTTAAACCATAAAGCCAGGCAATGCCTGGCAATCAGTGTCGTAGGAGCATCTGATTCAGGCAGACAGCCTGAAATGCGCCAGTTATTCAGCTTTCAGATCCTTCGAAGGGTTACGGTAGTAAATCTGATTATTCAGAAACTCGTTAGTGGAAATGAGCGTAGGTTTGGGAAGATGTTCGTAAAACTTGGCCAGTTCAATCTGCTCACGGTTTTCGAATACTTCTTCAAGATTATCCGTAGGAGTAGCAAATTCATCAATTTTGTTATCAAGTTCTTCCTTGATTTCAAGTGCTACCTGGTTAGCCCTTTTAGCAAGAACAGCCACTGTTTCATAAATATTCTCAGTGGGAGCATTTAAGTCGCTCATATTCCTGGTGATGGTCGTCGTTTCTATTTTCAGTTTTTTGTAATCCATATGTGTGCTGATCAAATTAATTACAGTTTACAACAATTTTAGAATGTTTTTTTCAATGCTCTTAGCATCTGAAAAATACTTGCCTTCAGGATATTCATTCATGAACGTCCTGGATGATTCAAGTGCATCATTCAAACGCTCTTTCTTCTTGGAATCTATACTGTTGACAGCATAATCAAATTTTGCCGTCAATATCTGGTACATGATGTTTTCCTTGTTGCGCGAATCGGGGAAATCTTTAAGAATGTTGTTAAAAGTGACGATAGCCGCTTTATAATCCGCCATCTTGTAATACATGGTGGCTATATCGTACGCTTTTGTTTCGAGCTTTCCCCTGAGTTCATCAATGAGTTTATTGCATTCTTCGACACGCTCGCTTTGAGGATGTTGATTTATAAAAAGCTGCAAAGCGGCGATTGCGTCATTTGTGCTGGTAGGATCGAGACTCGACCTGGGTGAATCAAGATAACTGCAGTAAGCGCTCATATAGGCGCATTCTTCAGCAAACTTGCTTGCCGGATAACTGGTAGAGAACGACTTAAACTGGTACCCTCCCATTATGTAGTCCTTCTGCTTAAAGTAGCAATATGAGTTCAGGTAAGAAATCTTTTCAGCCTTTTCGGTTCCCCTGAAAAAGGTATAGATTTGCTCAAATAGTTGCTGGGCCTTGTAATATTCTCCCTTCTCGTAATAGCCGATAGCTTTCTCATATTTGAGATCGTTGTCAGAGCTTTTGAGTAATTTCTGGTATTTACTGCATGATGGCAGGAGAATAGCAAAAATGAGTAAAGAGAATAGGATGTTCTTTTTGATCATGCTGCAAAAGTACATATTTTTCACGTTCAATGAAACGCACGAATACAAGCAGTTATTTCGTGAACAAAATCGTTAAAAATTATCGCTAAAACCATTAAATATTTAATAAATTACATCAAATGCCAGATTATCAATAGCTTATGTCAGCCGATTGACTGCCATATTATTGATCACATGAAATAAAGCTTTAGCTTTGCAATGAAAATTAATATCGAAAAACTTTAAAAAAGTATTGCTGTGGATATTTTTGAAAAGCGCGTTAAAAATCTTGGCCCATTGGGTCAATATGGCAAAGATGCTGACGGTTACTTTATGTTCCCGAAACTTGAAGGTGAGATAGGTAACCGTATGGTATTCAGGGGTAAAGAACGGCTTGTATGGAGCCTCAACAACTATCTTGGCCTCGCTAACCACCCTGAAGTAAGAAAAGCTGATGCTGAAGCTGCCGCCAGGTGGGGTCTCGCCTACCCCATGGGCGCCCGTATGATGAGCGGCCAAACCGACTATCACGAACAACTGGAGCGCGAACTTGCTGCTTTCGTAGGCAAAGAATCTGCTTACCTGTTTAATTTCGGATACCAGGGTATGGTTTCGGTTATCGACAGCATGGTCGACAGGAACGATGTAATTGTTTATGACTCAGAGGCTCATGCCTGCATTCTTGACGGGATGAGGTTGCATATAGGTAAACGGTTTGTTTACCCGCATAACAACATGGAAAACCTGCGCAAAGGTCTTGAGCGCGCTACCCGCCTTACCGAACAAACAGGCGGAGGAATACTTGTAATAACCGAAGGTGTATATGGCATGTCGGGCGATCTCGGTAAAATAAAGGACATTGTTGAGCTTAAGAAAGAGTTCAATTTCAGGCTTCTCATCGATGACGCTCATGGTTTTGGAACTATGGGCCCGAATGGACGCGGCACCGATGAGCATTTCGGAGTTCAGGATGACGTTGATATGTATTTCGGCACATTTGCCAAGGCAATGGCAGGTATAGGTGGTTTCATCGCTTCAAAAGCTCCTATCATTGATTACCTGAAGCATAACATGCGGTCGCAGATTTTCGCAAAATCATTGCCAATGCCCATGGTTATAGGTGCTTTGAAAAGGCTGGAACTTGTCCGCACACAGCCACAGTTGCGTGAAAACCTCTGGAAGGTTGTTAATGCTATGCAAACCGGACTTAAAAATGAAGGATTTAACATTGGAAACACCGAATCGCCTGTCACCCCGGTGTTCCTGAATGGTGGCGCTGAAGAAGCTTCGCAAATCATTTTTGACCTGAGAGAAAGGTTTAATATTTTCTGCTCAATAGTGACTTATCCGGTGGTTCCCAAAGGTGTTATTCTTATACGGTTGATACCCACTGCTGTACATACGCTGGAAGATGTAAATTACACCATTGAATCTTTCCGTGAGATCAGGAAAAACCTCGAAACCGGAAAATATTCTTCCCAGTCAATCGCCGACTTTTCAAAGGTTTAATAATCAATCAGATGATAAAAAGTACCCGGTTTTGCCGGGTATTTTTTTATCCACACTCTTGAGTTTGTCACGATTTTATAGCTTTGTACAAAGCAACCAGGATGAGAACAGGCATTAATGAACAATTACGCATAACCATTAATTCCACTGCGTATTATCTTATTTCATACTTCATTATTGCTTTTCTTTTCCAACTGACAGAATCGTTAATTGGCAATTTCCTGTTTGATATTCCATCTGTTTTCGACAGAAACTCTGCCGATTACATTATTAAACCGGAGTCATGGAGCTTTGATTCGGTAAAAATAATCTTCTCGTCGGGTGTGCTATTATCAGTGCTATTTGGAGTACTGTGCCTGATCGTTTACCTCAAAGCGCTTGAACTCGACGGATTATTAAGGATGTTTTTTTTGTGGGGATTTGTGCACAGCATGAACTTTTTCCTCGGTTCGGTAATGCTCGGGGCCGTTATTTTTGAGGGCTTTGGATATGTTCTTGCATGGATGTACCTTCAGGATACTGCCAAAATGATCATCCTGTTTATCAGCCTTTTTATGATGCTGGCTACAGGTTCCCTGATGACTAAACCATTCCTGTACTCTGCCAACACATACTATAATTCGTTGTCATCAGAAAAGCGTCCAGAGTTCAGAAAGTACCAGTTTTTCCTGCCATATATCCTGGGAACAATAATACTTGTATTGCTGCGGTTCCCATTGTCTTTATATGAGTTGCTGCTGCTGCTTACCCCTATCCTTATCATCCTTCCCTTGTGGTGGGGAATAAGCAAATTCCCGCCTTACTTTTTTGAGGAACAAGATAAATCTATTAATATTCACTGGCGACCGATTATAACAGCCCTGCTTATGATCCTGCTCTACCGAGTGGTCATGGGTTTTGGGATACGAATAGGTTAATTTCAGCAATAACTTCAAATCAATTAATAAAATCAACAAAATGAAAAGTACAGCACTTCTGATTACGATTCTTTCGCTGCTCGTGGCATCATGCCAGAACGGGAAAGAGAAACCTTTACAGAACAACATGCTCACCAAACAGGAAATAAAAGACGGATGGCAGCTATTATTTGACGGAAAAACGCTGGATGGCTGGAAAGGCTACAACCACGACAGTTGCGGTGAACGCTGGACTGTGAAGGATGGCGAACTCTTCTGCCAGGGCGAAGGCGGAGGTATGGGTTACGATATCGTTACCAACAAGAAATTTTCTGATTTTGAACTTACTCTCGACTGGAAGATTTCACCCCAGGGAAACAGCGGAATTTTTTATCATGTGGTTGAAGACACAGCTTTCGACAATCCTTACGAAACCAGTCCTGAATACCAGCTTATTGACGATCTTGGCTGGCCTGAAAAACTTGAGGAATGGCAGAAAACAGGCGCTGATTATGCAATGCACCTGGCAGATACTACCGTTAAAAAACTTAACCCCGTAGGCGAATGGAACACATCGAAGATCATTTTCAATAAAGGGCATGTGGAGCATTGGCTGAATGGCGCCAAACTACTTGAATTCACTGCCTGGGATGATAACTGGAACAAGTTGCGCGTGGAAGGCAAGTGGAAAGACTACCCTGCTTATGGACAGGCAAAAGAAGGCGCAATCGGGCTTCAGAACCATGGCAGCCCTATATGGTTCAGAAACATCAAAATCAGGCCTTTATAATCAAACAGCCATCCTGAAATTGAATTACCTGACGATAGTGTCCGCATTAAGCCCCTGAAGATGAATGGCGATCCAAGGCTGTATAGTATTCTGAATGAGCTGAATATACCTTTCGAATACCATGAGCATCCTCCTGCTCCAACCATTGAGGAAGCCATGAAATACTGGAAAGATATTGATGCCACTCATTGCAAGAATATTTTCTTCAGGAATCATAAGGGCGACAGGCATTACCTTGTTGTGCTGGATCACAGGCATCCGTTGGGTATTCATGACCTGGAGAAAAGGCTCAAACAAGGGAAACTTACATTTGCCTCCGAGCAGCGGATGATGAAATACCTTGGAGTGATGCCCGGCTCAGTTTCGCCATACTGCCTGATCAACGATGCAGAAAATCACGTTCACGTTTTCTTTGACAAGAACCTGAATGAAAGCCGCTTACTGAGTTTTCACCCTTGCCTCAATACTGCTTCGATACTCGTTAGCGGGACTAATTTCTGGCGATTCATGCAATGGACCGGCAATTCCTATGAATTTGTCGAACTCTATGAATGACCATTTCACCAGTTGTCCCGGATTAAATAATTGCAAAAACCCTTAATTATGTTACGTCACACCTTGTTAGTTGTCATGATTGCAATCGTATCCCTCGCTTTTGCCCAGAAGCAAACGAAGGTTCAGATTGTAAATGACGGGAAACCGCTGGTAAGCATACTTATCTCGCCAAAAGCTTCACCAGCTGATAGAACCGCCGCCTTGATGCTGCAGGATTACATCCGTAAGATTTCAGGTTGCCGGCTTAATATAACCGAGAAGGTAAACCCACCGGCAAGTTTCATTGCTATATGGGAGGCTGAAGAAAAGACCAAACAGAAAGAATCGCTAACCAGGGACGGCTATATCATCTCAACGAGCAACCAAAATGTTTTCATTGAAAGTGGAGGTGGTAAAGGATCAATTTACGGAGTGGTGGAATTGCTCGAACACTACCTGGGATGCCGGATGTATGCACCCGGTGTCGAAGTGATTCCTCATTATCAGTCGGTTAGCATACCTCCCATGTACCACGTGGATAACCCGGCCAATAGTTTCAGGGTTGTACACGGAAATTTTGAAAAGGACACACTGTACCGCGACTGGCAAAGGCTGAATTCAATTGACGAAATGTTTGCCAAAGGATATTATGTACACACATTCAATAAGTTAGTGCCCTGGGAAACTTATTTTACCACACATCCAGAGTACTATTCATTCATGAATGGAAAGCGCATAAAAGATCAGCTATGTCTTACCAATGACGATGTTTATAAAATTGTGGTTGAAAAACTCAGGGCCGATATGGCGCTTCAACCTGACAAGAAAGTTTGGTCAGTAAGCCAGAACGACAACTTCTCATACTGTCATTGTGATAAATGTATGAAGATTATAAACGAAGAAGGATCTCCTGCAGGGCCAATAATCCGGTTCGTCAACAGGCTGGCTGCCGAGTTCCCTGATAAAGTGATCTCAACCCTCGCCTACCAGTTTTCACGACAAGCGCCAAAAGTCACAAAACCTATGCCCAATGTTCAGATCATGCTTTGCACAATCGAGCTTAACCGCAGCAAGCCTATGGCGGAGGATTCAACAAGCCGGTCATTTGTTAAAGATATTGCTGACTGGGGCAAAATTGCTTCCAACATTTACCTGTGGGATTACACAGTCAACTTCTCGCATTCAACTACGCCTTTCCCTAACCTGCATGTACTGCAACCAAACCTGCAGTTTCTTACCAATAACGGCGCGCATCAACATTTCCAGCAATCCAATACCGGCACTGGCCACGAAATGTCAGAATTGAAAAGTTATTTGATAGCCAGGCTTTTATGGAATCCAAATATCAATGCTGATTCAGTCATCCGGGAATTTGTCAAGGGATATTTTGCTGAAGCTGCACCATTTATCCAGGAGTATATCAACAGGCTTACCACTGAAATTAAGAGCACAGGCGAATGGCTTGACATATACGGGCATCCGGTGTCTCACGCCAATACTTTCCTTTCGGCGTCAAACATGGCTCTGTATAACGATTTGTTCAATAAAGCTGAAGATGCTGTCAGGGCAGATTCTGAAGTACTGAAACGAGTGCAGATTTACTGTTTGCCCATCCAATATGCAGCCATCGAAATCGGCAAGAATGATATGTTCGGACCAAGGGGATTTTATGTTGAATCGAACGGAACATTCGAACTGCGGCCAGAAATGAAACAATTAGTGGAAAACTTCTACAAGATTTGTAAAGAAAACAATGTCAGTCCGCTAAATGAATCCGGGCTTAAGCCTGAGGAGTACTATAATGCCACAAAACGGTTTATTGATGTTCAGGTTGAAGGTAACCGGGCTTTCAGGAAGAATGTCACGGCACAACCCTTGCCTGCGGCCAAATACGGGGAGGGTAACCTGGCCTTGCTTACCAATGGTGTGAAAGGAGCCAATGATTACAAAGCGCATTGGTTAGGCTGGGAAGCAAAAGATTTTACACTTACCCTTGACCTTGGATCAGAAACTGATGCTAAAGACATTTCAATCAGCACCTTATACGATCCCAAGAGCTGGATTCTTCATCCGGCATCGATCACCTGCCTGGTATCAGCGGATGGAAAGAAATTCCTGGAAATTGGGAAACTAACCGTTACAGGAGATCAGCGAAATGAAGAAGTCACCCGGGATTTTCATTATACCAATCGTACCGGGAAAATCCGTTTCGTGAAATTCAATGTTGCCGGAACAAAGGTTTTGCCTGCCTGGCATCCTTCGGCAGGTGGCGATTCATGGGTGTTTGTTGATGAAATTGTCGTCAGGTAAGTTGCGGGATCGAGAACGTCATTCCTTCTTCAGCAAGGTACGACTCCTCGAACACGGCTTTTGCTTCATTCAACAGTGGTGTCAGTTCATCATACCTGGCTGAAAAGTGACCGATTATAAGCCTTTTAGCCCTGGCTTGCCATGCGATTTTTGCTGCCTGTGCAGCCGTGCTGTGAAATTTATCAATAGCATTGGCCTCCCTGTCATTCATAAAAGTTGCCTCATGATATAGCAAGTCAGCATTTCCAATAGACTGAATAACAGGTTCATAATATGCTGTATCTGAACAATAGGCATAACTCCTGGGAGGTTGCGGATCAATTGTTAATACAGAATTGTGATAGATCAAGCCATTATCATCTGTAAAATCCTCTCCTTCCCTGATTCTTTCATATGCCCAGGCCGGGATTTTTATTTCGAGGACTTTCTCTTTGTTGACTTTCCGCAACACAGCCTTTTCACGGAATAAGAAACCAGTAGTAGGAATTCGGTGATTTAAAGGGAAAGAAATTATCTCCAGGTAGTTATTCTCAAATAAGGTTTCCGGTTTTTCGCATTGAGTAGCATGAAAAATCAGCGGGTAGATGAGGGTGGTTTGCGACACCCTGAGCTGGATGTCAATTACTTCTTTCAACTCAGGAGGGCCATAAACGTGCAGTTCATGATCGCGTCCAAGCAAATGCATGGACGAAATAAGTCCGATCAGGCCGTAAAAGTGGTCTCCATGCAAATGACTGATAAATATGTGATTAATCCTCTGAAAGTGAACTTTCATCTTCCTGATTGTGACCTGTGTACCTTCACCGCAATCGATCATGAACAACTTGTCGCGGTGGTTTACCAATTGCGAAGTCGGGTTGCGTTCGCTTGTAGGAGTCGCTGAACTACTTCCAAGTATGGTTACGGAGAATCTGATCATCAATGGTTAATTTTTCGAGCCTCAAATGTTCATAGATAATATTCTGTTATTTAAAGCATTTGCGCAAAGCGCTGTCTGCGTGCCTGTTGCCTGGATTATACTTTAATGACTCTGCAAATTGGGCCGCTGCCTTTGTTGTATCACCTTCTTTGAGTAAATAGATGCCATACCGGTACATTGCGTCACTCAATTGTTTTTCTGCATCCTTATCATGTTGTACAGATTTTGCATTCGTTGTCTTGAAATAATCATATAACCTAACCGGGAGAAAGATTAATGCGCCAGTTATTGTAACAGCAAAAATTGATAAAAGTATACGATTGATCACCTTATTTCTTCTGGTATCTTTCTTTAAGACTTCAATATTTTCTTCAGCAATTATACCAGGCAATTCAGGAATATTAGGCCCGGCACCTGTAAGAAGTTCAGCGTCCTCAACAGGTAAAGGCGGCTTAACCCTTGTAAAGATTTTACGGGGTCTCTGATGATAAATCCATCTTTGCAGCCCAAAACCCAGGTACATGTTATCGATTTTTTATTGAATACTAAGCATCAGCTTTATAAGCGAAAATTCTAATGGCTAAAATAAAAAAAACCGGGTTGTTGCCAACCCGGTTTCATATTTATCAAAAGAATAGGATTATTTCTTTTCTCCTTCTTTCTTTTCGAGGCTTGCCTTAAGGTTTGCAAGTGCGTCGAGATCGCCAAGGGTGGTCTTTTCGAGATTGTCCTTGATTTTCTTCACGGCGCGTTTGGTGCTCATTTCGGCGCTTTCCTTTTCGTTGTCTTCTTTCACCTTTTCAGCCTGTTTGACATCCTGGTGAATACGTGAATGCGAAAGGATGATCTTCTTGTTTTCTTTCGAGAACTCTATTACCTTGAAATCAAGGGTATCGTCGATCTTTGCCTGTGAGCCGTCTTCTTTCTGAATATGACGCGAAGGTGCAAATCCTTCAACACCGTAAGGCAGGGAAACCACTACACCTTTCTCGGCATTGCTGACAACTGTTCCTTTGTGTACTGATCCTACAGTGAAAATGCTTTCGAATACATCCCAGGGGTTTTCTTCGAGCTGCTTGTGGCCGAGGCTCAGGCGGCGGTTTTCAACGTCGACATCAAGAACAATAACATCGATCTTTTCTCCAACCTTGGTGAATTCGGCTGGATGCTTGATCTTTTTGCTCCATGAAAGGTCGCTGATGTGGATAAGGCCGTCAACACCTTCTTCCAGTTCAACAAAAATACCGAAGTTGGTAAAGTTGCGAACGGTAGCAGTGTGTTTCGAACCAACCGGGTATTTCTTGAGGATATCCGTCCAGGGATCAGGGATGAGTTGTTTAACTCCGAGTGACATTTTGCGTTCTTCGCGGTCGAGGGTGAGAACAACTGCTTCGATCTCGTCTCCAACTTTGAGGAAGTCCTGAGCGGTGCGAAGATGCTGGCTCCATGACATTTCCGAAACATGGATCAAACCTTCAACGCCGGCAGCTATTTCAACAAATGCGCCGTAATCGGCAATCACCACTACGCGGCCTTTAACTTTGTCACCAACTTTGAGATCAGCACTGAGCGAATCCCAGGGATGAGCTGATAATTGCTTGAGACCCAAAGCAATACGTTTCTTGTTTTCATCAAAATCGAGGATAACCACCTTGAGTTTCTGATCGAGCTGAACAAATTCTTCAGGATGATTGATACGTCCCCATGAAAGGTCGGTAATGTGGATGAGGCCGTCAACACCACCCAGGTCGATAAATACGCCGTATGATGTGATGTTTTTAACAGTTCCTTCAAGCACCTGGCCTTTTTCAAGTTTACTGATGATTTCAGTCTTCTGGGCTTCAAGTTCATCTTCGATGAGCGCCTTGTGTGAAACAACCACGTTCTTGTATTCCTGGTTGATCTTCACGATCTTGAATTCCATCACTTTTTCAACAAACTGGTCGTAATCGCGGATAGGTTTCACGTCGATCTGTGAACCCGGGAGGAAAGCCTCAATTCCGAAAATATCGACAATAAGACCGCCTTTGGTGCGGCATTTAACGAATCCATTGATGATTTCGCCCTTTTCGTATGCTTCATTTACACGTTCCCATGAACGAAGGATGCGAGCTTTTTTGTGCGACAATTGTAATTGTCCGCCCATATCTTCCTGGTTTTCAACATATACTTCAATAGTATCGCCAACTTTCAGGTCAGGGTTATAACGAACTTCCGAAACAGGAATCACGCCGTCGGATTTGAAACCAATATTAACCACTACTTCGCGGTTTGTCAGGCCAACTACAAGGCCATCAACCACTTCATGGTCGCCTATTGAGCTCATGGTTTGATCGTAAATCGCTTCAAGGCGTGATCGTTCGGCTGCCGGGTATGCTTCGTGTTTTTTGCCGATTGAATTCCAGTCGAATTCAACTGGTACTTCCGGTTTTGGTTCTGCTGCAGGTTTGGGAGTTTCAACAGTTTTTGGCTCTTCTACAGCAACTTCTGCTGCAACGGGAGTTTCAACAGTTTCAACAACTTCAGCAGTTTCTTCTGCCAGGGTTTCGGTTGTTTCGGCTACAGCTTCAACACTCTCATTTACAGTGTTTTCGATTTCACCTTCGTTCTTCAGTTCGTCATTGACGTTAACGTCATTGTTCATAAAAAAATGGTAGTAATAAATGTGGCTTTCCGGATAGCCGGTTTGACATGTTGTTGTTTTACAAACAGATATGAAGTAATTATTTTCCGGAATATAAGTACAGCCTACCTGTAAATTGGGGTGCAAAGGTAGTAATTTATTTTAAAACAATCAGTTGCCGGTTAAAGATATTGATTATGAATATTCTGCTTAAAGTTCAACCTTTAGTTCTCAATTACGTTAATATTTGCTACTTTCGAAGCTATGGAACAATTAAGAATTACAGCTGTCAGCTACTACAACACGTTGCCCTTTATATACGGTATCAATCGCTCAGGGCTTCTCACCGGTTATAAACTAAGCCTGAATGTACCTTCGGAATGTGCCCGTAAACTAATTTCTCATGAAGCTGACCTCGGGCTGATCCCTGTTGGGGCTCTGCCTTTTATACCTGATTACAAAATCATCAGCAAATATTGTATAGGCGCGGCAGGTGATGTTCAATCAGTAATTTTGCTCACCGATACCGAACTGCATTCCCTCAAAAGGATCTATCTGGATACTGACAGCCGGACTTCCGTGACTTTGGTGAAAGTTCTGGCGAAAGAACACTGGAACATTGATGCTGAATGGGTGCCTTCTAAAAACCTCAATAATAAACTCAGCCACGGCGAAGGTATGGTTGCAATCGGCGATAAAACATTCTGGCTCCGCAACCAGTATAAATATTGTTACGACCTTGCCGGAGAGTGGATTAAGTTAACAGGCCTGCCGTTTGTATTTGCCGTTTGGATCTCGGTTAAAGAAATACCCGAACACTTTCTGAATGCTTTTGAATCGGCATTGAAATGGGGCGTTGAACACAAACAGGAATCAATAAGTCTAGCAAACAACCTGATAATCAGCGAGCAGGAATTACACAATTACCTGGAAAATGCAATTGACTACCCGCTTGATGAGGCAAAACTTAAAGGAATGAATTTATTTCTTTCAAAATTGAAGGGAATCTCAGCGTAAGGGTCAGAGTGCCAGGTTCCAGGTTCCAGGTGCCAGGTGCCAGTCCCTATCACTATCGGGATAAGATTCCAGTTTCCTATTTCCTATTTCCTATTTCTTACCTCTGTAGCCCTGCTGTTTGGCCATGTCTTCGAGCCGTTGCTGGAACGAAGATTTCTTGACCGGTTTTGCTTTATTTTCCTGGATACGCGCGTGGAGTTTGGCTTCATCAACAAATCTTCTTATAAGCCACATTTGAGCAAATGTGAAAAGGTTAGCCAGCAGGTAGTAATAACTTAGGCCGGCTGAATAATTGTTGAAGAATCCCAGGAACATTACCGGCATAAGGTACATCATCGTTTTCATGCCCGGCATCTGGTTGGTCGATCCCATCATATCGTTGTTGATCTTCGTATAAATGATGGTTGAGATGGTCATGAGCAATGTAAACAAACTGATGTGATCACCGTAGAACGGTATATTAAAAGGCAGGTTATAAATACTGTCATAGCTCGAGAGGTCATGTGCCCATAGAAACGACTGCTGACGCAATTCAATGGATGCCGGGAAAAAGCGGAACATCGCAATCAGTATCGGGAATTGCAGGAGCATCGGCACGCAGCCTGACATCGGGTTCACCCCGGCCTTTTTATAGAGCGCCATGGTAGCCTGCTGCTTTTTCATGGCATCTTCCTGCTTCGGATACTTGGCACTAATTTCGTCAACCTCAGGTTTAAGCACACGCATCTTTGCTGACGACATATAGGTTTTATATGCAATAGGAAAGAGCACTATCTTCAGCATGATGGTCATAATGAGAATGATAAGGCCGTAATTAAGCCCGTATTTCTCAAGCCAGTTGAAGATTAATACCACAACATATTTATTGAACCATGCTATCGGCCTGAAGCTCCATCCAAGTGGAATCTGCCGTTCCAGGTTCAGGTCATACTTCTTGAGTGTCCTGAATTTGTTTGGCCCAAAATAGAATTTCAAATCATACTGCTGATTCTTAGAAGGGTCATAGGATAGCAGGTAATTCGATTTCATATTTTTCAGCTTGCGCTCGCTGTTCTCCTTAAAAGATAATGTTTCTATATCTGCGCTGCTGAAAGCGTCATTGGCAATAAATGATGCAGAGAAAAACTGTGTTTTATATGAAACCCATTTTACTGCCGAAGTTATCCTTTCCTTTGAATCCTTTGTTTCCTTCAGATTGTCAACTTCCCCTGTATTATCCATATAGTAAATGGTTGCCTGGCTAAGCTCTGTCTTGAAGCTTTTTTCCTGTCTCAGCATATCAGTGCTCCAGGCTATGGCGATGTCTCGGGTATTCCGGGCAATGGTATTTCCTAAACCAACCAGGCGCACCTGGTAGCCGATCATGTATTCGTTCTTCTTTAATGTATAGACATACTCGATATATTTACTGCCGGCACCTGTGCTGTCTGATCCCGGATAAATTCTCATGGCAAACTGCACTGAATCTTTTCCGGCAATGCTTACTGAATCACCGAGAAGCGCCGACGATGGGGAAGGCACAAAATAGAGGTTTCCCGTGTTGATACTTTTCAGGTCCTCAGTATTGAATTCCAGGTCAAAACGGTTTGAGTCTCCTGCGAAGAGAACCAAAGGCAGCGTATCATAAGTCTTGTAGTTCTTCAATTCAGCTGACCAAATTCTTCCGCCCTTTGCCGAAATTTTTAATCTTAATAATTCATTCTCAATCGTATAAAATTTCTCTGAACCATTGGCTACATTGGCAAATGAGCCGTAAACCTCTGATGATGCAGGTTCTTTCTTCAACGAATCATTCGGTTTAACCGGAATAGCGACCTTCTTTAAAGTATCTTCAACCAGTTTTTGAGTGGTCCTTGCAATCGAATCAAGTCTTTCAACCCTTGCTATTGAATCAGCCTGTAGTTTTGCTTTCCTGATATCTTCCTTTGACGGTGACATCCATATACTGTAGCCGATTACCAGCGCAAATATGATTACCAGCCCGATGATATTATTTTTACTCATGAATTAAATTTCAGTTTACTTAAATGAGGGCGCAAAGATACAGGAATTTATCTTCAGGGAAGGTGCAGCACTCCCCGAAATGAAAGCATTATTTATGAAGACCCTGAAACTATTTTATCTCCGTCTTATGATATAATCCGGCTGCCTGAACAAAGTTGACAAACAAAGGATGAGGTAATGCCACAGTGCTGCGATATTCAGGATGGAACTGAACCCCGATAAACCAGGGATGATCTTTTAACTCAATCATTTCAACAAGGTTATCCTGTCGGTTGATCCCCACAGTCATCATTCCGGCTTTGTTGTAATCATCGAGGTATTTATTGTTGAATTCAAACCTGTGACGATGCCGTTCTTTTATATCGCTTGTACCATAAACCTCAAATGATTTTGTACCCGGCTTGATAGTGCAGGGATAACTCCCCAGCCTCATTGTTCCGCCCTTGTTACTTATCTTTTTCTGTTCCTCCATAATGTCGATCACAGGATGAGGAGTAGCCGGGTTCATTTCAGTAGAATGAGCATCTTCAAATTTGAGCACATTGCGGCCATATTCAATTACGGCACATTGCATTCCGAGGCATATACCCAGAAAGGGAATTTTGTTTTCCCTGGCATATTTAATGGACATTATTTTGCCTTCGATTCCACGCTCTCCAAATCCGGGAGCTACCAGAATTCCATCCAGATCTTTCAGAAAATGTTTCACTGTCCCGCTGTTGATACTCTCGGAGTGAATCATTTTTACCTTTACTTTCAACTGGTTAGCAGCTCCGGCATGAATAAATGCTTCACAAATTGATTTATATGCATCTTTCAGCTCAACGTATTTGCCTACCAGACCAATCTGGACTTCGGCCAGGGGATGTTTCAATCTGAAGAGGAACTCCTCCCACTTTGCCAGATCCGGTTCTTTGCGAATGGGTACCTGCATTTTTTCAAGCACAACCTGGTCGAGTTTTTCATCCCGCATCAGCAGCGGCACATCATAGATTGTTTCAACGTCAATTGATTCGATGACGGCTGAAGGATTCACATTACAAAACAATGCAATCTTGTTGCGAAGCGATTGGGTAAGGTGTTTCTCAGTTCGGCATACAATGATATCAGGCTGGACTCCTGATTCAAGCAAAGTCTTAACTGAATGCTGGGTAGGTTTCGTTTTTAATTCACCGGAAGAAGCGAGGTAAGGAACCAGAGTAAGGTGAATAACAACACAGCGGTTTCCCATCTCCCATTTCATCTGACGAACCGCTTCAATATAAGGCAGAGACTCAATGTCGCCAACAGTCCCTCCTATTTCAGTAATCACAAAGTCGTATTTCCCGCTGAGTCCCAGGGTTTGAATCCTCGACTTGATTTCATCGGTAATGTGAGGGATCACCTGAACCGTTTCGCCCAGGTAATCGCCGTGTCGTTCCTTATTAATGACAGCCTGATATATACGCCCGGTGGTAACATTATTGGCCTGAGAGGTAGGAACATTGGTAAACCGTTCGTAATGCCCAAGGTCGAGGTCAGTTTCGGCACCATCATCGGTAACATAACACTCACCATGCTCATAAGGATTTAACGTCCCGGGATCGATGTTTATGTATGGATCAAGTTTTTGAATTGTTACCCTGAATCCTCTGGCAATTAATAATTTGGCCAGTGATGACGAGATAATTCCCTTCCCCAGTGAAGAAGCCACGCCGCCGGTTGTAAAAATGTATTTCGGTTCAGCCATTTCTTGCTGATTTTTATGTTTTGGTTGTTATTATATTCTTTTTCAAGGAAATACAGGCCTAAATCCAGACATTTGGAATTATTCAGGCTTATTATCATTTTCATGTTTCTCTTTCCAGGGAAGCTTGAATCCGCCAGCTTTCTTCAGCAGATAATACCCAAACGAAAGGGAAATGAACAGAATTCCGATGGCGGCCATTTTCAATTCAGTTAATGAACTTGAATCCATTACGACCACTTTTCTGGCTAAGGCAATAATGCCAGCCAGAACAACAATTTCAGCATGAACAACATCTTCCTTCAAATATGCTTTGATTGTTTCGAGCAACTCCAGGCCAATCAGAACTACCATCACCATACCAAATAGTCCGATCAGCTGATCGTTGCTGAAATACAGAAACTGTGCTCCCCGGAGTATTTTAAGGAAATTATAGGCCAGATCGATGAGAGAGAAGGTGATGATGAGGCAGGTGAATATCATGAGTACCACCACGGTAGCTACCTCAAAATGCTTGATCAGTTTCATGAACCTAAAATTACCGCAGGGGCAAAATTACAAATACGCTTCTGGATTATAAAGGAAAATAATTGATTGCAGCTAAAAATAATTCCTGACACAAATCCAGCGAGTGGCTTTAAAAAAAAACCAGATCCCTTTAAGTGAATCTGGCTGTTATGTTAGAAATGCTGTGAAATTAACCAAACCGATCAATGAATCGGAATATTTTCTCAGGCAACACGTACTTCTTTATTCTCTGTAAATTCAGCAGGTACCAGCTCTGATACCACCGAAATTATCTGTTCTTTTGAAATGGGTTTAGAAAGGAACCTGTCCATACCTGCCTCATAACATCTGCCGCGGGTAATCTCATCAGTAAATGCGGTAACAGCAGCGATTGGTGTAGTCCTGTCGAACATCCTGATCGTAAATGTAGCCTCAATTCCATCCATGCCGGGCATGTCAACATCCATTAGCACAATGTCAAATGCTCCGGTTCTGCATGCATCAACAGCTCCAAATCCATCACTTACAATGGTATATCGCCATCCAAACCGTTTCATAAAGAGTGTCATCAACTGTTGATTCAGGTGGTTGTCTTCAGCAATAAGTACATTCATGATCTACGAGTTAAAATATAGCTACCTTGCTCAAGTATGAGCGAAGTAATAGTTAATCCAGAAAAGCGAAATAGGTAATACGTTATTAACAATTTTTTTTATCATTGTTAATTATTTATATGTCAATTAATTATAACGTAATATTAATAAATAGCATCTGAAAAAACAAAAAAAACCACCGTAAGGTGGCTTTCTTTAGTGTACAATTTACATTTATTGACCAAGATAAGATTTCAAAAGCTTACTCCTGGAGTTATGTTTTAATCGTCTAATCGCTTTTTCTTTGATTTGTCGCACACGCTCACGGGTAAGGTCAAACCTGGCTCCGATTTCCTCCAGTGTAAGGCCATGCGGAATGCCTATCCCGTAATAAAGATTGATAACATCACGCTCCTTATCTGACAATGTTGACAATGACCGCTGAATTTCCTGTGCCAGTGATTCACGCATCAGCCCCGCATCAGTATAAGGAGCATCTTCATCAACAAATACATCGATGAATTTTGTCTCTTCATCCTCTGCCAATGGTGCATCCATCGAAATATACTTGGTGGATATTTTAAGAGCTGCATCAATTTTGTATTCAGGAATTTCAAGAGCTGCTGCAATTTCGTCGGCTGATGGTGTACGTTCGAATTTCTGTTCAAGGCGAGAGGTCTCTTTTTTGATCTTATTCAATGAACCAACCTGGTTAAGCGGCAACCGCACAATGCGCGATTGTTCAGCCAATGCCTGAAGTATGCTTTGCCTTATCCACCACACTGCATAGGAAATGAACTTAAAACCGCGGGTTTCATCAAAACGCTGGGCAGCCTTAATAAGCCCAAGGTTTCCTTCATTAATAAGGTCAGGGAGGCTTAGACCCTGGTTTTGATATTGTTTTGCCACCGAAACCACGAACCTCAGGTTTGCCCGGCACAGCTTGTCAAGAGCGCGCTGGTCGCCTGACCTGATCCTGCGGGCGAGTTCAACCTCTTCTTCAGCTGAAATAAGCTCTTCCTTGCCAATATCCTGCAAATACTTATCCAGCGAAGCGGTTTCCCGGTTTGTTATGGATTTCGATATTTTTAACTGTCTCATGTATCACTTTATTACGGAGATTACCAGCCAACCTAACTCATTCATATCCATCTCCTTAATCTAACGCTAAATTACGAAAGTATTACCCGGAATCCTATTTTTATCTTGTCTAAATATTAACAAACATTGGATTCCGGTTAATTATCAGAGTCCGAAGCCGTAATATGCACGGGTACGGTTAGGATAGATTCCTTCAATGAGTATACCGCCTCTTTTGTTCTCAATCGCATCCTCAATATCTTTGGCTGTTCTCACCGGTTTATTATCAATCTCAGTGATGATATACCCTTCCTTTATTCCAGCTTCTTTAAGAATGCCATCTCCCAGGTCAGTAACCTGTACACCTCCCGAAATCCCGAGTTTATTGCGCATATCAGCAGATACGGGAGTAAAAGATGCACCAAGTTTGGCTATGTTATCCTGGTCTTCTTTTGTTACAACAGATGTAGTACCACCTTTGTTCTTTAATGTCACCATATAATCCTTCTCAGCGCCATTTCGTAATACCGAAATCTTGGCTTTATCGCCCGGACGGTATTGCCCGATTTGTTCAAGGAGTTCGGAGGTGCTGTTAACCTTTACACCATCAACGGCTGTGATAACATCTCCCTTGTTGATTCCCGCTTCTTTTGCGGAACTGTTATCAGTGACATCTGAAATATAAACACCGCGAAGTTCTTTTATATTGTTCTCGCCGGCAAATTTGCTGTCGATATCGCGAATACTTACTCCCAGGAATGCGCGCTGCACCTGGCCAAATTCAATGAGGTCGGCAACAACCTTTTTGGCAATATTAACTGGTATGGCGAATGAGTAACCAGCATAATAACCGGTACCTGAAGCGATTGCAGCATTTATTCCAACAAGTTCACCACGGGTATTCACAAGCGCTCCGCCGCTGTTGCCCCGGTTAACTGCTGCATCCGTTTGAATATATGACTCAATGGCTGAGCCGTCAGGGGTGCCTAGTATATTAATATTCCTGGCTTTAGCGCTTACAATACCCGCTGTCACTGTTGATGTAAGATTAAACGGATTGCCAACAGCCAGAACCCATTCGCCTATTTTCAATTCGTCAGAGTTACCGTAAACTATATAAGGAAGGTTTTTCTCATCGATTCTTACAACTGCAATATCAGTTGAAGGGTCAGTGCCGATGATCTGGGCTTCAAACTCCCTTTTATCGTTCAGCACCACCGAAACCTTGGATGCGTCCTGAACCACGTGATTATTTGTAACAATATATCCGTTAGGCGAAATAATTACTCCTGACCCGGAACCTTCGAGTGGTTGCTGAACTCCCGGACGACGATTGTTAAAGAAATCATTCAGGTCGAAAAAATT
>Ga0209099_1000403_pt1 | contig 51546 bp, 62 predicted proteins | sample AD_JPNHW2_MetaG_FD_184430 | JGI IMG/M metagenome (GOLD analysis project Ga0209099, IMG submission 184430) | Active sludge microbial communities of municipal wastewater-treating anaerobic digesters from Japan - AD_JPNHW2_MetaG (SPAdes) (version 2) | ecosystem: Engineered > Bioreactor > Anaerobic...
AGCGTTAACCAATACAGTTCACGATGGTTATTTCTGGAAAGACAATGTAATCAGGAAACTTGACAAATATTTTGATAAGTTTAGTTTTGTTTGTTTTCCATATGATGGTAAGGTTGAAATTCACGGATTCAAATATGAAGAAATATGTAGGTACGCTGACGCGGCCGTTGACAAGGTTGCCCGTGGCGGTATATTTGGCGGGCCTAAAGATGTAATTCACGAGGTTAATAACCTATATTACTCACTATTAACAGATACATTATCCAGCGGATTAATGGGTACGGAAGAAAGTTTGTTTACGATTATGGTCTATCAACACCCCGAACTATTCCAATATTACGAAATAGAAAATAATGGATTACTCGGTAAGTTTTTTGAAGATTTGAAAAATGATACATTGGAGGTTAAGTTGGAAGGTAAAATAGAATCTGTTGTAAATCTTTTAGATACATCAAAAGTGGGATTATATGTTATAACATTTAATAGCCCGAAACAATTCGAAAAATTAATCCTGTCAATGTGGGAGTATGATAAAGATTTCATCCAAAAAACAAAGAAATTTCTATTGGACAATTCTACTGATTTATCAACAACGCCAGAATATGTGGAGTTGTGTGAAAGATATGGATTTGAGCACATTAAAAAAGATAATTTAGGTATATGTGGCGGAAGGCAATTCATAGCGGAACATTTTGACCAAAGTGGATTGGATTATATGTGGTTTAGTGAAGATGATATGTTTTTTCAGAATAAACCTGAAGAAGTATGTCGAAATGGTTTTAATCGATATGTTCCCAAGTTGTATGAAAAATCCCTTGAAATCATTAATAAAGAAAATTTTGATTTCTTGAAGATAAACTTTAGTGAATTCTACGGTGATAATGGAACACAATGGAGCTGGTATAATGTGCCGCAGAAGGTAAGAATAGAATTGTTTCCGGATAAACCCATATTACCGAAGCACGGATTGGGGAATCCGCCAAAAACAAAATTCAATAATATCAAATCACATAGAGGATTACCCTACATAGACGGTGAAATATATTACTGTAATTGGACACAACTTGTTAATAGAATAGGGAATAAGAAGATGTTTATTAATACCACTTGGGCACATCCGCACGAACAAACTTGGATGTCCCATATCTATCAATTAACCAAGACAGGGGAAATTAAACCGGGATTATTGTTGATAACCCCGGTTGAACACGATAGGTTCGATTTTTATGATGGTAAATTAAGAAAAGAATCATAATATTTATATAGAAAAGTCGGAAGACATAAAATGGAAATTTACATTAAAATGGATGACCCAAGCAGTACGCAAAAAACTGAAAGCGATAAGCAACAAGAAGACTCGCCTGATTTTTTACAGGGAGACTTCCTTAATGTTAGCGATGTTTTTTCTGCCATTCGGATACGACGCAATTTTTCTTCTAATAATGAAATGGACAAATTCTTATTGGATTACGGATTTAATTTTTTACCTTATTTCGGGGGGGTTCTTTATGTCATATATTATTTCGGGACGATTATTAACTAAAAAATAATTTTTATTATTAAGTATAGTTAATCTTTCTTTTCTTCTTTCTTTGGCATATCGGGTTTTTGTAACCCCTTTTTCATTAAATCCTTTTTTTCTTGTTCTTTTTTAGCGGCTTCTTCGTGTTGTTTATGAATTGCTGCTCTTTCTTCTTCAGTAAGTTTAAACGCACTCATTTTGTTTGGTTTTTATTTTAATAATATCCAAGGCTTCGGTTTTCTTATTTAATAAGACGGCACATTTTTCATATGCCTCCTGATCCTCAAATATTTTTATTAATGCATCAGTTATTTCAATATATAGTTCCAAATCGTTATCATACGAAACAACCGTGTTTGTATTATGATACAGATTTAAACTATCATTGTCAAGGCTTTTCAAAAAATCGTATATCATTTGCAGTTCACTATCGGTATAGGCACCAATATGAAGAATACGAATCGCCTGCAAAATAAAATTAACTGACATACTCAATATAAATACATAAATTATACTACATTACTTATATTTATTAGATATTTATCTTCGTATGAAAATAATAATAACCGAAAATCAAGTCAGAGACTTAATAGATATTTTAACAGAGGACGAGGCACAATCAAATTCTGTGCTCAACAATACCGGATTAAAATCATTAGAAAGTCTTATGTCACTATATCATGATCCAACCGCTGAATTAGTAAAAAGAATGGGGCCAAGTATTAAAAAATACCTAAACAAAATAGGTGGTAATACCGATAATACTAGTACCGATACAACCCCAAACATTCCATCTGGTGTTGAATTAATGAATCCGTTGGGTAAATCACAATATAGAATATCAAGTGGATTTGGCGCTAGCCGTGGCGGTAGGCCACATAAAAGTGTTGACCTATCAACACCAAGCGGGACACCTGTATACGCCCCCGCGGATGGTAAAGTTGTTTCAGCGAGGGACACAACACCAAATCGTTGTGGTGGATTCATAAAAATTGACCACGCAAACGCAATAACTAAATTTTGCCATTTAAGGAAATGGGTTGTATCCGTAGGTCAAAATGTTCAACAAGGACAAATTATAGGTTATACAGGTGGAGGTAATTCGGATCCATATCGTGGAACATCAACCGGGCCGCATTTACATTACGAAATACAAAATAAAAGTGGTATTGCTTTAAATCCTCAGCAATCCCAATATGGATTAGCATAAGACTAAAAATATGACAATAGTTGAATATACATTTAATGAAGAAACGGGGATTTTAAATGTGGATTTTACATTATATGAAGATGATGTTGAAGTTGACAGGGAATTAACATTTAATTTTTGGGATATTGAATATTATCTACCAAATATAACAAATATGGATGATTTAGTTCATATAACCGAGGATATGGTGCACGAGTTAATAAAGCAATATCTGAAGGAAAACGAATTTTTAGGTGAAGACGAAATATAATATGGAATTTTTAGACGATAGAAAGAAAAATACTTTAAATGCGTTTGTCAAATTTGTAGTGAAAAAACTTCAAATAGAAACGCCGCCAACTATTGTTATTCAAAATGGTAGGGGACAATTGAAAACAACAGCCAACTATGACTATACAAAAGAAAATAAGATAATGAAAGTCAATTGTAAGAATAGGTTAATGGTTGATGTGTTACGAAGTATTGCTCACGAGTTAACTCACCATAAACAATGGGAACAAGGTCGTCTAGAAGTTAAACCACCAGACATTGGCGGCGAGATTGAAGATGAAGCAAATGCAAAGGCTGGACAGTTTATCAAGATGTTCGCCCAGATTGATAATACAATATATGACGAATAATTTGTTGCTTTTTGGTATCAGAAACGAATTATAAGTCAATTTTGTGTATTTATATGTTATGAAACTGATAATAACCGAAAAGCAACTTAAACATCTGGTTTCCAAAATTGCGAGCCAAGAAATTGACGAAGTTGAGGACACACCGACATCCACGCCAGAAAGCGAAGCTGGGGTTGAAGAACCAACAAGTGGTACATCAGGCGGGCAAGAACCCGAAGCAACAGACGGTTATCCAGATGTTCATAAATGGGATAGTGGTGCGACAAGAGGGCCAGGGAATACATTAGGAAATACCAAATGGCCATCCGCAAACCAACAACCTAAAAGGGATAAAGCAAATACATTGAATTAAAATGATAAGTTTAGTAACAGAGACCGAACAATTATTTAATGAACAACGCAATAAAAAGAATTATATTTTTGAAGCGTGTGTTACTGTTAATGGACGATATTATGTTATCCAAGATAATGTATTTGATATTAAAGAACAAAAATCATTAGGTAATATTTGGGAGTCATTAGATATATTTAAAACTATATTTCAGAATACAATTTTAAGTAATAACGAATATACCCAAATTAGAGAGGGTATTTTGAGTTTACCTATATTAGAGGGACAACAAAATCTATATGGATTGCGTGACATATTACTGGAGTTCAATTTCTTTCAAGATACTTGGCTTGGCAGAGAGGCACAAAAAGCTGGACAAAGTATTGCAGACTTTGCTGTTACATCGTATGATGGACTAAAAAAGTTTGGTATTGCTATATCGCAAGGCCAATGGTCAGAAATTGTTAATTTATTGGGAAAAGGTGTAAAATATTTACTACGAAAATTAAAAAACGCATTATATAGTACCATAGGAATGATAGTTGACGCAATTTTAGTTGCATCGGGAATTGGAAAATCAGTCCAATGGATACCGTGGGCATTGGTTATGGCCCTTGATATATATCAAATTACAACAAATGATTGGCCAGCCGAAGAACAAAATTATCCATTATGGATGAAATATTTGTCTTTGGGTTTTGATGTTTTGGGATTGGTTGCTACGGGAGCGGCGGCTAAAGGTGCAAGAGCATTATTTAATCCACTTTTAAAAGCATCTAAAATGGGGCCACAAGCCACTGCAAAATATTTAGCCAAAAATCCAAAAATGTTACAAGTTATAGATTCAATGATTAAGGGTGTAAGTAAAGTTCCTACATTACTTAAAAATGCACAATCAATGATTGCATCTAAATTTCCAGCAGGTGCTAATTTTATTGGTGGAATTATGGGTAAATTATCATCTATTTTAAGTAGTATGGTATCAACATTAAAAACATTAACTGGTGGGGCAACGGTTGCTGGAAAAACAGCCAGAACAGCTCTTGGAACAGGCGGTATATTATATGGCGTTGACAAATATACAGAGCATAGAGGAGAAAAACAAATGAATGATTTGGAACAAGCAATCAAAGCATCGGGGGTTGTTCCTGAATTCGATATAAACAGTATTTAAACAAATAAAATAATGGAAAATAAAATCAACGAAGAATTAAGAAAACATAGATTACTTCTTAATTATAACGAGGGAAAAACATTAAGTGAAAATGAAATTACAATATTCCCGATGACCGAGCAATTCGATAATACAGAAGAGCATCCAATAACATCTGATATAGACGAACAGTTTGAAGAATCTGAAACATCCAATCCATCAGAACTTGATGAGCAAGGATACTTTAGAACATTATTTACAAACACAATAAAAGATGCAAAAACTTTAAAGGCAACCGATAGAGCTTTGTATAAGTCATTGGAAGATGTAATCAGATATTCAAGGGCTGAAGGTAATGAAATAAAAGGATTGACTAAACCTAATGGTGTTAATCATTTACCTATTCAAAATGTTGATGAATTAATTTTAGCAGTTAAACAAGGATTAAGGCCAAATGAGTTAGGTAAATTATATACTGGATTATTAAAATCGGCGTCAACGCCAAAAACTATGTTAGATCAAGCCGCTTTTGAACTTGTTAATAATAAAAACTTTATTACCAAATATAAAGGATATAAAAGTGACGCAGCACTTAGAACCGAATTGGCAAATAGAAAATATAGTCAAGAAGGTATTGAAGCAATAATAAGGCAAACCAAAACCAATAAAGCATTCCAAGCGGCTAGAAAGGGTGCGGGAACAGCTGGTACTGCCAAACCAGTTGCTGGAGGAGCCGCAAATGTACAACAATCTGCAATGGATATGTTAAAGAAATATTCACAAGCGGCAAAACAAAAAGTAGCTAAAATAGCAAACAGATTAAGTAAAAAACAATTATTGCTGTACGGATTATTTGCTGGCGGGGCAGCCGCCGCCTATCTATTGTGGAAAGAATTCAGGGGTGATGGAAAAGGTGACGAAGCAATGTTGCCAGATTGTATTGCAAATTTACCGGATATTCAATTTGTTCCTGGTAAAGGTGGTGTTGTTGTAGGTAAATTACCTGATGGTATAGACGAAAAATCTAGAGGTCATAATGGATTATATTTTTGGCCCAATAAAAGAGTAACAACCGTTGATGGCCAAGTGAAAGGAACATATTATTGTATTGGAGGAAAGGCTGCAAGTGGTGGAGGAGGAGCATTAACAATGCGTCAACCTGGCGTACATACAATGTATGAGCAAACAAATCCATTAAATCAAAATATTGCCGATGTTGAAGGAAGATATAGTAATGTAAAAATTATTTGGGACGGTGAAAATGGGGCCGCTGGCGGAGGTGGTGGAACAACATTTACCCTATGTACTGATTTTCCATTTCAATATAAATGTAAGAATGAAAAAATAAAAGAAATACAGGTTTGCTTAGGTTTTCCTGTAAAATATCAAACAGGAAATTTTGGGCCTATTACACAAAAAGCATTAACGAATAAAGGATATGATTTAAGTGGTGGTATTACCGAAGACATCTATAATAAAGTTAAAGCGGATTGCGGTGGTACAACACCAACACCAGAAACTCGTAATACAGAACCAATGAAACCAATGGAGCCAAGACCTGCTGGACAAATTGCGCCAATAAATCCTGGTCTTAAACTTCAACCATTAGCGCCAAGAAATCCAATAACTAATCTCCCAGAAGATGCTCAACCATATGATGTATACAAAGCGTTATATAAATTAGGTTATTTTAATGTACCTAATCGTGGAGACAGAAGGATTAGATATAGAGGGCCAGAACTTGACGCAGCTCAACTTGGTAAACTTGATGAATATTTTACAGGTCAGGGGTATTATAGAAGAAGAACGGTTCCAAAACCTGATGATGAAATTAAATATGTTTGGGCACCAAATAAAGAATAAAGATGGACAAAATAACATTAATTTTAAAAGAAGAGTTAAAAAAAGAACGGGATAATTATTTGACCGAATCTTTTAAATCCTTATCTGAAATTCCAGATAGGGATTTACTTGTTCAAAAATTAGGTGAAACAACAATTAAATTAATTGAAGATGGTTACACCCCTGAAGAAATTACATTAATTGTTGAACAAGATGGTGGTATTTTTGGTGCGTTGAAAGATAAGGAAGGCAAATTTAATTTGTGGAATACTATTCTAGGTGGTGGGAAATCAATGTTTTTTGAACAAATGATTCGAATATTATTTGTTGATATATTAGGGATGAGCGAAAAATGGGGTCAAAGTGCCGCCATTCTTCTTTCTGATTATAATCCATTACATATATTAAGATTATTTAAAAATCAACAATATTGTACACAGGAAGTAACAGAGTTAGCTCCTGCAATTATAGAAATTATTATTAATAATAGTCAATTTGGAGGGGAATCTCAAGAAACAATGACAATGGGTGGTGTTGGTAAAGTTGGTGTAAGAAATGTTGCGATTGAGGCTTTCCGTGAATCAAATCTTGATGATATAATCGCCAGGAAAATTTGTGAATATATATGGAAATAAACAAAAATAAAAAAGAAAATATTGATGAAATTAATACCGAAACAGTATTAATGGCATTAGGATTTATACCTGTTATTGGTGAGGTATTCGATACTATTCTTATTATAAAATATTTTAAGGAAAAAAGATGGATTGAAGGATTTTTAATGATAATTTCGTTAATTCCTGTCGTTGGGGATAGCATAGTTAAACCATTTCTTTTTATGTTAAAGAAATTTGGTGGAGCAAAATCCGCAGCTAGGTTCGCCGAATTTCTTGCAACAAATCCAAAAGCGGCCGCGTTGTACAAAAAAATGGGGCCAGCTTTGAGTTCACCAAAGGTTACTGAATATATTGCCCAAATTTCGAAAAAATACCCGAATATAGCAAGAGATATGAAAGCGGCCCAATCATTTCATTTAGCTGAAGTTGGTAAAATTGGTTCTACAATAGAAAAAGGCGTTGGAAGAGCGGTTAAACAAACTTTTCAAAATAGGGCGTTAAATAAATTTATTGCACGAACAGGGCATTCACCATCTACTTGGCTTTCTAATTGGTGGAATGTTGTGTATAAAGGAAAAATTGCCAGAAATGTTGCGATGAAGAAAGCTATTTTAAGTAGTAATTTATTGGGTGCGTTAGGCGTACCTAATTTTGAAAGTTTGGAAAGTTTTCTTTCAACAAAAGAAGGAGCAGAAAAGGCGATGAATACACCCGAATTTGTAAATATGTATAATCAAACAACAACCCCGCAGGATGAACAAATGATTCAACAACAATCAAGTGGAGAATCTGGCGGTGGATTATTATCAAATCTTAGCGGATTAGTTAAACCAGCACTTATTGGTGGAGGCATTGCATTATCAATACCTATGTTAAAAAAAATCGCAAATATCGCTATTCGTGATTAAATGATGATATTTATTAATGAGTTTAATGGTTTGGCCGCCATTGAATGATAAAAGAGGTAACGAAAGGGGAGGTATTCCAGAATCTAAAAAATAAGGGGCGTTGAAACCCCTTATTTTTTTGCGATGAGAGTTTGTGTCTACGCCGGCTATGTCGATATTGTTTATACACACTTACCTAAGGTTATCGTACCTTTTTTCATCGTTTGTGGAGACGCCGGGTGTCGAACCCGGGTCTTGCTCGCCCAAATATAAACGGACTACACGCTTATTCTGTTATTCACAACAGACAAATATTCGGTTCTTATTTTTACATTAGTACCAACAACTGTGTATTTTTCTTCATGTTTATACAGGAAAGAATAACTAAAACGAATCCTGTCTTTGGACTTCTGTTGCTGGGTTGATATCCTAACCGACCCCTTGTGGTTACTTAACCTTAATTAAGCTGCCACTTTAGAAGTTGCAAGTAAACCTGCAATTTCCATTTGATTATAAATGTTGCCATTTATGAGAATACCACCATAGATTTAAGTCGTAGATGATGTCCGACTGCGTGCCCATTTATACCCGAAACGCCAATCAATGCCTGTCGTCCCCGTATATTTTCAAAGAACAAAAAAGAAATACTGATTAAGGGGAATTGGTTTACCCCAAATGTTCAACCTCAATTCGAGCCTTGTCAAGTAGTCCAACCGCCATACACCTTATTACGGGATTGGCTTATGTACTATCCTTTGTGCCGTTTTTTCGAACTATAACGGGAAGTTAACACGCCTGCTAGTGACAATCAGTATTTCAAATAACTTTTGCAAATATAGAGATAAATATTGGAATTACCAACTTGTTTTATAAAAAAAATTATGTTATCTTTAGTTGCATAAAATATACTAATTATGAGAACAAGAAAAAACAAAGTTGTTGTTGCATTTTCGTCACATCTGGGCGTTGAAAAAAATAATGAATTTATTAGTCATATACATAAAACAATCGGATGCGTTCACGATGTTATTTGTTATGAAAATTATAATCAATATTCACTTGCAAGTTTATACAACAAAACATTAAAAGAACATTCGAAAGATGATACAATCATTGTATTCTGCCATCCTGATATTAAAGTCAAAACCAAAAACTGGGGAAGAATTTTAATTAATCAATTTAATAATTCAAATTATGGTATTATAGGAGTTGCTGGTACAACTTATCTATCAGAAACAGGTAGATGGTGGGAAGACACAAAAACTATGTTTGGAATTGTTAATCATACCGATGGGGTCAGGGAATGGGAAAATAAATATTCGGCGCCAATTGGTGGAATTCAACCAGTAGTTACTATTGATGGAGTATTTTTCGCTGTGGATCCTGATGAATTGGTACACAACTTTGACGAAAAATATGGAAAATTCCATTTCTATGATTTAAGTTTTTGTGTTCCTAATTATTTGGACGGTGTTGACCTTGGCGTTATAACAAGTATCCGAATCGTACATAGTTCGGTTGGTATGACCAATGATGATTGGGAAACAAATAGAACACAGTTTGTCGAAGAATATAAAGATGAATTACCTATTGCAATTGAACCAATATATAAGAATCTTGATGTTAAATTGAATAAAGAACCAAAAGTATCTGTTATCATTCCGACAAAGAATCATTTTGATATTTTATTGAATAATATTATATCGTGGAAAGAACATGTTAACTATAAAAACTATGAAATATTGATTGCAGATACGGGTAGTGATCCTGATGTTTTAGAAAAGTATAAGGACATTTTGGATGACCAAATCAAATTAGTTAAATATGATTATTATAACTTCGGCCAAATCAATAATGATATGGTTAGAAATCATACTACCGAAGATACTGAATTAATACTATTCTGTAATGACGATATTCGTTTATTGAACGATGCACTTAGCAGATGTGTTCAGGTCTATAATGAAACAAAAAGTCCCGGGACAATTGGAATTAGGTTACATTATGACAATGGAACAATTCAACATAACGGGATTGTTTATTTTGAAGATAATGAAGGAAACTTACATCTAAGTCATAAAGATATAAGACAATCGGCAAATTATTCAACTGGGGTACAATATAAATCTCAGGGAAACACCGCGGCATTTATGTTAATCAATCGGAAATTATTTATTGAAATGGGTTGTTTCAACGAAGAATATGTTGAATGTTTTGAAGATGTTGAATTGAATTTTAAATGTCTTTTGAAGAGAAAGAAAAACATAACGGTATCCGATGCTGTCGCATACCATTATGAATCTCTATCAAGAAATCAGGATCCAAGAAAACTTGAAAAGTTACAACTGGATTATAGCAAAAGATTACATCCATTCTACCAAGAGAATAGGGACGCATTAAGGAAATTCTTGAAATAATTAATCCCATTCAGACAGATAAAGCCCTCTTTTTTCAATACCACAAAGGAGGGCTTTTTCTATGTCACAATGATAAATAATTGCTTCATTGTCGGGGCTAACCATACAAGTATTACCCATCATTGCATCGTCAAAACTTTTCATATCGATATTTGGGTATTCCTTTAGAAGTTCTTCGATTTCAGACGCAATAAAACCCTGTGGGTATTTGGTTTTATAACTATAAACCTTATCATAAACTTCCTGATAAAGTTTCTGTCTTGGAGTCATTTTTTTTATGACTTCATTTTCTCGTTTCTTGGCCGCGTTGAATACTTTCTTATCTGAAGTAACAATACTTGCCCTATCGTTTTGACGATGGTACTCCGACTCGTAGACATAGAATGTTGTCTGTTCGATGAAGATTTTTGCTCCGATTTTTGTTTCTTTAATCATTTTTTTGTAATTTTGTCCCGCAAATGTAATGCAAATTTTTGAATAAGCCAAAAAAAGTGAAAAAAAAGCCGGAATGTTTCCGGCTTTTGGGCTGTAACGGGTTAATCCCCAGCTCCACCACTTGGTTTAATTCAAACCAAGAAACTATTTATAACAAAAAATATACACAATAAATGTCAAAAAATCAACTGTTGTTTTCTTAATCTTTGAATTACACATCTGATAGAACTTTTAGGTATATTCATTTTTAACCCTATTTCGTATTGTTTTAATCCGTTTAAATAATTATTTTTTATTTCATTAACTATATCTGGCGAAAATCTTTGTTTTAAAAGTTTATGGTTATTTAAAAATTCGTTAAATTTATTGAACTTTCTTGAATATATAACATTGTTATCATAAAGTAGATGATATAATTTTTTTAAATTGTTACTTCCTCTAACTTCTAATTGACAAGAATAATTTGATGGGGTTCTATACCTTATTTTGCTTGATGATATGTTGTTATATAATAGATATTCTTTTATTTCAGTTAACACCCAAATATTTCCAGTGAACGACGCAGTGTATTCTTCGGAACGGTTTTTATATTTTGATGACGATATTGATCCATCACCATCGAAAAATCCACATAACATCGAATTATATAATCTTTGATTAGAAAGTAATGGAAGATTTTTTGATTCGTATGTTTTATTTGGAACAATACCAACATCAATTAATTTTTTTCTTATTTTTCGCGACACGATTTGGAATCTAATATAATCGTTAGTATGAGGTTTGATTAAGTAATCGGTTTTAAGCTCATCTTTTATGAATTCTAAAATTTGAATATCTCGTTTGTGTATGATAATACTGAAACCGTTATTACTAATACTTCCATCAGCATATAAAAACCCTAAAACATATGCCTGTTTATCAGAATCGATAATATTAAAATAATCATCATTAATTATGTGTTTTCTTTTTCTACCCATTATATTTATCTTTGTAAATAAATAGTTAACTGACTACGAAAAACATCATCTTAATGAAAAATATTTGATATTTATTGTTATGAAAATGACTAATCTTTTATTATTGGAATCAACAAACGAACAAATTGTTTTATTATTTTTAAAAAACATAATAAAAAACACGGAATGGGAAAATAAACTTTTTGGTGTAGGTGGATTTGTGCGTGATGAAATAATGGGTAAAGATCCAAAAGATTTAGATTTTGTGGTAAATGGTGGAATAACAGCTGGAATAGATTTTGCAAATTGGCTCGGAAACCGCCTTGGAAATTTTAAGGAAGGAAGCAATCCTGTAATATACCCAAGATTTGGAACAGCAAAATTATCTTTACTAAATAATAAACAGGGATTACCTAGTATTGATTTGGAATTTGTTGCTCCAAGAAAAGAAAAATACAAAACTGGAGATAGAAACCCAGATGTTGTTGGCGGTGATTTAATGGATGAAGTAAACAGGCGAGACATCACTATAAACACTTTAATGAAAAACATTTCAAATGATGAAATCATCGATCTAACAGGTAAAGGAATAGAAGATATTAATAATGGAATAATAAGAACGCCAACAAACCCAGATGTCACTTTAAATGATGATGGTTTAAGATTATTAAGAATTGTAAGATTTTCATCAAAGTATGGATTTAAAATATCTGGGGAAACATTAAGGGCGATGAAAAAAAATGCGCATATAATTAACACAATATCTAAAGAACGAATATCAGATGAACTTAATAAAATTTTAATATCACCAAGGCCCACCGAAGGTATACGCTTACTTAAAATAACAGGAATATTAAATTATATTTTACCAGAATTTAATGATGCAATTGGTATGATTCAGAATAAACATCACAAGGATGATGTTTTTAAGCATACAATGTCTGTGCTATCTAAAACCCCTCCAGACCTTAAAACAAGACTTATGGCGCTATTTCACGACATAGGTAAGGTATTGACCCGAACAGTCACTCCGGATGGTTCTGTGCATTTCTATGGACACGAGAAGGCTAGTGAGGAAATGGTAAGAAATATTATGACCCGACTTAAATATCCCGGGGAACTAATCGATGCCGTTGCACAGGGCGTGGGCCAACATATGGCATTAAAACACGGTGAAGATGATACATCACAATTAAGTGATAAATCATTAAGAAAATTCTCGGCCGCGGTTGGGGATAATTTGGAAAATATATTGGATTTGATTCACGCTGATAATATATCACACGCTGATGAATCCGCTATGCCAAATCAAATAGAACTTGTTAAACAGCGTATAGAACGATTAAACACCCAAATTGATAAGAGTAATAATAAATTACCTATCAATGGTGATGATATTTTGGCAATGGGGATTAAACGAGGCCCAATTGTTGGAAAAATGTTAAATGCAATTCAGGACGCTTGGTATGATAATCCAAACATTACCAGAGAAGACGCAATTAATATTGTTAACAAGATTAAACTTGAAAACAATATTAATGAAATAAAGGATTTGATTAATTATTTAGGATAGGAACATTAAGTTTTGTTAATTCGTATTTTAAATTAACTCTAGCCCTCCATAAAAAAGATTTTACTGATTCTGGTTTAATACCATATATGGCGGCAATTTCCCGAACCTTTTTTCCTTCTATGATATATTCCAACACTTCCTGTTCGCGTTGGGTTAATTTCTTCATACATTCTATTATTCTATCTTCACCCTCATCGTAGATGTCAAATTCTATTTGATATGCAACATTTTCAACATCAGATTCGGGGGTAAGATCTTCAATGGATACGGTTCTATGTCTTTTAGGACTAAATTTTTGTTTATAAAAATGAATTGCCATACCGACTAACCAAGTAATCATTTTACCTCGTCTGAAGTCAAATTTACCCCATTCCAACGCTTTAAGAATAACATTACTTGTTATATCTTCATCGTAATGTTGTCCATATTTCTTTTTAGACCAGCCTATTAATTGTGGTAATGCTTTGGATAATTCTTCATCAAATTTAATGGTTCTACCATTGTGATGCAGTCTTAAATCACGAAGTTCCCTTCGTTTTGCATTACCCAATCCAGATTTACCAAGTTCTCTACAAAGTTCACGAATTCGTTCTTTATCAATTGAAGTTATACGATTATAAAGCATAATACGGGTTTGTTCCCGTACTTTATCTTTTGTTCTACCGGGATGGCCTTTTTTAAAACTATTTCGCCCCGGACTATCAATAAGATTTTTCTTTATACATTGATCATAATGAGAAAGTGTTTTTTCCCTTTGTTTTAATGAATCTGCTTTAGACCATAGAGCTTGTTTAATATTTAATCCAAAGGTGGCTTTATAATCACCTGATGTCATTCTGTGTGTATATCTTAAATGATTTGACAATCGATTAAAGAAATTTCCACAAAGTTCACATTTAAGATGACCATCATCGTTGTACTCAATAATTCCGTAGGGCATAGTAGTTAGTGTTGTAGTTAGGTAAAAGTTACTATAACATTTGGAGGGTCAACAAAGGTATGCTAATAAATTCATATTTCCAAATAATATAATCAATATTAAAAATTAATTTTTAATATAAAGAATGGGTGGCGTTTAGGACAAACTCAACATAAAAAAACCACTTAATATGAAATTAAGTGGTAAATCTTTATTGTGCCTGAGATTACGGCATTTTATAATTAGCTTTCAGGTTATTATTAGTTCTCCCTTTATCCACCACTTTTTGAGCGGTACTAATCAATGACGGTGAGTAAACCCACCAGTTTTAAAGTTACCAGATACTCTCTCCTTACTCATTACTCTTCGAAACTGCCGTTCCGATTCATCCTTGCGGGACTAGAAAACTTTCTTGAAAATCACATCAGACTTGGGATCCTTTGTGGCCGTGAACGACTCACGACTAAGTAGTCATCTATCTCTGATAACTGACGAGCACTTTTCCTTTGTTTTTAAATTTGAGTTTTTACTTCACATGTAAATTCAAAGTTTTTGGTTTGTGGATTTGTGAAGGTAGTGGCCCGCCGCCAGCTTTCCCATCTTTTGAACGGGAAAATACTAAACTACCCTCTGAAACATCCCTGTCTCCATACTTCAAGTCCGCTTCATAAAAAGAGCCTTGGTAGACTCAAATTAAGGGTAACAACAGCACCACCTGTACGCTACCTTACCTTTCGGTTTTAAACTTACTTTCATATTGAATACCGCAATCGTGAGGGTGGATGCCCCCAGTCTTTGCAACAATTCTACGAGTTATTCTTATTGGTGTTCCCACCGCAACGAGACGACCCACATCGCCCCGTCATTCAACCATTTCACCTACAGTGTTACCCTCGGTTAATCAGGTTAAACGATATCTCGCTTGTCTACTCGAGTCCATCCCCGAAGGGTTGGGCCGCAAGTCCAATAAACCATATGGACTCACTTTATACTACTTTCGTAGTTTATTTAACGACTATAGACCGCCGTATTTTTATAATAATTCAAAGAACTTTTCTTCTTAATTTTCGACAAAGGTAAAGCGTTTTTTAATACGCCCGACATTTTGATGAAAATATTTTTATTTTTTTTGCGACCGGTAGAAGTTTCGCTCTTCTATTACCACCCCGATTTGTTAAACCGTCTGACTCATAAGTATGTGGGGTAGGGAACTGTCATTGTTCGAACCGGTCAGGATTCTTTTGAAAATATAGAGAATAGTTTTCACATTTCAAAATATTTTCAAAAGAATTTTTTACACTCCCATCAACTTTCCAGTTGATTCGTAGGATTCCGAGAAGTCTTCGTACTTAAAATAAGTATCAACATTCTGATCCAAAGTTACTTGCTTACCTCTCGCTTCAACATGTAACAAAACTAAATCATAGACACTTACCTTTGGCGGTTTAATCAACGCTTCGATTTGTTTGAAATCTGACGCTTTTGCAATGCTTAATCCGCTTGTATCGTCATCTTCATCAACTATGATATATTCCCTTGCTTCCAAGTCGATAATAGCACAATTTACTTTGTTCTTCAAGTTGTTGATGATATGAGCCCTTGTAGTTGTTTCAGGCAACCAAATCTTATTTGATTTAGGGTATTCCCTTTCCATTATACCGAAGTAGTTGTCATCAAATAATTGTGATGAATGGTTATAATTATTTGCTTGTATCAAGACATACTTGTAACCAGCCGCCAACGCTTTTTCAATGTTGACATCAACATATTCGGCACAATCACCTGTTCTTACCCAAGAGTCGCCAGAGTGGGCGCAAATATCATTTAATTTTAGATGCGTCCAGTCAACAATCGAAGTCTTTTTATCACCAGCCAAGACTGCTGATAAGTCGATTGTTATACCTGTTGACTTTTTCGAAAAGTGAAGATATGGCCTGATGGTCTTTGCTTCAGGGTTTTCGAAAGGAATCCTTTGTCCTCTAACGCTTGGCTTGGTTGAGAAGTTCATACTTCTCATATTTGTTGGTAATGGAATCTTTTTCAGTTCTTCATCAATCCAACAGTTCCCAAGTGCAGGAAGAGTTGCAAACTTTTCCTTCAGGGTTTCAAACAGTCTCCTGTGAATACCTTCAACCATTTTTGGTGGAAGGGCAGGTAACGATGGTAGTTGGGTGCGTTTTCTTGCTCCCTTTACCCTGATTGACCTGTCATTCTTTGGTTGTAATCTATCTTCAAAATGTGAATATACTTCGAATAACACCTTGTTAGATGTTCCTTTTAAAACTTCTCCCAAGTAATTCATAATAAGCACCAAATCCTTTGGATAGGTACGAACCAGCCAGTCAATCCTTCTTGAGAATTCACCGGGCCTTTGTGACAGAACCTTTAGACCACTTTCCAAATCCTTCTTAAATGCTTCGTTAAGCTGGGAATACCAAGACTTAACCTTTTCATTTCTGATTTTGTAAAAAGCGGAAGCGGTTTTTGGGTATAGTGATTTGTATTCTGCAGGGTGAAGAATTTCGCCAAGACGAATCCATCTTTGGTCTTTTAAAACCATTTCCCTAGGATCACAGTTGGTGTTTTCCAACAGACTCAACAGATATTTCCTTTCCTTACGGGCAAATTTCTTGAATTTGAATTTATCCCTTGCAGGGTTATCAATCCTTGTTCTGCTCCATCTGCTGGCTTTCACCGTTGGATATGGAACTTTTGGAAGACTGATATCACCGCCAGAAAGATGAATAGCAATTCTTAATACATCGGTTGGAGTCTTAACTGGTAGACCTTCAATACCCATACCTGCTAATGTACAAAGATTTTCTTTGAACGGAATTTGTGCAGGAAACATCAACTTTTCACCACTTGTAACAAACCATTTGATAATGGCAAGATCCTGTGGTGTTAAACTCTGGTTGATAGATACCAAATCGGTGAAGATTCTTGAGAATCTTTCGGATGTGGCATAACCAATCATATTATATTTGATGTTTTCAAAATTGATTGGTCTTTCATATTCAACTGTCGTTGGCTCCCAAGTGCCGTGGCTCCAATAATGGATAAGGGTATTCAGGAACAATTGAAAATCGGTCTGCGAAATAACTTCTTCCGGAAAGTTTTTGTAAAGCGGGCGGTAATTGCGTTTTCCACCCATAACTTCCTTTAGATAGGTTATGGCTTCGTCATTGAATTTAACGATGACGGATAAATCCGATTTTGCCAGTTCGAAAAATGCGTCTTGGTCTAACATATAACCCCATTCCATTAAATGAGATTGAACCGTCGCTACTGCGATTCTGTTATTCATTCCATCGTTTGATGGACAAACCAAGCCTTTTTGAAGAGCGATGATGTTTTTGGTTAAGATCATTGTTGTATATTTTGTTGTTAATTAAATGTTGATTAAAAAATGTTTGGGAATGTTTTCACATCCCCAAACATTCATTCTGGGTGGAAGTTGTTTACTTTGCTTTGTCAAGCAATGCACTGATAGCTTCCAATTCCATTTGAGCCTTCAATTCTGGTGAAATGATAGAGTTCAAACGAGATTCGATTTCCGCAAGTTCTTTGCGTTTTTCTTGGATAGAAATTTGGTTTACCCTTGTTTGGAAGTCGGACTTCCATTCATCGATGGTGAACCCTAACCAAGTGAACTTGTAATCGACGCCAAGTTCTGTGGCTGACTTTTCTGACTTTTCCTTGCGGTCAATCAAGAAAGCGTACATATCCACGATTTTGCGAACATCAGTAACTGTTTTAACATCAACCCTGTCGTGAGCTGAGTTTGCAGAGTAACCGAATGATCCGCCAGTTTCCCAGCAAGGTTTTTCTGCTTTTTCAATTGCTAATTTCTTTTCTTGTACTGTGTTAAACAATTGTTTAACTTTTTCATCTGTTGTTGCCATAATGTTGTTTTTTTTTGTTGTTAGTATTATGTTTATTATAATCATCCCAACTGGGATAATTGTGGGGAAGGGAGGACTTGAACCATCCGACACGCAGTTTTTCAGAAGTATCTTAATATATAGCCGAATGTTTCTGTGATTATACAAGAAATTAGACTACTGCTCTACCGCTGAGCTACTTCCCCGGGTTTTATAAGTGGAAATTCATTGAGTATATGGTGTAGGCCGTTAGACCTCCTAGAAGTAACTACAATGATAGCCACATATTCTTTTAAAATGGAAATTCGTTATGTCTGTTTGATGAAAAGTCAAGTAGAAGTAACATAAACGATAGCCATTCAATATTGTAAAATTGGAAATTGAATACATAAACATCGTCCCGTGCCTTTCGGCGGGCGGACAATGTAGGAATCGAACCTACTGAACCATAGAAGTAATGTAATTCGTAGCCAATTTTTATTTTTAAAAATGGAAATTAGGCGAGTCGTTTTTCATAGTTGGTAGCGGCTTGAAGCCGCTGGTTGTAGAAGTAACTCTGATGATACGGTTTAAAGACACCTTCGGTTGTCATGTATCAAAACCTGTAGCCATTTTGTTTTTTAAAGTGAAATGGAAATTGTATTGGTCTTGCTAACATTGGAAGTGTTTGTTTCAGAAGTAACCAGATACATAGCCATTAAATAAGGTTGTGGGAATTATTCGCCTCTTGTTTCGCCCAATGAAAATAGAAGTAAGGTCGAATATAGCCACATATGCTACATTTATTATCGTGGTAATTGTGCGTCTACTAATTGTTCGTATCTGTTAGAAGTAAGACTTTTATTCTTGGTTCGTATTCTTCTTAAAGTTTTATAGGGGTCGCTGTGACAGCCTATAAAACAAATCGTAACCAAAAAACTCACATAGCCACAATAAATTTAAATATGTCAAAGAACTTAAAAAGAAGGTAATTGTCTGAGACTGGTTGGAGATAGATCCCCCTTTCGGAGGCTCTGTCGATCATAGAAGTATCTACAAACATAGCCTTCATTTGATATTAGGGTGGGATTCGAACCCATCATCACCCCCATGTTTGCAGGGGTAGTGTTACCAATTACAACACCTAATATATTTTAAAGAACGATATAAAGAACGGAAAGTATGCTAGTCGGTTTACATTAACAGTGTATTGGCTTACGCCGAGAAGTAACTAAACACATAGCCGTTATATATAGTGGGTGACTTACACACCCATCAACTTCCCAGTTGATTCATATGATTCGGAGAAATCTTCATACTTGAAATAAGTATCAACATTATCATCCAAAGTCACTTGTTTTCCTCTTGCTTCAACATGTAAGAGTACTAAATCGTAGACACTTACCTTTGGCGGTTTTGCATATTCTTCAACCATTTTCAGGGTGTTCTTCACATCGCCACTTGCGTATGTTACGCCATCTGTATCCAAATCCAACATAATGTATTCCTTTGAAATCAAATCAATGATTGCAATTAAGGTGTTGGTTGATTCAGATTCTAACATCTGACAGCTCGTTATGGTTTCAGGCAACCAAGTCTTGTTACATTCCGGGTATTCCCTTTCCATTATACCGAACCTTGTTTCTACGGTTTTCAAACCTCTTCCGTTGAAGTTCCTTACATCAATGACTGCATATTGGAAGCCGTTTGCAATTGCGTCTGCCATATCGATATCGATATATTCAGCACACGGGCCTCTTCTATGTCTAACATCACCAGAGTGGATTGATTGTCCAACCCTCAGATTGTGGAAGTTCAGAACTTCAGTCCTTCTACCAACGAAGGTAACGCTTAAGTCCAAGTCTTCGCTTCCGTTCTTATCCATCCAATGAACGAATGGTCTAACAACTTTTGCATCTGGGTTGTTCAAAGGAATCCTTTGACCCCTGATTTTAGGTTTGGTTGAGAAGTTCATACTTCTCATATTAGTTGGCAACGGAATCTTTTTCAATTCTTCGTCAATCCAACAGTTCCCGAGTGCAGGAAGTGTTGCAAATTTTTCCTTTAAGGTTTCGAACAGTCTCCTGTGGATACCTTCAACCAGTTTCCCCGGTAATGCGGGTAGTGATGGTAATTGGGTCTTTTTTCTTGCCCCTTTTATTTGCACATACCTGTTATTCTTTGGTTCTAACCTATCTTCGAAATGTGAGTACACTTCGAACAATACCTTGTTAGATGTACCCTTTAAGACTTCGCTTAAATAGTTCATAATAAGAACAAGGTCTTTTGGGTAGGTACGAACCAACCAGTCAATCCTTCTTGAGAATTCCCCCGGTCTTTGTGAAAGAACCTTTAACCCGCTTTCCAAGTCTTTCCTGAACGCATCGTTAAGTTGGGCGTACCAAGACTTAACTTTTTCGTTCCTGATTTTATGGAACGCCAAGGCAGTTTTTGGATATTGTGCCTTGTATTCTGCGGGGTGTAAGATTTCACCTAAACGAACCCATCTTTGATCCTTCAGAACCATTTCTCTTGGGTCGCAGTTGGTATTTTCCAACAGTGCCAATAGGTACTTTCTTTCCTTACGGGTGAATTTCTTGAACATGAACTTTACCCTTTCAGGGTTATCGCTCTTTGTTCTGCTCCATCTGCTTAAACGAACTTTCTTGTATGGAACTTTCGGTAAACTGATGTCACCACCAGAAAGGTGAACCGCAATCCTCAATACATCGGTTGGGGTCTTAACTGGTAATCCTTCGATTCCCATTGCTGCCAATGTACAAAGGTTTTCTTTGAATGGAATCTGTGCAGGGAAAACCAATTTTTCGCCACTTGATGCAAACCACTTTACGATTGCAAGATCCTGTGGGGTCAAGCTCTGATTGATTGAAACCAAATCTGTAAAAATTCTTGCGAATCTTTCAGGCGTGGCATAACCAATCATAGTGTACTTAATCTTTTCGAATTTGATTGGCTTTTCGTATTCAACCGTTGACGGTTCCCAAGTACCATTACTCCAATAGTGCAGGATTGCGTTGAAGTAAAGTTCGAAATCAGACTTTGACATAACTTCCTGTGGGAAATTTTTGTACAAAGGTTGGAAATTATGTTTTCCACCCATTACATCTTTCAAATATGTAATAACCTCGTTGTTGAAGTTTTCAATGAAAGATAAATCTGATTTTGATAATTCGGTGAAGGCGTCTTGGTCTAACATATATCCCCATTGCATTAAGTGGGATTGAACCGTCGCTACTGCGATTCTGTTATCCATTCCATCATTTGACGGAGTTACCAAGCCTTTTTGAAGAGCGATGATGTTTTTTGTCAACTTCATGTCGTAAGTTTTTGTGGTTAATAATGTTTTATTAAAATGTTGTGTGGAAATTATACACAAACTATTTTTAATAATCAAGTCTTTTTGAAAATTTTTTTTTGTTGTTGAATGTTCGACAAAGATATGGCGAGTATTTTTACTGGCCAAATATTTTTTCACTTTTTTTCAAAATATTTTTTTTCTTACTGATTATCAGCGGGTTTCATTTTCTTTTTTGTTGTTTGTTCAGTTTTTCTTCGAATACGAACCGATACATTTTTCATATTATTTATTTTTTCGTTGAAATGATTATTGTCAACGGATACATATGGAATTGTGTGGGTCACAATGTCTGTTTCGGCGAGGAACGCTCCTACGGTGTATTCTACTTTCATAATGTTTGGTTTTAGGTTCTATATAATAACGAGTACAAATGCTCCTTTAGATTATCGTTATTATGTTTTACTACTTGTTCTGCATATTCCCATCCATTAGGAAGATGATCACACATCATAAAAATCTTTTGTAGTTTAATGATTTCATCTTTTCTTTCCTGTGGATAATTTAACACCGTCTCTTTAAAGAAAGAAGCAGCGACATCTTCGTTTGTGTTAGTTTTGTAAAGAAAATATTGAATCTGATGGCCATAGTCCTTCAATGCCTTACCGATAACCATCAGTCCAAGCGGTTCAATCACCGAAAATTTCTGTACTAATAATACTTTCACTATTTTCTTGGTAATAAATTACTTCTAATGTTTGATGGAGCTGTCCGTTTAATTTTGCAAGGGGTTGGAACGGTAACCAGTTTGCTTTGGAATTTTCACAAACAATAATTTCACCTTTTCTTTCCTTGCACCATTTTGCAAGTTCTTCGTAGTTGATTTGTTTATTCGAAGAACTCGAATGATAATATATTCCGCCAAATTCATATGGTGGATCAATGAACCAAGTTGCTTCAATGTTCCCAATATTCTTATAGGTATCATTGTATATCTTCCAATGTTTTACCTTATGTAGATTATCCAAAAAGAACTGCTTATGTCTTGGCCACGATTTTGCTCCCCGGGCGCTAACCGTTTTCTTTGGTACGGCACTTGCGGGATTTGCACAGAAACCAAGTAAAGCCTTTTCAGCGTCATTTATGTTTATTGAATCCAAATTTAATCCTTCTTTCAAATCTGGTAGATTTTGGATGTCCGATATTGTGGCGTGATTGATTAAATAATCCCAAGCCAAAAATATCTTATCATACTTGTCATAAAGTATAACATTTTTTTTCCAATTATCCAAATGTAAACTGTACATTGCCGCCCCACAAAATGGTTCGATAATTGTATCATACTTTGGTGACGGATAATGTATCGCCAATTTCTTTTTTGTTCCGTAATAACTAAACATACTTAATCTTCTGTTGAAATTTTTCCTCGTTTGATAATCGAATCCACCATCCATTCGTAACCCCAGAATCCTTTGGATATCTTTCGTCTGTGTCGAGCAATGGTTGCATCAATAAGTTCCATTATTACACTTGCACCCCAACCATCACCGAAGTTATAGTACCAACTATTATAAAGTTTGTCACCATCCAATAATTTTTCAATATTGGTTTTAAAAAACTTATCGGTTACAGATTTTACAATGTAATACTTTTGACCTTCACCAGTCCATTTACCATTCCACGAACCGACATTTGGCATTGTTAATTCAAATGATACATATTTCATCTTGCTAGCATTTTAATTATTAGGTTTTGATTTAACGATGCAAATATAAAGAATAATTTTCATTCTACCAAATTTTTTTTTCGAACCATCGAACTATTACTAAAATATATGATATTTACTATAAAAAGGGTTTTATGGATTTAAATGATGTCATAAAAAATAGTTTTTCACATAGGCAATGTTTGATAAAACTGAATTGGAACATAACTGGAACAAATTATTCTAAATTAAAAAAGATTATAGAAGAAAACGATATAGATATTACTCATTTCTTACCACCAAGTAAATTTGGCGGTAAACTAGAAAAAATTCCGATGAATGAAATTTTAACTGAAAATTCTTTATATGGTAGAGGTCATTTGAAACGAAGAATAATAAAAGAAAAGTTAATAAAATATGAATGTGTATTGTGTGGTAATGATGGTAATTGGATGGGTAAAAAAATATCTTTAATATTAGATCATATTAACGGAATAAATAATGATAATAGAATAGAAAATTTAAGATTTGTTTGTCCTAATTGTAATGCGACATTAGATACATTTTGTGGTAAAAATATTAAAAATAGTGTATACAACAGAGAAAAAAAGAAATGTATTTGTGGAAATGAAATAACAACTAATGCGAATTTGTGTGTTGTGTGTTCTAAAAAGAAAATGAGAAAAGTAGAAAGACCTTCAATTAATATATTAATGAATGAAATTCAGGAGAACGGATATTCTGCAACAGGAAGAAAATATGGCGTTAGTGATAATGCCATAAGAAAATGGTTAAAAAATAGTGAGCCAGACAGGATTCAAACCTGTGACTAAAGATTTAGAGTCTTCCATTTTTATCACTAAACTACTGGCCCATATATAAATCACCGATTGGTGGTCTAGCACCTCACATTTCAACGGATCCTGTTTTAAGTGTGCCCCACTGGTCTACTTTGCACTGTCGCTTTATCGGTGATTCATTTTTATTAGTGAACCTGTAGGGAACTTTCGTATTGTTCCTTTGTGGTCTTCTTCTTCGGAACATACCCGCGTTTGGCTCTTTCGGCCTGAACTCTTTTCTTTTCCCTTCTCTTGTAAAGAGCGGCAGAAATTTCTTCGGAACATTCCTTATGGAAAGCCACGATTTTGTCAAACATTTCAAGTTTTTTCTTATCGGTTAACTCTTTCGTATTTGAACGCCACCTTTTGCTTTTCTTAACACCAACATTAGGCTCTAACATTTTGTGAACCCCATTGGAAAATTTACATTTGATTGTTGTTACTGAATTGTGTCTCATTTTATTTGTTTTTTATTGTTATTGTTTATTTTTTGATTGTAAGTTTTATTCTTTTTGGAAGTCTAAAACTCAAGTCGGACAGCGGATTCTCTAATGTGTTTTCATAGCACAGGGTTTTAATTGTTGGTTATTGATTCTAATGACAATCGCAAATGCGAAGTCAATTTCATTGTTTGTTCGGTTTCGAGAAAGCAAATAGAAGTGAGCTCGTCATTAATGTCGGGCTCGGTAAAATATGATACGGGAATACCCATAGTACATAATTTTGATAATAAGGTTTCTAACTTGTTTTCAGAACTAACAGACAAAGAGATAAGGTAATTGTTGTTCCATCGTTTAGCCAAATCAGGGTGGTCTAAATGAAATTGAGAAATTGCGTGACCTGATTGCGCAAGTTGATATCCGGGGGTTAAATCGTTTCTTGTGATAACGATTAATCTGGATACCTAGTGATTGTATTCGATGTCTTTCATATAATTGTTTTTTTAGAATTACACTACAAAGATAAATACTTTTTCAATACAAAAAACATTTATCTTAACTTTTTTTTTATTTTTTCACACTTTTTAACACTTATATAAGTGATATTTCTTTAATGGTCTTCTTTATTTGCCCGAGGCTTAATATTTCCAATCTACCTGTTTCAATAATGATGAAACCCACTTCGTTTAAGTCTGGATTCTTTTTACTATTGAAATATACCGAATGAATATAAACCTCATATTCCATATCATTATTGAACTTCAATAGATATTTGTCACCAACAGGAACGGTTTCACCATTCATAACTTTAAATTCTGATGTGGTGGGTTGGTCAATTATCGACTTAAAATATTCAAAGGTTAATTTATCAACTGGAATACCTTCAATTTTTTTACTAAAAACTTCCTCTTGAAACTTCGCCATTGCTTGTCTTTGAAGTTCTTCCTTTTCTTCGAACCTTTTTATTGCGTCTTCGAATGACTGCGGTGTTAACTCTTCCAATGAATTAATGGTAAACCTTTGGGTTTGTATTGTAAACACACTATACTTACCATTTGGTAGTTTATCAATGGTTATTCCGTCTTTAATATATGGAATTAGATTCTTCTCCATCTTTTAATTTATTAAGGTTGTTTATTACGAAACCAGCTTTAAGTGCATCTGCGGGAATATCCGGGTTTTCGGCTTGTTGTTTATGGGATTCCTGAACAATTGGATAATAATTACATTCGGAACATTTACCTTCATCTTTTTTTACAAATTCAAATGTTTCCAAGTTAAGTGTGAAATTTGGGCCACGAAAACAATCCCTATGATACCAACTACCATATGAATCCCAAATATCGGAACACCCGAAGGATCTTAATTCTTTATATCTATCTTCATCTACACTACCTTCAATTCGTTGATTCGGGTAGGTAAGTTTTACTCCAGATAGTTTTTCAACTTCTTCAATTGTTAATTGCTTCTTCATATTTTTTGACGATTTTGATTCTTTTGGATAAGTACCATAACCCGCCTTGCGAATCTGGTCTATCAAATTCCCAAAAATCTTCCATTTCGACTTCATACCATTGTCTTCCTTTCGTTGTTAAGTGCGGTGCAATTGGTAGTGATGTACAATGCCAAAAAGGCCGAAACTTATATCCCTTTGTGGGATGTTCTTCGGCCTCTAACCACTTACCAATAGGTAATCTTGCTTTTCTGTTTATGAATAAGGGACTTATTTCACCATTTTTCAAAACACGAAGTAATTTATATGCTTTCATTATTTTGAAATTTTCTTTTGTCTGTGTTCCCTTTTCTTGGCTTCTTTCTCTGCTTTTCTTGCTTTTTCGTTGGCTTTGTTGAATTCTTCCGACCCTTCGACATTCGCAGGAAATTGCTTTCTTATTTTGTCATCCAATCCGTAGATTTGATTTTTCCATTCGGTTTTGGATGCAAACATCCAGTCACCTGATTTTACTCTGTTTTCGGCTACAGAATCGTGAACTCTGTCGATTTTGCCGTCCTTTGCAATGATACATTTCATTTTAGACTAGTTTTAGTGAATCAATATTAACAATAAATCTCATATCATACCCGCTGAGTTTTCCATCATCGGCGTAGTCACATTCTTTTTCAAAGTTAGAACCTTTAACATCAAATGCTAATGTTTTAATTGCAACTCCTGTTGGGTCAAGATATTCAACGATAAAACCAGTGATGTTGAAAAAGTCCTTCGGGTTAAATATAAAAGTTGGATTGATAGTTTCCATAAATGTAGTAGTAAAAATTAGATTTTCACCCTCATTAAAAAGTTTATATTTCCTGAAAAGGTTCGAAGGTATTTCAACACCAACTGATGATATCAAGAATCTGTGAGTCAATAAAGGCTCGATATCGTCCATTATAAATTTCTTGTCTTCCATAATATTCTGTTTTGTCTAAATATAAATAATATTTTCGACAAAACAAAATATTAGTTTCTAACCAAGTGGTTTGCAGCATAAGTTGCCATTACACCATTATGCTTGCATCTTGGCGTGTAGCCCATACCTTCAACCAATCCCATTGCTTGTCTCAAAGTCTTGTTTGAGTCAAACTTTGGATCAGGGTTTAGGTCGATGTCAATATACTTTGGCTTTGGCAATCCGTTTTCTCTTAACAATTCGGCGATTTCAAGTGACTTCCAAGTTTCGTTGATTAACTTAACCGCTAAATTCTTTTCCATTGGTACGGTTTCCTTATAGCACACTACATGGGCACCTCTTCCCGGTGTGTAAAGAGCAATTACAACCCCGTAAATAGTCTTCCTATTCTTGTAGCATTGTGAGTCGCATCCAATTAGGATTTCGATATCTTCGTGGGTTGCAATGTAATCCCTTACATAATCAACGATGTTCGCAATAGGCGTCCCGTAAAGTGTTCTAAAGTGCTTCATAACAATATATAGTTTACCAATTTGATAATATTTCAAATTTACTTGCGTCAATTATGTTTTTTTGTTTTTGAATCGCAGGAATAACTCTCAATGTTATCATTTTTTTACCATTAAATAATGTTGTTGGTATGTAATATATTTTTTTATTATCTGGGCAATAAACAGCAAAATAGTCAATTAACGACAAGTCAGTATTGACTTTTTTTCTATCTACCACCCGTTGTGATGATAAACAAATACATGTAGATTTTTTTTCTAGTTTTTTATACTTAACTTGAAATTTTTTTAATTTCATATCTTCATTCGAAACAACCAAATCTACAATTGTTGTATCTGTAATTGGTAAAAAGCAAAAATATCCGTTTTCAACAAGATTATCTAAAACTTTTACCAGACCGATGTTACCTTTTTTGTTTGTATCCATATTAATAAATATCATTAATATGGTAAAAGTTGTCACAACCGCCACCTTTTTTGCGGAGAGAGTGGGATTCGAACCCACGACACAGCTTTGGCCGTGCAACACTTTAGCAGAGTGCCCCTTTCGACCGCTCAGGCACCTCTCCAGTAATTTATTTGTTGTCCCATCAAGATTCGAACTTGATCTAAAACATCCAAAGTGTCTTGTGCTACCGTTACACTATGGGACAATATGGGTTGATAATCGGAATTGAACCGATATAGTGAAGATGTCTTCATCGTATGTATGACTACGGCCTGCTTTCGTCATTAAGTGGTGAACACTAGGCGTTTTACCTCCAGATAGTTTTTCTATCCTTAAACTATATCAACCATTTGTTTGATTGTATAAATTATACTAATCCACGACTTATTCGTTCCCAACACATCATTTGGCCCAAATCAGTATAATTCTTGTACCCCAAGAGGGAATCGAACCCTCACATCCTCGCGGACACCAGATTTTGAGTCTGGCGCGTCTACCAATTCCGCCATCGAGGCGTGGTATCCAAGACGGGGTTTTCACCCGTACACGGTGGTTATCTAGTGTCCCATTTTTCCGTACCTCCTCCTAGGAAGGGGCGTCTGTAGTTTCCGCCACTTGGATATTTTAAATGACGGAGAAAAGGTAATCGAAACCTCATCTATGGGGTGGAAACCCATCGCACTAGCCATTGTGCTATTCTCCGTAACTAATTGATAATGAGGATTGTAAAGGAATCGAACCTTTATAACTGGGTTACAAAGCCAGGGTAATACCGTTATACGAACAATCCAATGGAGCCGAGCGGGCACCTGGCGCCAGGCGTTTGTCCCAAACTCGGCATATATCAAATTAAAAAAATAAGGCGCCCCTCTTTTATCCTTCGTTAGTCATAAGACAGGTTGATGGGAAGGGCGAGGGGTATTAAGCTTCACCTATTATGCCAGCGCCTGTTTTATGTCGTTTTTCGTTTCGTTTTGTTTTTCTTAAACTTCTTCCATTGCCTTTATTTAATGCGCCAAATGTTGGTGTTAACGAATGACAATTTGGACAAAGTAGTTTTAAGTTACTTAAATTATGATTATCTGAATTTCCGTCAATATGTTCTAATTGTATTGGTACTTTCTTTGTTATTGGATTTATTTTATCCCATCCACACTCCATACATTTATCACCAAATTTATCAATTAAATAACTTCTATAATTTCTTTCCGTAAGCGTAGTGTCTCCGTTTTCAATTTTTTCGTATATAATCTTTGTTCTATGTTCGGCTTGACATTTATTGTTACAATAAAGATTTCTGTTTGGTATTGGATTACCACAATTTAAACAAATCTTTTCAATTTTTTCTCGGTTTCTCATAGGTCAACCACTTTTCTATATAAATAGTGGTTGACCAATGAAAAGTTTACTGGAGCGAGGAATGGGGCTCAAACCCACGACCCTGACATTGGCAATGTCATATTCTATCAACTGAACTACCCTCGCATTTGGGGACTTTCACCCCTCGGACACGGTTTGTTTTCATTGAGTCGCCGTATCAACAGACCATTTCTTTAAGGCATAAGTTTGAATTTCATTAACTTACTCCTTAACACATCGTTACTTACCCAATATGTATAATCCTCAGCCTTTTCATAGGCATCTTTTATAGTCAGGGCTTTCACATAAAAATGAAGGACTTCACCACTCGTAAGGGTTATGTCCACGAACCAATATTTAGTTGGTCGCTTCTGGTTGTTGTAATCTGCTTTCGCCATAGTCATAATTGTCCAAGAGTGGAGCAATTATGATGAATTCATTTCTTTCATATGTGTTATCTTTTTATTTAGTAGAGCTACCCGGACTCGAACCGGGATTGCACTTCTCGTCTCCACTTTGTAAGAGTGGGATGTTGATCCAATTACACCATAGCTCTATTAATTATTATTTATATAATAAGTGGTTATTTCTTTCCACATCATTCATTTCTTCAATTTTAAGTGGATTGGTTTGTGGATATATAAATCCGGCCCATACACAAAATGCTACTGCTAATAAAAGCGGAATATCCCAAAATGTCATAAATCCATCTGTAAGTATTTTTTCAATTCCATAAACCACAAATACAAAGAATGTACGAGGCCCTGCCTTTAACCAACTAATTGTACGGGCTGGTTTGAATTTTCCGTTTTTTCCTAATGTAGCAAGTTTTACACCTTCTAACCCCAAGAAATTTTTTACCATAAATTGTCTGAAAGTAATCATATTGTTATATTTTTATTTGTTATTTATTTCTCTATAAATATAATACGAGTATTGTTACATTTATATTTGTAGGTGCTAATGGATTTGAACCACTATGACGATGGTATAAGCATCGCATCCTCACCATTAGATGAAGCACCCATTTTCTTAATCCCTTTTCAATACGATACAAGGAAAATCGAATTTATCCTTTGTCATCACGATTTCGATATCTTTTGGGTCACAACTATAGTGTGACATATCACAATCCCATAAAGAAACCCCCAATCCTTCTTTAAATAATGTGATGTCGAGTTCGTCAAGTTCTAAAATTGGAAGAGGGCACTCCAGTTTTTCAGGGAGATATTTTTCGATTAACACTTTCCTGTACGCTTGGTATTCTTCCCATTCTTCACTTGCGGCTTTGGTGTCACGATTATTCGCCCACACTTTTCTTTGCCAGTTATCTTCCAACCTGTTATGCTCGTTCTCATCATCGATGCTCACTTCGATAATGGTTCTTGTTTGTGCCATATCACAACTAAGCGTTGGTAGATACCGATGTACTATATATTCGCCAATATAGTACCCGAGCTGATTTGATAAACTTTTCTTATCTGTCATAGTTTTATATATTAAAAGTTATTCTTCTTAAATCATTCAAATCAACTTTGGATGAGTTGATTATTTCATCTTGTTTCTTCTTCAATCTTTCAACCCTCTCGGAAACCTTTGGTGAACTATAATCAACATCTTTGAATTGAAAATTTTCACCGCTCTTAAAGAGTTCCTTTAAGGATTTGGCTTTTCTGGTTGTGAATTCGTTTTCTGTCATATTTTAGTCATTTAAGAATTTTAAAACCTTTTCTTTAACCCCAGATTGTTTTAAACCTTCGTTTGCTCTGGGTGTACGAACAAAATTTTTTAGTCCCCATTGAAAGTTACCACTAATATCGCCAAATCTTTCCCCCAAATCCATATCATCAATTGCGACCCAATGTGTAACTTCTGGATGTTCTTTTAACCATTTAGTGATTTCGAGGTATCTGGTTTGTTCCAAATCAACGGAACGATGCCACGGAAAATCTGCTGGCGCTTCTGTGTTTTCTTTAGATGTGGTGTCGATGGGTTTTTTAATTAACCCGTGCAATTCATACCATTCTCCAAGTTGTTCAAGTGTTGCGTGATATTTCCAATCAGATGAAATAACAATTTCAGCATCGGTTTCTTTAAGTATTTCATTCAAGACATCAACCGCTTTTTTATTGAAGGGGTCAAAAATTTGTGCCAACCCTTCATAATGCTTGAACCGTTTTCCCCATTCGGTTGATAAACAAATCACACCGTCATGGTCTAAAAAAATCACTTTCATACCAATAGTTTTATGTTTGTTTGGTAGGTATAGAAGGACTCGAACCTCCGAACTCGAAGAGAAGGGATTTACAGTCCCCCGCAATTGCCGCTATGCGATATACCCATATAGATTTGAACATTCGCCCTCCTTTTAGCCTAAATGACTTCTCATCTGCTAGCCTCACAGACTTATTCGTACCTAACGACAGGAGGCGAATGTTCCTATTTTGTTGTTGTACTCCCTGTCAGACTCGAACTGACACCCCTTTCGAGATACGGGCCTAAACCGTACGCGACTACCAATTACGCCAAGGGAGCTTATATTTTTACTAATCCAGAATGTATTTCAGTATGACAGTTTGAACAAACTAAAATACATTTATTCACTTCTTCTTTCAATCTTTCAAAAGATAGAGATTTCCCTGAAATTGAAAAATCTTTTTCTTCTGGGTTTCTATGATGGAAATGTAACGCTTCTATACATTTTGAATACCCACATATTTCACATTTACCACCTTTATAATCAACAAGTTTTTGTTTAGTTCTTTTTCTCCAAAGTATTACACCTTCTGATTTAGTTTGTGTTTTTATTCTTTTTTTGGGTATAATATAAAGTGATATTGTTTTAAAGGAATGCCCTGTTACTTTTGCTACTTTTTTTATTGAACCCAATTCGTCATATATCGTTTGTAAATTATTTTTTTCGTCATCAGATAATCTATCTGAAAATCCGCCAATTTTGTTTAATTTACAATGATAAGATACTGTCGATATCGCGCATTTTAATTCTTTTGTTATTTCTTTGTAGGTTTTTCCTTTTCTTCTTAATTCTATAATTTTTTCTGAATATTTCACCATAATATTAACAATATTTGTTAATAAATATATAATATATTCGAAAAAGTAAACCTTTTTTTTTTTGCTGGCACGGTAGGATTCGAACCTCGATGGAGAATTAATCTCACTAGATTAACAGTCTAGACCGTTCGGCCGCTACGGCAACGCACCAATAATTTAATTTGTTTTCTTTTTACGCTGTTTCGGTATCACCTGACCTTTACCCTCATATCCCCTCCTCGGTGGACACGCCGACTTGAACGGCCATTTCTTGCTAGCGAGGCAAGTAGGGTTATCTCTTATTCAGGTAGATTTACACCATCTGTTTTTAAAGGTTTGCACTACATTTATTAATTGGTAGGGTAAGCGGGATTCGAACCCGCGTAGCTCTTGATCCCAAATCAAGCGAGATAAACCTGGCTCCTCTACTACCCTATATTTGCACCCCCTGGCGGGCTCGAACCACCGACCTCTCGACTACACTGTATTTTCCCGTTTTAGATATCGTTCCACGGGCTTTTCAGGGTCATCTACCTATATACATTCAGTTATCCATCAACTTCATCCCGCGCGAGACTTGGAAGACCTTTCGCCAAACTTCAAGTTCTGGTTTCACCCAGACGCTCTAACCAACTGAGCTAAAAGAGTATTTTTATTTTGATTTATAGTTTAACAAATATCTTTCTTTCCTTGCTGAATTTTTATTTTTTGATTTATATGTACCTAATTGTGAATCGCAATTGGGACAAATTAATCTTAAATTATTTCTTTTGTTGTTGGACGCATTTCCATCGATATGATCTAAAATAAAAACTATTGGTTTGTTATTCCAAATATTTTCATTTCCACATATTATACAACAATTATTCTTCGAACCAAAAGTATAAATGGTTTTAATAATTATTTTTGGTTCAATTAGTAGCCCTGCCGAGACTCAAACTCGGAACTTTCGCCTTAGAAGGGCGACACTCTATTCAATTGAGTTACAGAGCCAAGATATGGAAATTGTGATGGTCATCGAACATTTCAAGTGTTGTTTGTAGAAGTAACCAAACACATAGCCATATAAAAAATATCTTGAAATTATAACTAAAATAATAGATGAACGAATTATTATTTCAAATAGTAGGGCTGATGAGACTTGAACTCACACGGGCAAAGCCCAGCGGTTTTTAAGACCGCCTCGTACTACCAGTTTCGACACAGCCCCAGTTTGTGAAACAGAATTTTTGGCATAATCCTGTTTCACCTATTGCATTGTTGAATTTCCCACGATGTCAAAGAACATTTTCGGTGCAAATATACACCATAATTTTTAGATAACAAAAAAACCCGAACTTTTTTTTTCATTAGTCCGGGTTTCTTTTTAAAATAATAAGATATCTAAAAATCTCAAAACTCGGAACATAACGATGGTAAAAGCACAACTTGTCCATTACCATTATATGGTCTACTTGTGGTCGGTTGTATGTTCGTTATATTCTTCATTTCTTTAATAATTATTGCAAAGATAGAGAAAAGTTTTGATATAGCCAAATATTTTTTATTTTTTTTTATCTTTTTTTTCTTTCTTATGGTTGCAGTCGTCTTCACAAGTATGTTCTTCCCCTTTACAGTCGTGGGGTTTGTGATGATGATGGACATCAAAATATTTTAACCAAACATCTTCGGTTTCGTTTGTATAACTTGTAAGTTTGCACTGATTTAGTTTTACATTGATATCTGGAAGAAGGTGTGTTAACATCAACGCCCTTTGTATACTCTTCGAACTTGTTGGATTTGCTGTGAATAACCAAGATAGCCATGGAATTTCTGCTGAACCAATTACAGGTACACCTTGACTTATTGAATCGGCTCCAACAATATTGAAGGTTTCGGATAATGAAACTTGCATTGCGATGTCCATTTTTCCACATAGTTCGATGAAATTTTCTCCCGGTCTCCACTCGTGTTTAATAAGTTCGTGTCCACAATGTGCTAATGAATCAAACAAATACTCCAGATTCTTTAGAATTGCGTCGCCTTTTTGTTCTATTCTACCAACATTGATGTGGAATCTTAATTTCTTTCCAATTTTATCAGCAAATTCAATAGCGGCCATCGCCTGAATAACATGATTCTTAAATGGTCTAACCGCGCCAAAACAAGAAATATCGATATGTTCCTTATGCCTATGGTATGGTTTTGTTTTATACTCTTGGGGATAATAGTTTGGAAGATAGATTACCCTTTCCTTTGTTTCTTCGTTTGTCCAAGACATTTTTTCCTTACAATAGTATCTGATTTCTTCTAATGCTCTTGGGGAATTTAATGCAACGAATAATGTAGGATAGGTAACATATTCACCAATCCATTGAAATGCTACTCCTTCATTTGCAAGGAATGGAAAATTGCTATGAAGTCTTATAATCCACATCACTTTAGGATGTAGTTTACAAAGAACATCAAACTTGGAAGGCACAACCCATAATGCTTCAATAATAACATGGGTTGGCTTATGTTTCGTGACCACTCTATCAATATCATTGTTGTCGTTAACGACTTCAACCTGACTATCAACCCCAGCGGCAACTAGCATATCGTTTACATAGGTAGATGAATTATATAACCCAGTACTTAATCCTATGTGCGATGGGGTATACCCATTCGAATCCTGTCTCTTCTTTAAGATGAAAAGTATCTTTAGTTTTTTCATATTTTTTGACTGAAATTAATACAATCATAAATAGAAATAAACGCAATTAAATACCACTTTGTTAAAAAAAAATAATGGGGATATGAATTTTTATTTAACTCATTGATCCCCATTACTTGGCGGAGGAGGAGGGACTCGAACCCCCACACCAGCTCATCGCCGATGACTAGTTTTCAAGACTAGGCCGATACCAATTTCGGTTCACGCCTCCATATTAGTGTTCATCTTTCATCTTGGGTCTTTTCGCTAATATTTTTACTCTTTGAGTTCTCTCAAATTTTTCTGTTGGAACTTCATAATAGTATATGATTTCCCAATTATTTTCGCCTAGTTTTTTGATTTGTTCATCAAGGTCGTTCCCTGATTTATAAGAAATATCTAATCTTTTATACTCCCACATATTATGTTTTCACATAAATACGGATGTTCTAAAAAAAATATTACCCGTCCATTTCCAAGTGGAATGATTATTATCACAGGTTAGACATTTTATGATTCCTAAACTCTTTCTTTGGATGATAGAGCACCTACAATAACCATCTTACCACAAACAACTCCCTTGGCAGAAATAATAAGGTTTTTTCTGTGATTCACTTTAGCACATCACCTATGCAAAGGTTTTACCTTTATATCAGCTCCTTATTAAACTCGGAGTATCCAAGCAATTTACCTTCATTTAAACTGGCAACCAGCACTTACTGTTTGTATTCAGCGGGTAATATTCTACCTTTTATCCATTTGGTATTTTTGAACGAAGGTAGTTCTTCTTTTTTTATTTTTTTGTTTTCGATTCCATTTGTTATCCAACAAGTACCAAATTGTGAATTTTTTTCACCTTTTTGATGTATCGCATTGGCTTGCCCTATTTTTAATTTGCTTTCTTCTTTATGTTTTTTTCCGAGCCAATTTTTATTTCCTTTTATTTTCTCGATACATCGATTTCGATAATCATCATCGGTTTTCATTTTTTCGTGATGAAGTTTACAAAACATCAATCGCACCGCAGTTCCACCTGCTGAATGAAAATCGTGTTCATGTTTTTCATCTTTGAATCCACCAGTTCCACCTGGTTTAAGATTCATACATTTTTCTTCTTTTAATAAATCCGAATTTACAATTTCAATTTCTCGTTCAATTAAACTTTTTCTATTTGGTAAGAATTCCAATATTTCTAAATTGAATATATGTTTCCCGTATTTATAAACCAACTTTTTTAATCTATCTCCACTACCAACATACCCATCATTTAAATTATTGGTCGAGTGCATTCCAATATAAAAATTTCCGTTTCTTGTATCTGTTGTTTTGTAAATAAAATGATATTTTTTCTCTTGTCGTGACATTTAATAAAGTGATACTTTTTTCTTTTCGTGATATTATATGGTGTTATCATATAAATATCACGAAAAGTACAAAAAGTCTACTGTTGCGGGAGAGGGATTTGAACCCCCGACCTCAAGGTTATGAGCCTTGCGAGCTACCGGACTGCTACCATCCCGCGATATTAAATATATACATTATTTTATTAAAAACAAAATATTATGAAAAAAAAAAATGATAGCGGGTACAAGATTCTAACTTGTGGCTCCTTATGAGAGCTCTGGCTCATGAGACCAGTGAGATAGACCACTTCTCTAACCCGCGATAGTACCGATACCCAGACTCGAACTGGGAGAACCTTTCGTCTTTGCGTTATGAGTGCAATGTTTTAGCCAGTTAAACTATATCGGCATTTTTTAAAAAGGGTGATTGACCAGGCTCGAACTGGCACCTTGCGCGCATCCACAGTGCGGCCGACTACCTATTATCTACAACCACCATATAAGCTAGAGTCAGCTAGCGGATTCGAACCACTGTCGTTCGCTCTGCAGGCGAACCCCTAACCACTCGGACAAGCTGACAAATTTACTAAACCATCGTGTATTTCTCCGTGACAATTTGAGCACACTAAAACACATTTATCAAGCTCAGATTTTAATTTTTCAAATTTTAATTTATTCAAATATTTTGATATTGTAATTTCTTTTTTTGTTGGGTCTAAATGATGAAAATCTAAACTTCTGAGCGATTTGTTATACCCACATAAAACACATTTACCACCAAGATATTCAACAGCTAATTTTTTATTTTTATTTCTCCAATTTAATACATAATCGTAATTATAATTGTTTTGTTTCAATCTAACTTTTTGATGTTCTGAAATACAATCTGAGCAATATCTTTTTCTGTGCTCTATTTCTTTTCCACAAGATTTACACACAAATTTCACTGGTTTATAATCTAATGTTTTTATTTTTTTCTTCAATTTGTTTTTTTTACAATCGTCACAATAACATACACCAGCTCGACTTCCTACTATAATTTCTTTACCGCATTGAGTGCAATTTGATTTTTTCTTTTTATTCTTTGTCTTTTGGGTTGAATATGACCTAGCACATTCAATGGAGCAAAAGTCGCCGTTAGAAAATTTACTATATTTTTTCGCCGGATTCTTTTCACAATTTTTACATAACATAATATTTCTTTTATTATAAATATCAGTTCGAATTGAAAAGTTTGCAACGAATGTGAAAAAAATTAATATTCCCAGCCTTTTCTCATTTTTGTATTGGGAATTTCTTCGATTGGTTTTCTACGCAACCATCTGTTACGAAATTTTTTGAACCATTTTCTTGAATGGGATTTACCCCCCAATCTTCTTTCAAGATGTTCAACTTGTTCTAATCCTTTTTGTAAACTCATAGTTTATTAGTTTTTTACAAACGATTCAATCCATCGGATAAGTAGTTTTGAATCCATTTCACTTAAAAAATCCGCCCCTTTTGTTTCTTCCATAGGGATTTCAAATAGAACTACTGTTCCATCGTTTAATCCTGTTGAATAATGTACTACAGCATCTCTTATAAATAGCAAATCTGCTTTTGGATTTTGCCGGTACAATGCTTTAATGATGTCATTTTTTTCCATATTGATTTTTTTTTAATTGATTTTTTTTTTAGTGACCCTAGAACGATTCGAACGCTCATCACGGGGGCCGAAACCCCGCATTCTATCCGTTGAACTATAAGGCCGAATTCTTTTTTTTTTTTGAAGGCTAGAAGGGATTCGAACCCATATTTACAACTCCGATTACAGTTCCTTAATTCGTAGTTAAGACTGGTTACTAGCCCATTTAATCCATTTTCTTATTGATGCGTCACTTACACCATATAATCTTCCTGTTCCTCTATAACCATATTCATTTACTTGTTCTAGCAATGTCTCTAAAGTCGGTCTATTTGCTTTTCGTGAATAAACTCTTGGTTTATAGATTTTTCTTTTATCGATTTTATTTTCTTTTTTTATTTTATCTTCTATTCCTTTATGACCCTTACAATGCGTGTCTAGCGTTGCATCACAGTTAGGACAAATAAATCTAAGATTTGTGATTCTATTATCGTTATTATATCCGTTCTTATGGTCTAAAATTAATGATATTTTTTTACCCATCCAATTACCATCATTCTTGCATAATTCACATTCATATTTTAACAATTTTTCTTTTAGTATTCTGGTTTTAACAACATGTCTAGATACGGTGGAGTTTTCTATGAATATATCATCGTTATGTATTTTTTTTATTATACCGTTTTTAAATTGCTCTTCTATATGTTGTTGAGCAGTCCAAAAGTGAGTAATATCAATATCGTATTTTTTAATTAGTTTATGAAAAGATTTGTACGCGCCAGAAGAATCATTTTTTCCTAATTTTTTTAAAACCTCATTAATGCTTTTACTTTCCTTTATAACTTGTTCCAATTTTTGCTTTTCCATATTCAAACCTTTATTATAAATATCAGGTAAAATAGGAAAAGTAGGTTTGATATAAAATTTATTATTGGCGCAAGTAGTAGGATTCGAACCTACAACCACGCTTACGCATTACCGGGTTGGAGCCGGCTGGTCACACCAATGAGTACTTACATATATTTTGCACAGGTGGTAGGAGTCGAACCCACAGCCTTCGGTTTTGGAGACCGCCACTCTACCAATTGAGCTACACCTATGTATTTGATTGAAATATAACCGGGATTCTGTGTAAGTCCATCATTTATCTATGCCACTACCTCGTTATTATAGAGTTGCTCACCCTCTAAACTGTTTTGTGTTGCACCCTCGGTGGTCATAGCGAATGTTTAGTTCTCCCACCTTAAGCAATGGTGTCCCGAGTTTCCTCACCTTTCGGCGCGATGGACATTTCAATCATTTCCATTGAGTTTTACGATTATGTTTCCAACTTCTGTACATTCTAACTTGGAACATCATTAATTTGCGTCTGGTTTTCTTGTTTCTTCTTTTTCTGTAAAAGAAGATTCCTTCGTTCCAGTACCAATCTCGTAATCCTCTTGTTTCAACTTTGTACTCTAATCTGTACATTGTTGTTCTTGCAATTTTTGATTTTTTGTATGGTTTCATAATATTAAGGGTTTAGTCCCTTAATATTCATCCATTTTCTTTTTCATACCTGAATTTATTATAGTTTATTAATAACCCTCGGATATTTCTTGCCCCGTCTGGATTTGCGCTTTGAACATTGAATTTTGGAATATCAATATCCCTATCTAAACAATATTCAACTAACCATTTTGCTGCGTCATATCCTGTCATTTCTCTGTCCGATGTTAAGTAATATTCTTCCAGAGTGTAGTCGGTATTATGATAAACATCATAATGTTCACCAGCCAAATCGTGGTCGAAACAAATCGCGTCAGGTAATCCATTTTTTTCAATCCAATCCACAAACTCTTTATAAGATTTCACCCATATGGTTTCGAATGGATGCGGGATGGGACTGAACACCAGCCAATCCCTTTCTAAAGGGTTGCGGTAATCATCTAACCATAGTAGTTTTTTCATTTTGTAAAGATAAGTAAATTAATTTGATTTTTGTACCCTCATACGGATTCGAGCCGAAATTTAAAGTTTAGGAAACTTTTGTCCTATCCTTTGGACGATGAGAGCATTCAGTAACCGATAGGGGATTCGAACCCCTGATTTCCAGGATGAAAACCTGGCGTCCTCGGCCAGCTAGACGAATCGGTCATTTTGGGAGAAAGACTGGGCTCGAACCAGCGTTATCCAACATTCCCGGGCGCCTGACGGGTCACATTCTCCATTTGCGGTCTTGGCTGGAGTTGAACCAGCAACCACTCCCCCGAATATGGGAGCATTCACACCGATATAAACTACAAGACCAGAGCAGGCTACACGGGGTTCGAACCCGCAATCCCCTGATCGACAGTCAGGGATGTTACCAAAAACACTTCTAGCCTGTATTGTGCGGGACTGAAGAGATTCGAACTATCCTGAATCTTCTGAGTGACAGTCAGACGGCCACACCAAGCAGCCTCCAATCCCAAATTTATTTTCTATGAGCCCCGCTTTGAAGTGGGTGGCGCCCTATGAAAATATAACAATCTGACACCCTAGTGACCCCGTTGGGACTCGAACCCAAAACCCGCTGGTTAAAAGCCAGCTACTCTAGCCAGTTGAGCTACGAGGTCATCGTTTAATTTGAATTTGCGTTTCCTTGAACATGTGCCCTGCGTTTCAAACTTCGTAATTCAGAGTCTAAGTTCAACGCCTCAGCAACGAAAAGAACGCAATCTTTTAGTGGAACGCCTTTCGATTTTCTTTCACATTCACAAAGCCTATCGAATTTTTCTTCGTCTTCTTTTGTTTTAACATACTGTGTATAATCATATCCCAGATATGAAACATACTTTTTTTCTGTGTTTTCCATTGTATTAATGTTTTGTGGGTTTTAACTCTGTTAATAATTGTGGGTTTACCGAGACTCGAACTCGGAGCCGTAGATTAAGAGTCTACTAGTTTAACCAATTGACCTATAAACCCAATTTATGTGGAGATATCTGGTATCGAGCCAGAATCTTCGGATTTTCAGTCCGCCGCATAGACCATCTTTGCTATATCTCCATTTTTGTCCAGTAAATTTACTAAAAAACTGGACATTTTATATTGTGTCGAGGGGAGGAATCGAACCTCCGCTGGCGGCTTATGATGCTAGAAGTATCGTAATATATAGCCGTATTTGTCAGTAATTATACCAGATGATACGCTGACCTACCACTAGTCGACCTCGACAATTGTGGGTAAAGCAAGAATCGAACTTGCGACAGCCTGAATATCAGTCAGGTATTCTACCATCTGAATTACTTACCCATATTTTCTTTATCTATTTTTTCGTGCAATTCTCCGTGACAATTGTTACAAAGTAAATCGCATTTATCCAACTCTTTTTTTACTTTATCCCATCCTATATTAGTATAACTTCCAATTGTAAAATCTTTTTCTTTTGGATTTCTATGATGAAAAACTAACGAATAAACTGATTTATCATAACCACATATAATACATTTACCACCTTTATACTCTACTGATTTCTCTTTCATTCGTTGTCGAAATGTTTTTATATGTGCATAATTTCTTTTTCGTTTTTCTTCATTTGTTAATAAAACTCTTTTTTTATCCACATATCTTTTAACTGTCGTTACACTAATATTAAAATGTTTTGATGTTTCTAATTGTGTATGGGTTTTGTAATAAACACGAACATTAATTATTTCATCATTGATTAATGGTAATCTTTTTAAACCAATGTCATTAAGACTATTTCGTTGACAATGGTATGAAATGGTTGCTTTACTACATTTCAATTCATCCGCAATTTTTCTATAACTAAATCCTTTTTCACGAAGACTTAAAATTTTTTCTTTAAAACTTGGAGCCATATTTATATCTTTTTATGTATATAAATATGGCCTCAAGTTCAAAAAGTTATTAGAGGGTTGGCTTTCCCTCTAAAATTCCCCAAGATGTCAATGAACAATGATGTGGATGAAAAGAGACTCGAACTCTTATGCGGTAACGGGGCCATTACCGCTACGGTAACCCCATTTATAACAATCTGTTATAATTTCCTACCTCCATAGGTTCACCCATCAATTATATGTAACAATGGGGATCGAACCCATACTCGAGACAGGCGGGCAACTCCCTTTACAGGGATTTCAGGATTATGTCTATTCCTTACTTTTTAAGTTATACCACTGCGGCTTCCACTTACGCCATGTTACATACAATATTTTCAAAGAACGATATTCTTTTGTGGATACATACGGGCTTCGAACCCGTGACTGAAGTTTGCAGGACTTCTGTGATAGCCGTCTTCACCAATGACCCAATATTTCAAAAAACAAAAAACCCCGGAACTTTTATGAACCGAGGTTTTGTTATACTTTAGCTAAACTAATCTAACTTCAAGTTATATCTCGACCTCGGATGTGGGCAAAATCGCGCTCGTCGCTCCATTTTGAACACGCCATAATATGAATTTTATGTATTGATTGTCTCATTTGAAATTAGTTTTCTTTAATTGTGATGCAAAGATAGAGATAAATATTGACATAACCAAGAAAAATCGAAAAAATTTTCAAAAAATTTTTAGATACCCCTTATATTTATATAAAAATAGGTATGTATGGCGTTAGATAATCGAAGAAACAACTCTGAACACGACTCTTTAACATTCAAAACTTGGGTGGTCAATCTATTTGAGGATGAAAGAGAAAGAACATCTATAAAACCTGTAATTGCGTTTTTAGGTTCATTATTCCTTTGTGGTACAATGTTAGCCAATAGTATTAATCCCAATTTCGTTCCTGCCGATTTTCTTGTGGATGCCGTTATGATTATTACTGCAATTGGAATGGGTGCCGATTCATTGGATAAGTTTTCACTTAGAGGACACAAAGGCGGTCATGGCGGATATGGCGGAGGTGCAGGTGGTTACTATGGCGAGTACGATAGTGGCCAAAATGTTTATACAGACCCGCCAGTTCAACCTGACGAGAAAATTGGACAAAGTTCTGGTGAACTTTTATAATGTCTTTGATTTTGTTTTCTTGGAATCTATACTATTATAGATTTTCATTATTTCCCCGCAAATTTCATACTCTTCTCTTTCTTCAAAGAATGGTAGAATATCATTTACAAGAATCTGTTTTTGGGTTTTGTCGAATACAAACTCCGTTCCCCAAGTAAATCCATCTATTTTAGAATGAACTAAAAGTTTTAAGTATTTCTTTCTGGTTGTTTTTAACCCTTTGAAAATATTGATAATATTTTTATATATAGTATCTTTATTTGTTTGGTAAAAATCATTGAAATCCTGATAATTTTCGTCAATCTCTAATTTAATGTAGGGTTTTTGTTGACTAATTTCCAATATGTCTTTTGGAGTTCTTTCCATTATTATGATTGTTAGTGAGTGAAAAAAGAAAAGGGGGGTCATAAAAAATTATGACCGTCCCCTTATTTCAAAACAGTTGTATCTGCTACAGCATTGGTTGTATCAACCTGTACTGTATCAGTTGTAACCGCAGTTGAATCGTTTGTTTCATTTGTGGTAGATCCTGAACCACACGCCGTCAATGCAACTATTGCACCAATAGCCAGAATAAGAAATAGTTTCTTCATATATGGTAAATATAACGAAAATTATTAAGAATTCAAAATGATGCAAAAAAAAACCCACCATCAGGTGGGTAGTTTTTTGGCCTCTTTGTGTTGTTTTACAATAAAGAGAAACGAATGGTCGGAAAAATTCGTTGGTAGATATAAATATATATTATTTCATCAAAAGACTCAAATAACGATTTTATTTTTTGGCTGTTATCATTTTATCGTCTTTGTATTTGATTACCGAAAGAACATTCTCTTTTATTGTACCTTTCAATATTTCTTCACTTAAAAAGTCTTCGATTAAATTTTGAATGATTCGTTTTAATGGTCTTGCCCCATAGTCTTCCTTTACATTTAATTCAAAAACTCTGTCGATAACTGACTGGTCAAATTTGACAATATAGTTTTTTTCCTTCAACCTATTGTTCAATTTATCGATTTCAATCCTGATGATTTTTTCCAAAACCTCTTTATTCAATGAATTGAACATAATAACATCATCAATTCTATTTAAGAATTCGGGAGCGAAGTGTTTCTTCAGTTCATTTTGAATTATAGATTTTTTATTTTCTTCTGTGTTATCCACGGCTCTGAACCCGATTCCGCCACCAAGTTCTGCGGCTTTTTTCGAACCAATGTTTGATGTCATTATTATAATGGTATTCGTGAAATTTGTTTTTCGGCCAAATGCATCGGTTACTATTCCTTCATCAAGAATTCGTAAAAAAATATTAAATACATCTGTATGTGCCTTTTCAATTTCATCAAACAGAACCACCGCAAAGGGGCAATTCTTAATTGCCTCGGTAAGTTGTCCACCTTCATCATATCCTACATAACCCGGGGGAGCGCCAATCAATCTAGATACATTATGTTTTTCCATATACTCACTCATATCGATACGAATGATTTTGTTAGGATCCCCGAACAATACTTCAGCCAAACACTTTGCCAAATATGTTTTTCCAACTCCTGTCGAACCCATAAACATAAAAGAACCAATTGGTTTATTAGTGTCTTTAATACCGACCCTATTTCTTCTAATTGCTTTGGATATTGTGGCGATTGCGTCATCTTGTCCAATTACCTTACTTGATATAAGTTCTTCTAATTTCAAAAGATGATTAGATTCTTTTGCATCTAATTTATTTATAGGTACACCTGTTGATTTTGATATAATGTCGTATACATCAGGAATAGATATAGGTTTTTTATTGTCTTTTTGTTTTTCTTCCCAAACCATCATAGCATCATCAAGTTTTTTGGATAATGACTTTTCTTCATCCCTTAATTGTGCGGCTTTTTCGTAATTTTGTGTTTTAACGACTTGTAGTTTTTGATGTTTTATATCATCAATCTCGTTTTTAATTTGTTCGATATTTTGCGGAATCTTATTTGATATCTTTTTTTCCGCACCAAGTTCATCCAACACATCAATCGCTTTATCTGGAAACTGCCTATCAGTAATATATCTTTCCGATAACATAACAATAGTTTCAATTACATTTTCTTCATAAATTACTTTATGATATTCTTCATATGTTGGTTTCAGGGTTTTTAGTATTTCTATGGTTTCCGCTTTGGTTGGCTCTTTTAGAATAATCTTCTGGAATCTTCGAACTAATGCTTGGTCTTTTTCGATATGCTTCTTATAATCATCAAAGGTTGTTGAGCCAATACATTGTATTTCTCCTCTTGATAATGCAGGTTTTAAAATATTTGCTGCGTCCATAGAACCACTAGCATTTCCAGCACCAACCATTGTATGTAACTCATCAATAAAAACAATAACATTTGGATTATCCATAAGTTCGACTAATATTGCTTTTATTCTTTCTTCAAATTGTCCTCTATATTTTGTCCCCGCAACTAACGATGTTAAATCCAATGATACTAATCTTTTATCTAATAGTGGCGTTGGACATTCGCCTTTACATATCTGTAATGCAAGTTTTTCAACTAATGCTGTTTTACCAACGCCAGCATCACCAACGATAACAGCATTGTTTTTTTTCTTACGCGATAAAATTTCCGCTATTCGTTTTACTTCTATATCTCTACCAACAATAGGGTCAATCTTACCTTCTTCGGCTAACTTTACAAGATCCCTTGAAAAGTTGTCCAATATTGGCGTTGCTGAATTTCCCTTCTTCGGCTTCTGTTTCTGACTAGGATTGTCATCAAAATAATCTACACCCATTTTATTTTTCGTTTTAATTTTGGTACAAAAGTATAACAAAAAAATGTAAAAACCAAATAAATGACAATATGTCTATTATTTTTTTTCTTATGTGACAAAATGACACCAGTTTTGGTTTGGCAATATTTTTGATATACCCTTATATAATAAATAATCAAATTAAAATAATAAAGACTATGTTAACATTATTTAAAGACCCATTTTTTGATACTGTCGATAGGTTTTTCGATGTGTATCGTTACAATGGTACGCCGCAAATCAATGTTCGTAAAAATGATGACGGATATAAGGTACAGATGAGCGTACCCGGATTAACAAGAGACGACTTAAAAATAAAAGTGAAGGACGGGATATTACAAATATCCTATGAAAAGGAAGAAAAAAGCGACAAATCCTATTTTATGTCGAGTTTTTCAAGGGCCTATTCATTACCTGAAGATGTTGTTGAAACGGACATCGATGGAAAGGTTGAAAACGGAATACTTGAACTAACGCTTCCAGTATCCAAAAAGAAAAGTTCAGAAAGATTAATTGAACTAAAATAAGAAATCCCCGAATGGGGATTTTTTTTTGCTCTACCCTAAATATTTATATGAAAATGCAAATGATATGGGAAAAAAAATAAGAATAACTGAAGACCAGTTCCAAAACATTATTAAACGACTAGTGGAACAAATGGCACCCCTTGATGAATTAACTCACGAGGAGTTTAAAAATAGTCCAAGATTAGAGGAATTGCGAAACGCTATTAATAAAAACAAAATAGTGGGCGTTGCATATGTTAAGAAAGATGGTTCGGTTAGGGCTATGTGTTTTAGGAAATATTTAAAGTCCTATGTTGCAAGTGAAAGGCCAAAAAGTGATGCTCAATTGGCAATGAATGAAACCCATAATCAGATAAGCGTTATTGACCTTAATGTATATAACAAAGCATTGAGGGAAAACGGTGGTGACAAAGAAGCGGCAGCAAAGATGTCGTGGAGAAAAATAAATTTGGAAACCGTTCTTGGTTTTATTGCCGGTGCAAATTTCATTGATTTGAGGGGGCCAGAAGATAACAACATATTGGAAAAATTTGGGGAAGAGGTTAACAATTCATTAACTAAATCTATGGTTAATGTTATAGAACGAAACCGAGCTGAAAATGCAATGGCAGTCGAAGAGCCAGAAGCGGTAGAAGAACCTGAAAACCCAGAAGGTGGCGTACTGGAAATTCCTGAACAGGAAGAAGAAGGCCAATCAACATATCGCGAGGATACACCAAAAGAAACCGTAATGAGATTATTAAGAGCAATGCGTAGTGATTTGGATAGGGTTACATCAGGTAATGTTGCACATGTCAGAATGAGTTTAATGGGTGGTGTTGATTATATGTTGGAAGTGGTTGAAACCGAATGGAAAGATTGTGACGAAACCATCCAATAAAAAATACCTTTATTTTCTTATTTAATTTTCGTACTTTTTATAAAAAGTTACGATGAAATACCATAATAACATACTTTATGTTGATATCAATAATCTTGATTATCGACTTATGCTTACAATTGACCATCCTAAAAGGATTAAACTTTTACTTGGTATAATTCATCCAACCGAATTTGAAATTACAACCGACACGATATTACATTTACCATCCGAAAAAGAAGCGGAGGTAAGACAATATATAAAATCAATCTTTAAATCTTAAACAAATGGCAATTATTTCAGAAAAAATTGAAGGTAAGGACATTACCGTTATTATCAATTCAAGTAACTTAAAAATAGCATCTTACGATACCGAGAGTAAAACATTGACGGTTACTTTCAATAATGGAAGTATTTATGAGTACTATGAGGTGCCTTGGGAAATTTTCACGAAGTTAAGAACTTCGGAATCACAGGGAAAATACTTCACAGCAAACATAAAAGAGAAGTATAAATTTAAGAAAAAATAATGACCAACAAATCTTTAGTTGATGAATTGATTGAGGATAAAGAAATCGACCAAACGATTATTAAGACATTTTATCTGAAAGACGATTTATCATCAGACATTTTCAACAAAGAAGGTAATTCATATATAATGATTGAAGGCGTTAGGGACAAACTATTGAATGTCGCTAACGCCTTTATTGATTATTTAAATATTGATTTTTTTGTTTATGATGTTGTTTTAACTGGTTCATTAGCAAATTTTAATTGGTGTGATTATTCAGATGTTGACTTACATATTATCGTTGATTTTGATGAAGTAGGCGACGGAGATAAATCACCAAAATTTAAAACAATCGTAAAAGAGTTCTTTGATTCCAAGAAAGATAATTGGAATCGCACCCACAATATCAAAATAAAACAATATGATGTTGAACTATATGTTCAAGATTCATCCGAAAAACATCTATCATCTGGGGTGTATTCTGTTTTAAACAACAAATGGTTGGTAGAACCCGTACAGGGAAAACAGGGAATAGATGATAATTTAATTCTATCCAAAGGCGAAGAATACGCCACATTAATTGATAATTTGGATGAAAAGAGTAAATCCGGTGAAGATGTTACGGCCCAAATTGATGATGTTAAGGACAAATTAAAGAAGTTTAGACAAAGCGGATTAGAAAGCAGCGGGGAGTTTTCCTATGAGAATTTAACCTTCAAATTATTAAGAAGGAATGGTTACATAGAAAAGCTTCTAAATCTTAAAAGAAGCGTGGTAGACAAAAAATTATCCGTCACGCAATAAGAACCCAAAATTTTTTTAAGTTCTCTTTGTATTTATAGGTTAAGAATAACAATATTTTAATATTCAAAAAATGGCAGATTTAAAACCACTAGGTAGTGAGAAATTACAGGGCGATGAAAAAATAAAGCGTATCCTTGAACTCACATATTATAACCCTGATAAGGCAGATAAGAAATCCGTTGACGCGGAGTATCTATCGGAGTCCATAAATGGAGTATATGGTATCGTCAAAGAAAAAGACGGATACTATGTAAAGAAAGGGTTAACAGAAAGCACTCTAGATTACATAGGCGGTATGTTTATGAAAAACAAGAACCGTTTTCATTCTTATAATGAAGCCCTAAAACGATTAGAATTGTTGAAGGGTCAGGAACTTGTGTTACAAGAAGATACCAAGTATGTATTAAAAGTGAATAAAGGAAATTCGCCAGCCGCATCCGCGCCTGCACCTGCAGACGAGGCTGTACCAGCTGTACCTGTTCCAACAGATGATGTTGCAGGCTTGCCAGCGGACACCGCCACTCCTGATGTTGAGGCAGAACCAGCACCTGAAGATATGGGGGCAGAAACTCCTGATATGGGTGACGAAGACGATGGCGGTGATTACCTAAAAGGTATTCAGAAACTAACCGGAAAACTTGGGGAAAAGTTAAGGGATCATATGGACGAAATGGAAAGTGATGACCTTAAATATGTTCTTAATTCTGTTATATCTGCCATAGATTTAACCAAATTAGATGATTCAGATAAAGAAGAAGTGGTATCACAACTTGAAGGTGATGAAGATGACCTTGGCGGCGAAGATATGGGAACGGAAGATGTTCCTGAACCTGAGACACCGGGAATGGAAACACCAGAACCAACAGGTGACGAATCGGAATTGGGTGAAGTAGATGCATTGGAAGAATTAATCAATACACCGCTTGACCTAACCACCGATGACAGCAAGCCATATGACGAAGTTGATGAGGTTGCTCCTCCAACAGAAGATGATGACGAAGATTTACCTGAGCCAGAACCAGATAGAAACGATGAAGACAGTGAAGTTTGCACAAATTGTCGCGGAACAGGTATTGTAGGTAACGGAAAAGAATGTCCTGTTTGTAATGGTGAAGGTGTTGTGTTTACTGATGAACATAATACTGATGATGATGATTTACAAAGTGGGTTTTCAACGGATATTGACGACCTTTTCGATGACGATCCCGGATATGACCCAATTGAAATGGGTGAAGAATCGGAAGTTGGAGAAGAATATACAGGTGAAGAAGTTTTCGATGGCCCGGACAGCGCTGAGGTTAAGATGAAAGAAATTGAACTTAGCGAATTAACCGATATGATTCATAATACTGTTAGAGAAACATTAGGAAAATATTTCGAGTAAAATGTATTTAATTTACATCAATGAACTGGGAAAAGATTATAGGGGTCAACGACAATATGAATTCATTTTTGGAATAAATCTTGTCGAATTATTACAAACGCGCGACCCTTATATCCAAGATTTATTGGTGGATGAATGGTTTATCGTGCCGGCGTCGGGAAGAGCGGCGCCACCTAAAGTCGATGACATCGATATGGTGGGGTTACTGAAAAATTCAGATTTACAATTGGAATTAGTACAAAACTCCGATTACTTTGGGGTTATTGATGCTGTTGATGGTATAATTGCACTTGGGTGGGAGCCATATGATAGAGATGCTGAGGAAGACCCGAGGAGGCTTTCTTTCCATTTTGGTGAAGAGGTAGATAGTGTAACAGAAAAATTAGCATCAAAGGGTTACAGGTTAATAAATGAAGAAATAAAATACAAACTTTCATGAAAAGGAACGACATAATAACAAAATTAATTGCCGAAGGATTCACAGAAAAAACCTTGGCAAATATGGGAGATAAACAACTTAGTTATTTATCAAAAAGAATTCTTGGCGAACAATCAGGTGTTCCTACTGTTAACATACCAAAAGAAAAAGTACCAGAAATTCAAGCAGCACAAAAAGCAAGAAAAACTTTTGTTACATATGAAGGTGAAGTGAAGGAAGGTGAAGTTGAAACCAAAGAAGCAGCCAGAACATTTGCAAACCAAAACAGAAAAAATATGCCACAAGGTACAAAGTTTCAGGCTGGTAGAGCAAATAAAAATAAATTCAAACAAGAAGAAAGAGCAAAGGTTGATAGTATTACCAAGCCATTCAAAACATTGAAGAAATCTGAAGTAAAAGAAACAGAAGAAATCGATGAAAAGAAGGGGGAAAAATGGATTCAAAAAGCAATCGAAAAACCGGGAGCATTAAAGAAATCATTGGGGGTTGGAAAAGATGAAAAGATTCCCGCTGGTAAACTTAAAGCCGCCGCTGAAAAGGGTGGTAAAATGGGTAAAAGAGCAAATCTTGCAATGACATTGAAAAAATTACATGAAGGTGACGAAGTAAGAGAATGGGTTGAAGGATTGGTGAAGGAAAATTATCACACTTTAACAACCAAAGATGAAATTATGGAGTTGATTAAAGTTAAGTTGAACGAGCAAGCAGCCGAACCGGGTGTTGCCGAACCAACAACAAAGCCAACAACAAGACCCGAAAAACCAGCACAGGAGCCGGGAAAGGGAAAACCATATCCTAATCCGTGGGAGCCACCTAAACCGGGGCAAACACCTGACCCAACACCGAAATTTCAAGATGATAGTGAATTACCTGATTTCTTAGAAACTGATGCAATCTTGGCGGCTATTAAAGGTGAAGAAATGGATGATGAGGTTGCGAGCTTAACCGAAATGATAATGAAAGAATTAAAAAAATAATTTGATATGACGAAGAATAAGGAAAAAGACCCAGATGACAATTTAATTTTGGGACAAAAAAAGGTTGAAGCGTTCGAACAAATGAAATTTGACGATCCTGGTAGTAGGCCCGACCCAAGTATTGAGGCTGGATTATCGAGCAGAGAAACACCATTTAAGAAAGTCGATTTTCCTGAAGTCCCT
>Ga0209099_1000405_pt1 | contig 51491 bp, 47 predicted proteins | sample AD_JPNHW2_MetaG_FD_184430 | JGI IMG/M metagenome (GOLD analysis project Ga0209099, IMG submission 184430) | Active sludge microbial communities of municipal wastewater-treating anaerobic digesters from Japan - AD_JPNHW2_MetaG (SPAdes) (version 2) | ecosystem: Engineered > Bioreactor > Anaerobic...
CGAGGCTAACTGGATTTATCAAAACCAGCGGCAAATCTGGGACAGGACTGAAAAGTTCCTTTTTCTTTCCGGTTACTTCACATACAGGTTATGTGGTGAATATGTAGACTCAACAGGGAACCAGGTTGGCTTTGTCCCCTTTAATTATAAGACACAGAAGTGGGGATCTAATCTTGATTTTAAATGGAAAATATTCAATGTAGAAAAGAGTCATCTGCCCCGCCTGGTTAAGCCGTCTGAGTGTCTCGGTCATATTACTAAACAGGCATCGAGAGAAACCGGACTGCCGGAAGGCCTTCCGCTTATTGCTGCTGCTGCCGACAAAGCCTGTGAAGTTCTCGGTTCAGGCTGCATCTCTCCTGATATTGCCTGTCTCAGCTACGGCACTCAGGCAACAATCGAAACGACAAACAAGGATTATGTTGAAATAATTCCATTTCTTCCTTCGTATCCAAGTGCTATTCCCGGATCGTATAATACTGAAGTGACTGTCTATCGCGGTTACTGGATGGTAAGCTGGTTCAAACATGAGTTCTGTCAGAACGAGATTAACCTGGCACGGAAGAAAACCATTGCTACTGAAGTACTGCTTGATAAAATGGCAGGCTCAATTCCCCCAGGATCGATGGGTCTTATGCTGCAGCCGTTCTGGTCTCCCGGAGTAAAGGTGCCGGGTCCCGAAGCGAAAGGCGCGATAATAGGATTCGGAGATGTTCATACAAAGGCTCATATGTACAGGGCAATTCTTGAGGGGCTTTCATATGCACTAAAAGAAGGAGCCATACGCACCGAAAAAAGAAATAAAATTAAAATTGAAAAAATAAGGATTTCAGGTGGCGGTTCTCAAAGCCGTACGGCGATGCAGCTCACTGCTGATATTTTTAACATGCCCGCAGAGAAGCCTCATACCTATGAGACTTCCGCTCTTGGTGCTGCAATTGATGCTGCGGTGGGTCTTAAGATATATGGGGACTTTAAATCTGCTCTCAATTCTATGACCAGGATTGGCGAGGTGTTCGATCCTATCCCGAAAAACAGCAAAATTTATGAAGAACTTTTCAATGAGGTTTACATGAAAATGTATAAACAGATGAAACCTCTTTATGAAAATATAAGATCTATAACAAACTATCCACCATATCTTAAGGATATTCATAAATAAAAAATCAGCCGGTATAATCCGGCTGATTCAGTTTTCTGCATGAATGTTAACAATCAGGCAAGTATTTTATTTATCATTTTAACTATCACATCTATGTCTTCTGAAGAACCTTTATCAAGAAGTTTTTTAAATGTGACCATTTCGTTACCATAACTTTTTTCGTTCGCCAGCACAAATTTCTCGCCTACACCATAAAGAAGCCAGTCAAGTGAGATCTTATGCCTGATCGATACACTTCTTAGAAATTTGAATGACGGGTTCTGAGATCCGCATTCAACCTTAGCCACGTATCTTCTGTCAATACCGGCTGATTCACCAAATTCTCTTTGAGTAATTTTAAGATCTTTGCGTACTTCTTTGAGACGGAGCCTGATCTGCTTAAAAAATTCAGATTCCTTGTCATCATCCAGTACACTTTCAGAAAGAAACTGATGATCGGTGTATCTTTCACGATACTTGCTTTGATTAGTAATAGTTGTATTCATATTCCCTCTTTGTATGTTTATATATTTAATTCAAAATAAATTCACATGGGTTTTTTTTCAACGAAAAAATATCCTTCTACATAGCAAAAGTTATGAAAAGTACGCTATTAAATCAGTTAATTATGATTATTAAAAAAATAAAAAGTTACTATATTATCAACTTTATTTTAATAAAAACTACTTTTTCAAGAGTTATACCCCAATTTTTCAGAAAAAAACATGATAAAATTTACTTTACAATGCAGGTACACATAGAAATCTAAAAACAAAGTGCAGTTCATCAGCAAATGTGAATACATTCAGAAAACTATCATTTACCTGATTACTGAACAAATTTCTTAAATACGAAATACAGCAGAAGTTTAAAATACATTTACCGTACGGATATGTAATGATTAGTGTCGATGACGCTCAAAAAATTATTCTTAACTCAATAGCTGTTAGAAAAGGGACTGAAAAGATACGCTTTTCTGACAGCTATGGCCGGATAATTGCTCAGGATCTTATTTCGGAATTAAATGTTCCACAAATAGATAATTCTGCAATGGACGGTTATGCACTTATCAGCAGTGATGTAGAGGGAGCATCTCCCGAAAAACCGGTTATCCTTGAAATCAAGGGAGAGGTTCAGGCCGGGGGAAATAATGTATCACAGCCTGTTAAAAGCGGGAGTGCGATAAGGATTATGACCGGTGCTCATCTTCCGCATGGGGCTGACGCAGTAATACCATTCGAGGATACCGAAGAATGCGGTGACAGGGTAAAAATTTTTACACCGGTAAATAAATCCGACAATGTCCGTTTTGCGGGGGAGGATATAGCTGCAGGCGATACGATTCTTGTTAGAGGTACATATATTGATTCCTCTCAGATAGGACTTATCGCTTCAGTCAATCGTACTGATGTGACCGTGTTTAACAGACCTGAAGTGTCAATAATATCAACGGGTGATGAAATAATAGAACCCGGTTCGGCAGATATTTATGGTAAAACAGTAAATAGCAATGCATATGTCCTTATGAATGAAGTAAAAAAAACCGGCGGGAATCCTTCGTATTTCGGCATAGTAAAAGACCGGTTTGATGAGATAAGAGCAACGGTTGAAAAAGCCCTTGCTGGTGACATTGTTCTCTGTACGGGCGGCGTCTCAATGGGAAGGTACGATTTTATCCCCGACGTACTGAAAAGCCTGGGAGCTGAAATTCTTGTTCATAAGATTGCAGTAAAACCTGGAAAACCGGTACTGTTCAGCAAGGTTCAGGATAAGCTGTTTTTCGGTCTGCCCGGTAATCCTGTATCTGTAATGGTCTCATTTATTGAATTTGTACGCCCTGCAATACTGAAGATGGCAGGAGCCATACAGTATGAAAAACCAGTAGTCAAGGCTGTACTCAAAGAAACAATACGCAAACAGGCTGGAAGGAGACATTTTATACGCGGCATATTTACAATTGCTGACGGTGTATTCAATGTTTCAACAACAGGTAACCAGAGATCGGACATCATGCATTCAATGGCTGCGGCAAACTGCCTAATTATCATACCTGAAAATGTCGAGACTGTTGAAAAAAATTCCATAGTCAATATACAGCTTATCAAGCATGGGGAAATCAGTGTCGAGGGTTAAATGCGTTCTCCTTTATTCCGGAGGACTTGACAGCCTCCTTGCGGCTAAGGTTCTCATGGAGATGGGAATCGAGGTAACCGGTCTGCACTGCATTCTCCCCTACTTCCCCCCGGACCTTGATATTGAAGGTCTTAAATCAACACAACTTGCTAATCAGATCGGATTACAACTGATCCACTATCGCTGCGGTGTGGAGTATATTGATATGCTGCGTAAACCATGTCACGGTTACGGCAAAGAGATAAACCCTTGCATCGATTGTAAGCTTTTCTTCATGAAAATAGCCGCCGGGTTTATAAACGAACTCAATGCCGATTTTGTAGCAACAGGAGAAGTTGTCGGTCAGAGGCCGATGTCCCAGCTTAAACATACACTAAATCATATTGAAAAGGAATCGGGACTTGCAGGAAAACTATTACGGCCTCTCTCTGCAAAACTACTTAAACCGACTATTGCCGAAACAGACGGCAGAGTGGATAGAAACAGTCTGCTTGATATTAACGGCCGCGGCCGAAAGCGGCAATTTGAACTGGCTAAGATTTATGGTATAACTGATTTTGAGCTGCCTGGCGGCGGATGTCTTTTTACCGATAGCCATATTGCATCCCGGATCCGGGATGCCTTCAAGTATTTTACAAACATAACTCCCCTTGACCTCTGTCTCCTCAAGTTCGGGAGACATTTCAGAATCAATGAAAAGCTTAAAATCATTGTTTCAAGGAATCAGCATGAAACAGAGGAACTTGAAAAATACAGTAACTATGCTGATTATTTTTTCAGACCTGAGTTTTCAGGCCCTTCAATCTTTGTAAAAGGTATAATGTCAGGATCTGACAAAAAAATCATTTCCGGTATCCTGACACGGTACAGTAAATTGTCTGAGCCGGAAAAAAGGATTATTATATATATGAAGAATGAAGCCATGGAAGAAATAGCAGCAGGCAGCCCGGTCAATGAAGACGAGATAGATTTATGGAGAATATGATATGCTGAATAAAAAAACAAAAAAAATAATTTCATTTCTGGCTTCAGGCAGGGGGAGCAATTTCAAGGCTGTTGCAGATAAAATCATTTCCGGCCATATAAAAGCTAAACCAGGGTTACTTATTTGCGATAAACCTGACGCTGCGGCTTTTGAAAAGGCCGCAAAACTCGGCATTGAATCGATTTATATTGATCCGAAATCGTTTTCGACAAAAGCTGAGTATGAAAAAGAGATGATGAAACACCTGGCCAGGTTTAATACGGATTATATTGTCGCAGCTGGTTTTATGAGGATTTTATCGGGGGAGATAATCCAGCATTATAAAAACAGAATAATCAATATTCATCCATCACTTCTGCCGGCATTCCAGGGGAGGGATGCGCAAAAACAGGCAATTGAATATGGTGTTAAAATAACCGGTTGTTCAACTCATTTTATAGATGAAGGAACAGATACGGGGCCGATTATACTGCAGCAGGCAGTTCATGTCCGAAAGAAAGATACAGTGCATACACTGGCTGATAGAATTCTCAAAGAAGAACATAAATTACTTATCAAAAGCATTAAACTTCTGTGTGAAGATAGAATTGAGGTCAGAGGGCATCACGTATTTATACATTAATTATCGTTGTTAAAAAATTTGTTGATAATAAGATATAATCTTTTATAGACATTTATATAAAACTATTTAGTACGAGGTGGCAGATTGAATCTTCATGTAATTATTTCTTTTTTCATATATACAATCATAGTTTTTATTTTAACATATTATTTCAATCTTTTTGCTTCGAAAACTGAATATACAAGAAATGAATTCAGCAACATACTTCCGCAACTGGGCAATATGATCGGGAAGATATATGCTAATTATTCCCTATTAGGACTCATAGGAATTATGCTTCTCTCAGGATTAGCGGGTATTCTTATACCGGCAATTTTGACAGCAGGTATCATTAATTCATGCCTTTTGAGCGTTCTTTTGTATTTTATCAGCCCCAAACTTGCTGTATATTTTGAACAGACCCGGGTAACTATTTCAGATAATTTTGCTGATAACCTGCAGATTATTTTTACACGCTATTATCACTACATACTTGTAGGTTTTAATTCCGGTTATGCTGCGCGATTAATGTACAACTGGGCTGAGGCCGGAATTATTTCTTTTTACTGGCTTCTAATCAATATTTTAGTAATAACACTCCTTTCAATCCTCATTTTAAGGAATGATATTTTCCATAATTTATAAAAAATTTATTATCAATAATTTTTTATTGAATATGAAAGAGTATAAATTAAACAAAATATCTCAATTTTCTGTTGACTTAATTAAAAAATTTTTCTATTGTTATTAGGATTAATAATTCTCGTGAATTTTATGATTTACGAGAATATTTTTTTAAAATTTCTGGAGGTTCTTCGAATGAAGAAGTTATTTCTAATGGCACTTGTTTTGACAATTGGGACAACATTTGCTTTCACATCATGTGGTGGTGGTAGTAAGTTTGGCGGTCAAGTTGAAGGTGATTCATTTACTACTGAAAAATGGGTTGATGATAATACATACCAGCTTGCTGCATCAGGTGTGGCTAATTCCAAGCTTAAAGACAAGACAGCAAGAAGAGAAAGTGCAAAAAGAGCAGCTATATTAAATGCACAGTACCAGGTTCTTGAGAAATTCAAAGGATCTAAAATTGAAGGTGCAGCAGGAATGTCAGATTTTGAAAATACAGGTATTGCTATAGCTCAGGAAGTTCAGGGTGTTGTTAAGGGCGGATCAGTAAAAAAAGCAACATTTGATCCTGATACAGATGCCTGTGAGATTATCTATGAAGTAAAAGCAAAAGGGCTCAAGAAAAAAGTACAGGCTGCTTCCTGGGAGTAACCGTTCAGAAGTAAATGAAAATAAAAAAGCTGTCCCAAGAGACAGCTTTTTTATTTTCATTGATATTCTCAGATAATAAAAAAAGACATTAGATGATAATGTCTTTTTTTATTATTTTTACCCCGGCAACGTCCTACTCTCCCACACAGCTACCCATGCAGTACCATCGGCGATAAGAGGCTTAACTTCTGTGTTCGGAATGGGAACAGGTGTGGCCCTCTTTCTGTAATCACCAGGAAAATTTTCCTGTTTAAGTTAAAATGACATTAAAAATCTGTACTTCTTTTGTCAATAAAATGTTTTGTTCAAAATAGTTTTTTTAACATTTTCATTCACTTTCGGTAAACATAAGCCCTGCATGGTATGAGAGGCAACAGCTCCTCGTACCATGCTAGAACGGAATAAATATTTTATTCTTCATCACCTTCTGTGATTACTGCAAAATCTGAGACAATATCTGTATCAGTAAGTTCAAGGAGTTTTATTCCTACTGTTGACCTGCCCTGGGAAGAGACATCCTTGGCGACAAGTCTTATAGTCATACCTGAAACGGCAGTAATAATAATCTCATCGTCAGAAAGGACAGAACGAATACCTGCAGCTTTGCCGTTCTTATCTGTAATCTTAATGTAAGCCATACCTTTACCGCCGCGTCCCTTATTGGCAAAGTTATTGTATGGAACACGTTTGCCGAATCCCTTCTCGGAAATGACAAAAAGTGAGGATCCTTCCTTGACGATGTCCATGCCGATAATGTAATCATCTTTATCAAGACGCATACCAATAATGCCTGCAGCTGAACGTCCCATGGATCTCATCTTCTGAAGATTAGTGCGCAGCAGTAATCCGTCTCTTGAGGCAATAACCAGGTCGCTTTCCTTCTCGACAACCTTTACATCGACAAGTTCATCTTCTTTTTTAAGATTGATACAGATGATTCCTCCTTTTTTTGCATTGGAAAACTCTGCAATACCTGTCTTTTTAAGTATTCCGTGTTTTGTCGCCATACACAAAAAATCATCAGTTTCAAAGGTTTCAATACTGCAAATTGCAGTTATATTCTCACCGGAGGCAAGGTTAATTATTCCTTTAAGAGATTTACCCCTGCTTGTTTTTGTTGAAACAGGTATTTCATATGTTTTAAGAGCAAAAATTTTACCCTTATTTGAAAAAAGAAAAATTGTATCATGTGCTGATGCAACGGTCATCATTTTTACAAAATCTTCTCTTTTGGTCGACATGCCAATAACACCCTTGCCGCCTCTGCGCTGCTTTTTGAAGGTATCGATGGACATTCTGCGGATAAATCCATCATTGGTAATTGATACGACCATCTCTTCATCAGCAATGAGATCTTCAATGTCAAAGTCAGTTGATGACTCCCCGCCGACCATAATTTCAGTTCTTCGTTTATCTGAATATTTTTCTTTTACAGCAATTAATTCTGTTTTGATCAGGTTGTTCATCTTTAATTCACTGGCTAAAAGAGCTTTGAGTTCAGCAATAAGCTTCTGGAGTTCTTTTAATTCATCAATAATCTTTTTTATTTCGAGGCTGGTAAGACGCTGAAGTCTCATGTCAAGAATTGCCCTGGTTTGAATCTCTGTTAAACCAAAACGCTTCATAAGTTTTGCAGAGGCTTCATCAGGAGTTTTTGATGCCTTGATTATTGAAATGACTTCATCAATATTTTCAAGAGCAATTTTTAATCCTTCGAGTATATGGGCCCTTTCCTCTGCTTTCTTAAGATCATATTTTGTTCTTCTTATAACGACTTCGCGTCTATGATTAACGTAATGGACAAGCATTGATTTTATATCGAGTATTTTAGGTACACCATCAACAATAGAAAGCAGTATTACGCCGAATGAGGTCTGCAGCTGGGTATTCTTCAGTAACTGGTTAATAATAACACTGCTGTTTGCATCTTTCTTAAGGCCGATATAAATTCGCATACCTTTACGATCTGACTCATCCCTTAATTCTGAGATACCTTCAATTACTTTCTCGTTTACCAGTTCAGCAATTCTTGTTATTAATGTTGCCTTATTAACCTGAAAAGGAATTTCTGAAATTATAATCTCTTCTCTTCCTTTTTTATTCTCATCAATAGTATACTTACCCCGTACGATTATACTGCCGCGTCCTGTTGTATACGCCTTAATAATACCGTCATTTCCCATGATGGTTCCGCCTGTAGGAAAATCAGGACCCTTAAGATATTTTAAAAGCTGTTTGGATGTAATGTCTGGATTGTCAATTATCTGGACAGTAGCATCTATGACTTCACCAAGATTATTCGGCGGAACTTTTGTAGCCATACCGACAGCTATACCTTCAGATCCATTTACAAGAAGATTTGGAAATCCGGCAGGCAGTACATTCGGTTCCTTTCTTGTATCATCAAAGTTTGGTGAGAAATCTACAGTCTCTTTATCTATATCACCAAGAAGTTCCTCTGCAACTTTCTCAAGCCTAGCTTCAGTGTACCTGTATGCAGCAGCCGGGTCACCATCGACAGAACCGAAGTTTCCCTGGCCGTCAATTATCGGAATACGCATAGAAAAGTCCTGCGCCATCCTTACCATTGTTTCATAAACAGCAGTATCACCATGAGGGTGAAAATTACCAATTACCTCACCTACAATTTTTGCGGATTTTACATAGGGCCTGTCACTTCTCCATGCCCTCTCATTCATAGCATGAAGAATTCTGCGGTGTACCGGCTTTAGACCATCCCTTACATCCGGTAGAGCACGGCCGACGATTACACTCATTGCATAATCAAGGTATGCCGTTTTCATCTGGTCTTCTATCTCAACATCTATTATCCTATCAACAGAACCGTCTTTTTTTTCATTTTTTGTCACTTGATGTGCTCCGATTTAATAATTATTTTACAGGTCAAGGTTTTGTACATTGTGCGCATTATCTTCAATAAACTTTCTTCTTGGCTCAACAGCATCACCCATAAGAACAGAAAAAACAGATTCTGCTTCAATATCATCATCAATCCTGACCTGCAGCATTGTTCTATGATCAGGATCCATTGTAGTATCCCACAGCTGCTCAGGATTCATTTCACCAAGTCCTTTATACCGCTGGATGGTGGTTTTCTGGTCTTTATATTTCTTTAATATATTATCTTTTTCATCATCGGAATATACATAGTTTAAATCTTTACCTGATTTTATACTATATAATGGCGGCTGGGCAATATATATAAAACCACTTCTTATTAATTCCTGCATATAGCGAAAGAAAAAAGTAAGCAATAAAGTTCTTATGTGGGCGCCATCAACATCAGCATCAGTCATAATAACTATTTTATGATATCGGGCTTTTTTTATATCAAATTCCTCATCTCCAATCCCGGTTCCAATTGCGGTAATAAGATTTTTAATTTCCTCATTTGATAAAATTCTATCAAGCCTGGCTTTTTCAACATTAAGAATTTTTCCCCTGAGAGGAAGAATTGCCTGAAAGTTTCTGTCGCGTCCCATTTTAGCTGAACCGCCCGCAGAATCACCCTCTACAATATAAAGTTCGCATTTTGTTGCATCGCTTTCTGAACAGTCCGCTAGTTTTCCCGGAAGTGTATCGTTTTCAAGAGCGCTTTTCCTTCGGGTAAGATCGCGAGCTTTTTTTGCCGCGATCCGCGCCCTTGCGCCCAGGATACATTTTTCTATGATCTTCTTAACGTCCTGGGGATTTTCATCAAAATACAGGGAAAGATTTTCATGCGTTGCTGATTCAACAATTCCCTTAACATCTCCGTTTCCAAGTTTCATTTTTGTCTGGCCTTCAAACTGAGGTTCCGGGAGTTTAACACTAATTATTGCGACAAGCCCCTCGCGGACATCATCTCCTGAAAGCTGCACAACGTTTTTGTCGAACTTTCCTTTTTTCAGGTAATCATTCAATACACGGGTCAGAGCGGACCTGAATCCGATCAGGTGAGTCCCGCCTTCTTTTGTGTTTATATTATTCGCGTAAGTAAAAACATTTTCATTATATGTATCTATGTATTGTATAGCTATCTCTATATCTATTTTATCTTTTATTGTATGGAAATAGACAGGTTTTTTTATTATCGGTGTTTTATTTTCATTTAGATATTGAACAAAGGAAACAATGCCGCCTTTAAACTGAAAAACATGCTCTGTACCTTTTGCTGTCTTTTCCTTTAATTCTCTTTCATCCCTTAGAGTAATTTTAATTCCGGCATTGAGAAAAGCAAGTTCTCTTAATCTCCTTGATAGTGTGTCGAAATTATATTCTATGGTTTCAAAAATTTCATCATCCGGCCAGAAATGTATTTTAGTTCCGCGGATTTTTGATTCACCTGCTTTCTTAAGCTCACCAAGAGGTGCTCCTTTTGAATAAGACTGGGTGTATTTCAGGTTATCCCTGTAAACTTCAACCATGAATTTTTTAGAAAGGGCATTTACCACTGAAACACCAACTCCATGTAGTCCACCTGATACTTTATAAGTATCATTATTAAATTTACCGCCAGCATGAAGTTTGGTTAGAACAATTTCAAGTGCAGGTTTTTTATATATAGGATGCATATCAACAGGGATACCACGTCCGTTATCTACAACCTCTACGGAATTATCCTTGTGTATTACTACTGATATATTGTCACAATAGCCGGCCAGGGCTTCATCTATAGAGTTATCAACTATCTCGTAGACCAGGTGATGCAGGCCATATCCGTCTGTTGAACCAATATACATGGCCGGTCGTTTTCTAACAGCATCAAGACCCTCCAGTACCTGTATATTGTCAGCATTATAAGTTTTTGTCATTTTCTCTGCTCCATATTAATTCTTCTTTATCAATAGAATCTCTTTTAATTATTGTAAAAGGACTTACATTGGTGGCAGTTATTTTATTATTAACATCAATAACCGCAACCTTGTCTTCGGGCTTCAGATTATCAGTAATCCATTTGTTTTCCTCACTCAGACCAAGGGTCTCCACGTTGAATATACCTACACATACCCTGTCGCTGATGGTCAGGTTGCTGCCGATATGTATAAACATGTTATTTCCTGTACCTGCTTTTTTTTACCAGTTCAAATCTCACTGAATTAATAAGTTGAGGTCCGAAATCTGTTTTTAATTTATTCAGTATATTACCTGAATGAAGAGAAAGTTCATTGGCATAAGCAGAATGATCCACTTTTACAAAGAGAATTTTTCTGAATAACCTGTCCGGTGTACTATGCACAGACAGGGTATTTCCAACATATGATTCCCATTTATCTCTTATATTTTCAATAAAAAAAGTATCTTCCAGGTTAAGATCATCTATTACATCAGGAAGGATATCACTGAAGGATAAAATCCTGTTATTTCTTTCACATCCTATTCTGAATTTCATTGGAAAAAGCTCCGGGTAAACTATATGAGTTCGCCATTATCAATTTTAAAATATTTTATATTCCCTATTTTATCAAGCGGGAAGTTTTCCCTGTTCACCATTGTAAAAATAAGCTGTCCTTCACTCATCAGCAGATCAATCATATTAAAACGCCTTATTTCGTCAAGTTCTGAAAATATATCGTCAATAAGAATGATGCTTTTTTTATTCCTCATTGACTTTATTATTTCATACTCTGCAACTTTAAGGCTTATAGCAGCTGTTCTTCTTTGCCCCTGTGACGAATAGCTTAAAAAATTAATACCTTCACTGTTTATAAAATAATAATCATCTCTTTGAGGACCCTGGGTTGTGCTTCCCCTTCTTATGTCGCTTTTAATGTCAGATAAAAATGTATTATATATTTCATCAATTTCATCAGCCTTGATTGAGGGCTTATAAAATAGAAATGGCGGATGTGATTCGCCGCTAATAATTGAGTAGGATTTGTTGAAAATTTTACTGAAAATATTAATAAAATCATCTCGCTTTTTTATTATACAGAGTGCTTTTTCTGCAATCAGTCTGTTCCAAACATCAAGATGTTTTATGTTAGAAGATCCTTCTTTAATTTTTTTTAGAACAACGTTACGTGAATTAAGAATATCCCTGAACCTGTTAAGATCATTAATGTAATCAGGGAATAATTTTGATATCACTGAATCGAAATATTTTCTCCTGACATCCGGTGTGGTTCCGAGTATGTTTATATCGGACGGAACAAATGATACAGTCATCATCTTTCCGTAATACTCTGATACCCTTTTAATCTCATAATCATCTATTTTAATTTTTTTTCTGGACTGCTCATCATCTTTATAAAAACCGACTTCAAACCTGGAAAAATCACTCCCAGATACATCACCTCTGCAATAGTAGTATTCAGAATTCCATCTAATCATGCTCTGGTCATTTGCATTCCTGAACGACTTCAGGTTGGAAATGACCGATATGGCTTCAAGGATGTTTGTTTTTCCTGAACCGTTATTGCCATATATCAGGTTAATATCCGGTGAAAATTCAACCTCTCTGCTTTCATAGTTTCTGAAGTTATTCAGTCTTAAATTTGTAAGAATCATTTTATTCGGAAGCGGTTTTTATCTGTATCGGCATAATGACTGATACATAATTTTTATCATCTTCCGGGATAATTGTTATAGGACTCATCTGGCCGGTCAGGCCACATATGAATGAAAATGAATCAATCTGTTTTATAGTATCTAGCAGAAACTGTGAATTAATACCCAGATAAATTTTCTCTTTGCTGTCTGTTTCAACTGGTACTTCTTCTTCAGCTTTACCAAGCTCAGGAGTGTTGGCTTCAATAAGCAGAGTATCCTTGTTAATAGTCAGAACAATTTTATTAGCTGGTTCACGTGTAAAAATCATGGCCCTTTTAACGGAATCAAGAATTCTTCCGGTTTCAATAATAACTTTATGGCTGTATTCCTTGGGGATTATCTGTTTATAATTGGGAAATTGTCCATCCACTATACGTGAAATTATTTCTGTATCATTGATCTGAAAGTAACACTGGTTGCTGTCGAAGGATAACCTGCAGGTTCCAGTATTTCCAAGAAGCCTGTATACTTCATTCACAGTCTTGAGTGGAAGAATAATACCTTCACCTACAATCGACTCACTCTGAATGTTTCTGGTAATCATACATAACCGCCTCGAATCGGTTGCGATTGCTGTAAGAGTTCCAGGTTTTTCTGATACAATGTATATGCTGTTAAAAACCGGTTTGATAGTATCATTTGCTGCGGCATAGATAACTTTTTTTATCATCTCACGAAGAACAGACTGTTCAATCTCAATTGAATTTTCTATTTTTATTTCCGGAAGTTCCGGATACTCATCAGAAGATGTTCCGTAAAGTATATAATTTCCTTTTACGTTTTTTGATTTAAGGCTGATGATCATTGCATCATCTACAGTAATAATAATTTCATCATCAGGCAATTCTTTCAGAATGCTTGAAAGTTTTTTACTGTTTGCGGTAAAGGAAAATGCAGTGTCTGATAGAGCGTCAATTTTTGTTCTTACTCCGATTTCATTATCTGTGGCAATAATCTGTATTGAATCTTTAGCTATTTTAAAAAGACAGTTAGAGAGTATTGTGTTAATATTTTTGGATGAAATAACAGAATCTGCAATTGCGATTGCTTTAAGTATAATGTCTTTGTTGACTGTGAATTTCATTTATCTCCCCTTTCTATATCATTATTTATAATATTATATTATTAATTAGCAGTTGTAGTAGGTAGCGGATTATGTTGATAAACTATGTAATGTCTGATTGAATCAGGTGTTATCAAAAGAATACAATGTTTATAAATCCGTAATTTTTTTAGTTTTAAATAAGTTCCTTATTCCTTTTTGTACATTTTAAATTTTTGTTTAACAAATATCAATACTTATTAAATGAAATCAACAAAGAATCTTGCTGTTATAAACAGATTGTTAACTCCTTAATTCGACTTTTAATTCATCAATCTGTTCACGGAATTCCACATTATTTTTCATATCTTCTTCGATTTTATTAATAGCATTTACAACTGTTGAATGATCCCTGTCGCCGAATTGTTTTCCTATATCAGTTGTTGTCATTTCAGTAAGTTTTCTTATAAGATACATAGCAACAAACCTGGGAGCAATAACCTTGCTCTGCCTGCTTTTTGATATTATATCCTCTACTGATACGTCATAGACATTTGATATTTTTGTAATAATATCATTAGGTGTAACCTTGCGGTTTGTCTCTTCGTCGAAAAGATGTTTAAGATGGTCTTTCACATGTTTTATCGTGATTACCTCATTGTGAATATCATAAACCATTCTCAGGTTTGCCAGGGCTGATTCCAGGGCACGTATACTTGAAGTTATACGTCTTGCTATATAATTAAATGCTTCATCCGAAATCTCTATTTGTTCCTTTGAAGCTTTATTTCTCAATATTGCTTCACGGGTTTCAAGATTTGGAATCTGGATATCAGTTATCATTCCCCATTCAAATCTGGTACGCAGCCTGTCTGCCAGTGTAGCAATCTGTTTTGGAGGCCGGTCACTTGAAATAACGATCTGCTTTTTATTTTCATATAGAGTGTTGAATGTGTGAAAGAATTCATTCTGGGTCTCCTCTTTCTTTTCAAGAAACTGGATGTCATCAATCAAAAGAATATCAACGTTTCTGTATTTAATTTTAAAACTCTGCTGTGTATTTGTCTGTATTGAATAAATGAATTCGTTAATAAACTGTTCAGTGGGAATATACAATACTTTGAGATACGGTCTTTCCTGCTGTATATAATGCCCTATAGCCTGGATCAGGTGCGTTTTTCCAAGACCGGTCCCGCCGTAAATAAAAAGCGGGTTAAACTGTGTAGCTGGTGAACGTGAAACTGATTTTGCTGCAGCATGGGCAAGCTGGTTATTGGGACCGATAACAAAATTTTCGAAGGTATAGTTCGGATTAAGCGGAAGAGTCCGGCTGCCGTTTTTCAGGATATCGTTTTTTTCTGAAGCACTGATAAAAATATCGTTAGATGCATGAGTTTCGATTTCTGTGGTCACAAAATCGCATTTATATTTTTTCCCTGTTCTTGTTTCGATTATTTCTTCGATATCCTTCTGATATTGGTCTCTCAGGTGCCGGGCTGCAACATCATCCTTGACTTTTATAACAAGAACATCACCATTTATGGCCTGCGGTTCAGTGTCGCTGAGCCACATACTGAATGATTGTCTATTAATTCTCTTCTCAAGGTCAGAGAGAACAATATCCCATATCTTCTGTGCCAAAATAATACCCCGGGTAATTATCAACAATTGTTGATAAGTTTGTTTATAAATATACTTTTGTTGAGTATTTTTCAATACCCTTTGATGCAGGATTTACTGCATAAGATTCGAAAAGAATTTGAATGTATTTTTCACAGGTCAGAATGAATGAATAATTGTAGGTTTTGCAGAAGCAATTTGGCAAGAAATTAATTCGGATTAATTCAAAACAGGTTAAAAAAACTCATATTCTTGATAATGTATTTATAGTCTGTTAATAACTATTTTTTTTTGTTGATAACCGGGTCATTTTATGTTAATAATTTATAGATTTACTGTGGAGAAACAATTTGAAGAGAAGCGATACTTCTGCCGTCAGTTCTGCTGCTATTGATGAAATAATACGGCTTGAATCAAGATATACATCAGCTAAGACCAGTCATTACAGGTATGTCATAAGATCTGAAGATAAAGAAATGCTCTCAAAAATGATAAAGATTCCTGATAATTGGGATAATTACCAACCGCGCGAAGGAGTAAGACTGACTGAAAGCATAAAACAGCGGCTTTCAGATATTAAGCGTAAGATGTCATGGGAGCTTAAACTCCAGAGCCTCTATTTTATTTACATAACGAGTATTGAAAATGTTATACTTTCAGTTCTGCAGCAACGTGATATTGAAAAACAGGAATTAAATGATGCCACTGATTCAATAAATAATATCAGCATCGAGCTGGATGATGAACTTCTGAATATCAAACACCTTCTGCTTACCCTTGCAAAAAGATCTATCAGCGACTTTTATTATCTTGTTTCAGCGTACTGCAAGTTTTTCTACAAAAAGAATTTTCATTATGAATCCGATATCCGGATAGTACTGAATGAATTTGTTAAAATTGTTGATCAGCAGGTGCAGTCCAGGAAGAGAATAGAAGAATTTAAAAAATACGAGTTGGAGATTTCATCATTATTTCAGACAAGTTCAAACGAGCTCGGCTGGCGGCTTAATGAGTTTATAGTAAAAGAATACTTTGAAAAAGAGAACAAGGTCGTGAAAATCATGGAGTTCAACAGGCTTCTGAAAGACCTTTGTGAGTATAAAAATAATCTGAGAAATTATTTTAATTTTTTAAAGTACTATTACAATGAAACAGATGGCAAGATGTTCAGGATGAATTTTATTTATGATTCTCTGAGGCAGAAGCTTGAGGATAACAAAATAAGCAATGATACTTTTAAAACATATGAAAATATCAGGATATCATTTATTAATTACAGAAATGCATTTGAAGCAGCCGGTATAACGGTATTCGGAAATCACAGTATGCCGTATATCGATATAGTTCATCTTATTTATAAGATATGCAAAATTATGGAATTCTATTATTTAAGAAACATGAAATATGATAATCTGCAGAATCTTAGAAATGAATACCTGCTGCACATTGAAAAAGAGATATCAGCTTTAACTGTATGATTTACTTCTTCTTGATTTTCATAAGTTCTGCGTAATGTTCCTGGATCTCTTTTTCAAACGGGAGTATACTGAGGGCTTTTGTTAGATATTTTTCAGCTTCATCAAGCCTGCCGATTTTAATGCATATATATCCGAGTGTATCCAGATATGCCGGATTGTGACTGGAGGTCCCTGAGACATGTTTAGCAAGTTTGTATGCACTCTCAAGCTGCGTATTGTTTAATGCCATCAGGTATGCTGCGGAATTGATACTGTTGTAATTGAAGCGGTCTTTCTGTAAAATGGTTCTGTAGGTTGCAAGCGATTCTTCATTCATATCAAGCTGCTGGTAACAGTAAGCCTTCATATTCAGCGCAGTCGTATCTTCACTGAAAACAGATATTACATCATCAAGAAGCTTCAGGGCTTCAGTGTAATTTCCAGTCTGGATATAGCAGTAACCCATATTTTTTTTAACTGAATGTAAATCAATGAATCCTGATTTGAGGGACAGTATCCGCTGGTAATAATCGATTGCGGTCTTAAAAAGTCCAAGGCGGGTATATGTAATTCCAATATTGAAAAGGATTGCAGGATTATCCCTGTCGATTATTTCAGCAGCCCTGAACTCTTCAAGCGCCTTTTCAAAATTACCATCAGCAAGAGCCATTAGAGCGCTGCTGACCAGATCCTGAATTGTCCTGTTGGTATCATCCATAATCAGTTCTTCTTTATATCCGGTAAAGATGAATAGTCCGTTGTGTTAATAGTGAGGGGTGTTATAGAAATAAATCCCCTGTTCAGTGCATCAGAGTCACTGTTGGTCTCGTGACGTGTTTCGATTTTTCCTTCAAGAAGCATGGTAAATTCACTCTCTGAGATCTGTTCCCTGACTCTATAGCTGTCTATGTAAAGCCTTTTAGAAAGAAAGGTATACATTGTTCCCATGACCTGTTCTCCGGGAAGGTCGGGATAGTTTATGTTAAGGTATTCACCCTTTAATGGAAAATCTTTTTCAAGAAAATCAAGGAGAAAATCACTCATCTGGTCAAAGTATACTGAAGGCCTGTGCTGGGTGTTGGCCGAGATGGCAATTCCAGGTTTTCCGAATATAACAGCTGTCCTTGCACCTGCAACAGTGCCGGAGAAATGAACATCATCTCCAAGATTGGGGCCATGGTTGATTCCTGATACTACAAGATCGACCTCCGGAATAAGGCCTGAATGAAGTCCCAGGCTTACGCAGTCAGCCGGGTAGCCATTAATTGAGTATGTGTTATCTGTTGTTTTGATGATTTTAATCTCGTCACGCATGGTAAATATGTTTGAACATGCGCTTCTTTCCCTGTCCGGAGCAATTATATAGATTTCATGTCTTTTACTGAGTTTTTTATTAAGACTCTGTATTCCTTCGGCATTGATTCCATCGTCGTTGGTTAAAAGTATTCTCATGATGTTGTGCTGATTCCTGGAATAGTGTTATGGCGGATTATGTTAAATTATGCACCGATTTCTTAAATAACCGTATAAATGTTAAAAATTCATGTAATAATCCTGTCTATGGATTCTGTTTACGAAAAAAAAGATGTCAAGTAGAGATTTTATTTTTATTATTTACTATGCAGGAGGAAATAAACTTGATTTTTTTAAAAATGAGAAGTATTAAAAATATAACAAAATCCAGGAGGATAAAAAGTGAAAAATTTTATAAGAGTATTGCTGATCACAGGCGCGCTGATTTTCTCTATCAACAGCAACAGTTATGCCATTGTTGATGTAAGCGCATTTGGCGGATTTACATTCAGCGGTGATTCCGCGGGTACAGATTTCGTTGGTGTACCATACGGTCTTAAGGCTCATTACAATACATCATTAATTCCTATGCTTGAAATGGGTATAGGCGCATATTACCAGGGAGCAAAGATAAAGCTGGATAAGCCAAGTGCAGACTGGGATGCAACCAGGCAGACTTTAGGCCTTGACTTCAACCTTATTCTTTCATTGCCCATAATTCATCCCTATGGCCGTTTTACTTATGGCATCTGGGATAAAATTAAAACTGATGCTGGAAGTGACACAGAAAACTACAAGGCATGGGGACTTGGTGCAGGCGTTGAGCTGACAGCTGTCCCGTTTTTCAGGCTCTTTGCTGAATACTACTATGACGTAACAGATCATGGTGAAAAAATGAAATCAAATTCAATTTTAGCCGGAGTAAAATTCGACTTCTAAAATCATTTTCTGCTGCATGGATTTTCCGTTCATGCAGCAGCATTAACTTTCCCGGAAAACAGAGTGAAAAAATTCAGTGATGTAAAAATTCTTTTATATGGAACAGGCGCCGTTGGGAGCCTTTATGGGGGCAAGCTTTCACAGGCAGGCGCTTCTATATCTGCGGTATGCAGGTCGGATTACGACGAGGTTTCGGCCGGCGGTATCTACATTAAAAGTATTTACGGTGATTATCATTTTATTCCTGAAAGCGTGGTAAGGAGCGGCAAAGAATATAAGTTCAGGCCGGATTTTGTAATTGTTGCAACCAAGGCCCTCCCTGAAATAAATATATCAGAAATGATCAGGGACTCTGTGCATCCGGGAACTGCCATAGTCCTGCTGCAGAACGGTATTGACATTGAACCTGTTGTAGCGGATAACTTTAAAGATAATGAAATAATAAGCGGCCTGGCCTTTGTCTGTGCAACCAGAACCGGTTACGGAAAAATTGATCATTCCGATTTCGGCAGGATTGTACTTGGTACATATCCTTCAGGGATCAGCGATAAGGTGAAACTGCTTGTCGGGATGTTCAGGTCTGCAGGTGTTCCTGCTGATACTGACGAGGATGTTATTGCGGCAAGATGGAAAAAACTGCTCTGGAATGCACCGTTTAATCCTCTGTCAGTTTTGTGCGGAGGTGCTGATACATCTGAAATGATGAGGGATGAAAAGGTAAGGAAACTCGCTGAGTCAATCATGCGTGAAGTTACACAGGTTGCTGCTGCTCATGGACACCCGCTTGATGAGGCACTGATCAGGAAAAATATTAAAGATACTGCAAAAATGAAGCCCTATAAAACAAGCATGCTGCTTGACTATGAATCCAGGCGTCCCATGGAGATTGAAGTTATACTGGGAAATGCAGTCAGGATAGCTGAAGCAAAGTATGTTCCGGTACCGCATCTGCAGACAATATATGCCCTGCTTGGAATAATTAATAACAAAAACTTAGATAATGTCCTTTAAGATCCTGGTACAGGTTCAGGAGAATAATGACGCAATTTTGTAGATAGATGTAATTATAAAGGGCACAAGCACTGTCAGTATGATTCCGCTAAATACTGCAAGCACGGCATATTCCTTACCTGAATATTTTGAAATAACAGGAAGGGTTGTATCCATTGATGTTGCACCGCCTGATGCAACAGGTGCAAGCCTGCCGAATATTTTTACGAGTAAAGGGGTTGCAATAAGTGTAAAAATTTCACGCGAGATGTTTGACAGGAGGGCAGTAACACCAAGGATCTCGCTGCGGATCTCCGATATAATAATACTGGATAGACTGTAATACCCGAATCCTGAACCAACTGCAAGGGAGTCAGCAAGATTAATATCCGGCAGAAAAATTGAACAAAGAGCACTGCCGGCAAGTGTACCGGCGATCACAGTGACAGGTATCATCAGAACTTTAAAATGCAAATCTCCGAGGATTTTCCAGACATTTCTGTCTGCACCTATGCCGATGCCGACAAAAAACATGAGAAAATAGAGCGCATATACACTCGGGTCATATTTAATGAAAAGGTCCGGGGATAGATTATTAATTCCCAGCACAAGACCTGCTGTGAAAAAGAGGATGATAATTACACTTCCTTTCATTAATAGTCATCCCTGGAGAAAAGGAATTTATATAAAATGAATGAAAGGAGGATGCTTCCTGCGACAGATGAGAGAGCGATAATAATTGCGTTAAAACCGATCCTCCCGAAGCTGGATATTACCTTTTCATTAGTGCCGACTGAAATTCCCAGCAGAAAAAGCAGAATATAAATAGAAAACCCGGTGGTTTTCTCAATTATGAAAATTAAACGCTGCCTGCCCCGAACCAAAAAACCTATAAATATACCGGCAGACATAAGGATAAGTATTTCAGTCATTATTATTCCCCAGGCTAAACGCTTCAGGTACGATTTTTATAACATGAAGCGTAATGAACTAAATAGATTACATAGAAAAAATGAATTTACATTTTTGTCAATTATTAGTAATGTTATTTAACTGGATGACCGGAATAATACCTTTGAAATTATACCCGCAGGAAAAGCGGTACTGACTGCAAAGACGGAATTTAATACTTACAGGAAAAAAAAGTGAAACATGGATTATCATTAAGCATCATCAGGTTTATAATGAGATTTAAGAATTCAGCCCTCTATAAAATTGTCTATAAGTATCCTAAAATTTCCATGGCCATAATTATAATGGCTGGTGTTATCATTATTTATACATACATTAGTTTTCTACTGACGTATGTTGTTATTTAATATTTATATATGAAACTAATAATTAAAAAATTATTGTTATTATTTCTGGCAGTTCCGGTATTTTTCTCATCCACAGTCAATACTGGTTATGCTGATACCTACAAGCCTGATTACACGGCAGAATACAATTATTCCTCTGTAAGCCTTAATACGGTTAACGGTAAATTTTACGCATATATTGTACTGCTCTTTAATGAAAATCAGCATTTTGTGAACCTGATCCAAAAAGGGACAATTTCGCTTAAAGAGATGGGGAACTACGGTTTCAATGTAAAGGCATATAAAAACTATCTGGCGACAATCCAGGATTCTAAGCTTTTCGAGGAAGCTGAATTGCTTCTTAAAGTGTATCTTGAACCCCAGCTATTCTCTGATGTAGAGCTGAAGGAGATCGAAAAGCATCTTCTTAAAAGAAATGTGGTCCTCAAGTTTTATACCGATAAAACCGCTAACAATGTACCTCTCAGTCTTGATTATATCATTTATGGTGAAAAGATCAGGATCGATATCAGGCACCCGCTTCTGGACCTTCAGGAGGAGATGTTCTATATAAAACCCTATATTTATTATGATGAATTTTCAACAAGTAATACAACACTCTATTATGACCTGATCTATATAAGCCCTGATGAGGTTAATAATGACTATATTATTGCAAAGGGTGTTCTTTCGGGTAAAGAGATAAAATCGAGATTTTTTGTCGGGTCCAGGGTCACCGAGGATATCAGGTTTTGCCTGCTGAGGTCGTTCCGCGATTCTTCAACAATAAAGGCTGAAATATGGAGAATGTTTGTTATTCATGAATTGACGCACAAATACCTGGACAAAAAATTCCGCAGTTTTGACCAGATAACAGGTGAAGAAATATCACTTTCCAGCACTATATATTCGAATCAGTACCTTGGTCTTTCAGTTCTGTATAGCTACCTGAATTACGGGCAGATGAATCCCCACCGGATCGCTGCAGTAAATTATATTTCATATATCGCGCAGGCAAGCGGCAACAGGGAACTGGTCAGTAACCCGGGACAGATTAAAAATCTTCCGATGGATAAACTGAAGGATTGGACAAAAAGTCATTTCTATAATTGTCTCAACAGGCTTGAGCAGTAGTATTCCGCTGTAGCCGGTCTGTTTCCGATTACACTACTCCGGTTTCATTGTCGGGAAGAGTAATATATCCCTTATCGACATTTCTCCCGTAAGCAGCATTACCAGCCTGTCAATACCTATACCCATGCCGCCGGTGGGAGGCATCCCGGCTTCAATGGCCTGGACAAAGTTTTCATCCATCGGTGGTGCCTCTTCGTCCACATCGCGCCTGAGCGACTGCTCGTAAAGCGTCTTACGCTGAAAAACAGGGTCGTTCGATTCGCTGTATGCATTAGCAAATTCAGTTCCGTTGATAAAAAGTTCAAACCTCTGGAGGAACCTTTCATCTTCAATATCAGGTTTGCACAGCGGTGTTGTTTCAACGGGCTGGTGAGTGACAAATGTGGGCTCGATGAGTTTGTCCTCGACCAGTACCTGGAAGAGTTCATCAATTGCAAGCCCGCGGATATAGTCACCCTTGACCTCTCCTCCGTATTTTTTCAGGGCATCTTTAATTTCTTCATCGCCCATGGCCATGACATCTATTCCGGCATACTCTTTTATGGCATCAGTCACTTTGATGCGTTTCCAGGGAGTCTTGATATCAATCTCTTTTCCATCAAAACTGACTTTTGTGGTACCGTTAACTGCAATGGCAGTATTGACTATAAGTTCCTCAGCAAGGATCATCATGTCATTGTAGTCAGCGTATGCCTGGTAAAGTTCGAGCATCGTGAATTCGGGGTTGTGTGTCCTGTCGATACCCTCGTTGCGGAAACATTTTCCTATCTCGTACACCCTGTCAAATCCGCCGACAATAAGTCGTTTAAGGTAGGGCTCAAGGGAGATCCTGAGGAAAAGATTGATGTCCAGTGCGTTATGATGTGAAGTAAAAGGGGATGCAGCTGCTCCACCGTATACAGGCTGAAGAACAGGTGTTTCAACTTCAAAAAATTCCTTGCTGTCAAGGATACGTTTTATGTTTCGGATGATCTGGATTCTTTTGATAAAGGTTTCCCTGACCCCGGGTGTTACTATAAGGTCAACCTGCCTGTTCCTGTAGCGCAGTTCCTTGTCAGCAAAGAGGTCAAAGGTTTCGCCGTCCTTTTCTTTAACAACGGGAAGCGGGCGGATATTTTTAGTGAGCAGGGTAAATTCATCGGCAAAAATGGTTATTTCACCTGTTTTCGATTTTTTGACGATTCCCTTAATTCCTATTATATCGCCAAGATCGAGCTTTTTAAAAAGATTGTATGTGGATTCTCCAATGCCGTTTTCCGCCAGGTAAAGCTGAATCCTGCCGTCCCTGTCCTGAATGGTGCAGAAACTCGCCTTACCCATAATCCGCATTGCCATTATGCGGCCTGCAACAGATAGTTTCTGCGCAGATTCAAAGTAGCTGTCAAAATTTTCGATTATATCCCTGCTGTGATGTGTTACATCGTACCTGTAGGGAAAGGGATTTACTCCGAAATTCTCCCTGATTTCATTTATCTTGTCTTTACGTATCTGTATCAGGCTGCTTGTATCTTCCATTGAATTATCCTGTTATCGTAGTTATTAATCATTTTTTTATAGGACACTTGTGTCAAATTATTTTTTGATTCAAAACCTGTTACAGGATGTTTATTGGGATAAACATAACCTGATAATCGGTGTTTACTTACCTGATTAGTTTAACTTTTTACAGGCGGCATATACAAATGAAAAACGGGGGAAAGAGTATGTATGAATTTGAATTGGGACCCATAAGGCCGCCGAGCGAAGCATACAGCGTTTTATTGCGTGTTACCCGAAACTGCCCGTGGAACAAGTGCGCGTTCTGCCCGGTTTATAAAAGCGGGAAGTTTTCACTGCGGAGTGTTGATGAAATCAAGGCTGATATAGATTCAATGCACCATATAGTTCAGAGGGTCGGAAGCAGGATGTATGTAAACGAAAGTTCAGGTTATATCAACGAGGAGATGGTAAACAAGCTTGTCTCGGAGGACAATATAAATCCCCATTACCTGCAGCAGATGCTCTTCTGGATGCACTACGGTATGAGGAGCCTCTTTTTGCAGGATGCTGATTCCATGGTCATTAAGCCTGCAGAGCTTGTGGAGATACTGAATTATATCAGGCTGAAGTTCCCTACAATTGAGAGGATTACCTGCTACACAAGGTCAAAGACCCTGGTGGCCCGTACACCGGAGGAGTTAAAGGCTATACGTGACGCAGGACTCAACAGGGTCCATATCGGGATGGAGTCCGGCTCGGATAACGTCCTGAAAATGATAAACAAGGGTGTTACAGCGGAAGAACATATCAGTTCAGGGAAAAAAGTGATCGATGCGGGATTTGAACTCTCGGAGTACTATATGCCCGGTCTTGGAGGAAGACAGTATGCCGAGGAGAATGCGTATGAAACAGCCCGTGTCCTGAACGCAGTCAATCCTTCATTTATAAGAATCAGGACTACTACCCCTGTGCCGGGAACCCCGCTGCATGAAATGATGTTAAGGGGCGACTGGGATCCTCTTACAGAGAAGGAGAAGGTTCAGGAGATATATAATATGATAAGTGCGCTTGAAGGAGTTACCAGTTATATTCAGAGCGACCATATGATGAACCTGATTGAAGATGCAAACGGTAAACTGCCCGGAGACCGGGATGCAATTCTTGCTCCGCTTGAACGCTTTGTAAAAATGGACAAGGAGGATCAGGAATGCTTTATTTCGGCACGGCGGACCGGAAGTATCAGGCTTCTTGCTGATTATAAAAGGAGCAGTGAATTTTCAGGTCTGAGGGACAGGTTGTTAAAAAAGTACGGCAGTATTGATAATGCGGCTCAGGAGCTTTCCAGCAAGACCCTGTAATTAAAAAAAGGCTGCCACAGGCAGCCTTTTTTTAACATTCAATTTATATGTAATCAGTTTATCTTTCTTGCGGTCATAATCAGTTTATTCGGTCTTGATGTTGTGACGATGATTTCATATCCCATTGCCGAAGCCTTGGCTGAAAGTTCGTCTTCAAAATCGTTGGTTTTTCCTGCAAAGTATACTTCAAGTTTAGCAGCTTTACCATCCCTGCCCTTCTCGATTACTTTCTGTACTCCGCGTATCCTGTTTGATACCTGATCTTTAAAATCCTTGAGTTCGGCTGCATCCAGGCCGGCTATGATAATCTTGATCTCCCTGTTGTTTGCCGCTTTTACGAATTTTTTGATAATTGTTTCCATGAAGACGCCGGCCTGGAACTTGTTGTCGTCGTCATTCTTTCCAAGAAGTTTACTCTGGCCAAGGCATTTCTGGATCGCATCCTTTCCTGCGGTCTTGCCGTCAATGTGAACACTGGCCGCGTTGCCAACAGCTGTTGCAATAATGCTTCCGGTATAAACATCCACCGCCTTGAGGTTGATGTTTGCCTGCTTGGACTTCATGTTTTTGGTATATTCAATCATTGCCGATGACTGGTCGGTAACAGCTACTGTCCCGAAAATTATCACCTCTGCGCCCGCATCATCGAGAAGCAGGTCCTGAACATCGTCAGAAACCTTACCTGAAACTGCCTTCTGCATTTTTGTTCTTTCTTTCCTCATGAGTTCCTGTGTCATGGCTGCATCAACAAATTCAAAACCGGAGCTACCCATTATATTCATGATTGTGAGTTCAGTAACAGTCATTCCCGGGGCATTTTTATCACCCTCGATGTTTTCATCAACCAGCACCATAAATTTGGGTCTTCCGTATCTTTCAAGTGCATCTTCAATAGCGTCTTCTACTACGCCAGGTTCAACGGTTCCCTCGATAGTCACAAAGTATTCTGTATCGCCGGATTTACCCTGTTTGATTACTTCAATTTGTTTTACAAGACCATATGACTTGGCCTCAACTATATTTGATACCAGTTCGTAATTCTCCATAATACTCTGGCCCCTGATTGATTCGCCAAGTATTTTTATTACAAGCTTTCTCTTTGCATCATCAGTTGCCCTGTCCCTGGCAAGGGCTGTATCATTATCGAAAATTGTCGCATACCCGGTTTCCTGGCCCCTGTTAGGATTTCCTTTTCCCGATGCTTTATCATCCTTGACGTTTTTACCGCCTCCGCAGGATACTAAAACAGCCAGAAGAATACAGGATAATGAGACTTTAAATACTTTTTTCATTACTATGCTCCTTCACCTTTGTAGAATTGATTGCACATATTAAATCAGACTGAATTTAATATTAATACCGCACAAGAGTCAATTTATTTTCAGTAGTAAATCTTTAACTTTTTCAGGCGGTAATTCTGTGTTAACAGGATTTAAAAGCATACTTTTAAATACAAACCGTCAAAACTTCATTAAAAGCGTGTGATTTTGTCTTTTCCCGGTAATTAAATAAACCGACATTAAATACAAGGCGTATAACAGGTTTTTTCGGAATATTTTTTACTGTTTTCCGGGCAGATATAATACAAATTATGAGCGGGTGAATCCCTTGAGCGAAGAAAAAAACTTTCTCCAGTCCATTAAACTGGAAATTAGCAGAAGTTTCAAACTTGATCCTTATGAACGTGTGGCCTTTCATAATATCCTCGGCATTCTCAAATCTGAGGCGGGCAAAAACCTGTTACTGAGAGAAATTGAAAAGGGCGGGGACATTACTGCCAGCGCTATTAATGTTCTTGCCCGATTCGACGATAAAACATTGATTCCTGTAATGACTTCCCTGCTCGAAAAAAAAATCTCTTCAGTGGAGAAGGATATAATCCTTGATTTTCTCAGAAAAAACGGCTCTGTAAATGAATCTCCGATGGTCATCAATTTTATCGAAAAGCACAAAGATGACCAGGAAGCCGGAGCCCTGCTGAGAAAAGCGTTTAACACATTAAGATATATAGGAGCCGCCGATGCAGAAGCCGGTTCATATATAATTGCAACGACCCGGAATAACCAGAACGGCAAGCTTTTTTACAGCGCAGTAAGCTCACTGTCATTAATCAGGAAAACTGAAATTTACGAAGAACTTCTAAAGCGGAATGATGATGAAACGTCATACCATGTATTTCTTTCAATATATAACCTGAACCAGGAAATATATAAAGAGGAAGCTGGAGATGAAACCGGTGAACACCCGCTGTATGAGGGAATCGTTGAAAAACAGATGACCCCGGATGAAGAACTGCTTCTTAATATAAAAGTGCTGCTGGGCAAGATTACTGCAAGGTTTGAGAACTATTCGATTAAAACAAAAGCAGCATTTATAAATGCCATGCTTTCATGCAACCACAGGGAATCCGTAATATATACGATGAAAGCCCTTGAGTCAAAAGATGACAGGCTCCGGCGCATGGTGCTCTATTCGATATACAGCAATATTACACTGATCCGTTTTCCTGAAAAACTTTTACGAAACCTGATATCGATGAACGTGGAACAGGAGAGGGACAACGAGCTTATTGTCCTGATTTTTTACAGGTATTTCAGCGGTAAGGAAAAATCCAGGACATACACGTTGTTCAGGGATAAAATGTTCAGCTACATTTCAGCAACCCTGGAGGCGTTCTTTGAAACCTACAGGCGCGAGTTCATGATACCCGATGTTGTAGATAATTCCTTACCCGAAAATTTCCGCCGTGTAAGAAACTACATTCTGAAAAAAATGAACCCGGAACAAAAGAGAAGGCTGCTGGGAGGATTTACCAACGAGGGTAAGGATTTTGCACGAAGAATACTTCCCCTTATGGCTGAATGGATTTACTACATTACACCAGAAGATAACGAATCACTTTCATGCCTTATTGACCTCATGCTTGACGATGACCGGGTGTCACGTGACAACACCGTGGCCAGGCTTGAAACAGTTAATTTTGACAAACGATACCTGCAGTCAAGGATTGTAAGGCTCTGCAGGATTATTGAGGTGCTGCAGATTGAGGGTGCAGCCAAGTCGCTGGTATATATCTACAACTACCTGAAGAAATATCCTGACCCTGATATTTATGAAGGAGCAATTGTCGCACTGAGCAGGATCAACTATTCATATATGCTTAGTGAAGTTGAAATCATGCTGACAGCGGGTTCCCCGGAGGAACAGGTGAAAGCAGTTCAGCTGCTTCCATTATTTACTGAAAAAAGGCTGCTCAATATTCTTGTTGAATTCCTGAAGAATAATTTTGCGTCCACCGGTGAAATAGTTTCGGGAATTACAGGAATCCTTATGACGCAGAATGTAAAATCGAATATCAATGCAACGAATGTGTTTAAGCAGATTATCGAAAACAACAATGACAGTGTAATCCGTCAGAAAGCTATTGCGGGACTGGGCCATTGCGCTTTTACCGAGGATATTGATTACCTGCATGAGCTTTTTATCAATGAAAAGAACCAGATACTCAAAGAGACTATTGTAAAATCGATATGTTCAATTATGGCTGTGCGGGCTGATTACAGCAAGCAGCAACTGTCGCGCCAGGTACAGGAATACCTTAAAGATCCGGGCATAAGGGTAAGGATTTTTTCATGCATGATCCTCATACGCCTAGGCAGCAAGGATGCGTTCAGGTCTGTCCGGGAGATGCTCATCATTAAAAACAGGGCTATCCAGCGGGAGATACTGTCTGTTCTGAGAGATATTCATACACCGGATTTTAATTTTTTTCTTATTTCACTTCTTAGAGAGGAGTACGGTATAAGCTGGGATATTATTGATATTCTGCAAAAGCTTCCGGAAGATGAATTGAAAGAGATTGAAAATTTTATAATAAATATATTCAGGAAGTATGAACTTCCGCAGCCTGGAACGCTTGCCAGGGAGAGCAACAGGTTCACCGGCATAGATAAAAAGAGAATCACGGTGCTTACTGTTGATATTTTGAATTTCAGCAGCCTTGAGAAGGGTTTAAACTATTATGAATTAATAGAGCTCTACCTGTTATGTGACCTGCTCCTGATCCCGGAACTTAAGGGAACATCGGGCAATATTTCGCACAAGGAGAGCAACAGGATAACTATCTGTTATAATGATCCATTCGAAGCTCTCTCAGCCGCTATTACAATATGCGGCGGGCTGCGCAGTTATAATAATTCTAATATTATGAGTAGAAATATAAATGTCGGAATTAACCTTGTGACTGATGAATTCCTGGTTTCGGGTGATGAACTCTTCGAGTATTCCGGCCTTTCAAACAGGACAGAAAACCGGCTGCCCGTATCCAACAGGATTTTCTTTGATGGTCATACTGAAGAGCTTATAAGAAACAAATTTTATTCGCTGATATTACCCGAAATGCTTGTTTCAGAGATTGTTTACGACCGCACCCACTACGAGTATATATCTCCTGTGAATTTTAATATGATTGCGATCTCGATGCTTGACAGCAAAGAGGAGGAGATAGACAGGCAGAAGGAGCTTAAAGCGCAGATTGAGGCCCAGATAAAAACAGTTTCTTCCGGGAACAGATCTATTACATCAATTGCAATCGCCGGTGAGCTTGAAAACATAGGCATCAAGCTGAAAAACCAGTTTGATGAAATTGAAAAGTATATGAACAGGAGATCAACAGACAGGGAGCTTAACAGGAATATTAAAGTAATGCTCACAAACGCATATAACCTGTACAGGATAGAGATTTCCAAACTGACTATTAAATAGAAGCCGGTTCTATTCAATAAACCTGCGCGATAAATCAAGTTTATGTTTTATCAGCAGGACCGAATTAACAAGAAAAAACCGGTCATTTCTGAAGCTGAGCAGTTTTTCATACTCCTCTGCGGCCTTCCGGTAATCACCAAGTTTAAATGAGGATTCGGCATAATAAAAATGAAGTGATTTATCATAGTCTCCTCCTGTATTTATGGATTTAAAAAGAACTATGGCTTTTATATATTCCTCTTTTTTAAAATGAATTTTCGCAAGACCCAGCAGACCGTTCGGGTAAACCGGGTTAATTTTAAGGGCTTTTTCGTAATACTTGCGCGCAATGTTCATCTGGTTACGTTTAAAATAAATATCACCAATCAGGATGTATGTATTCAGTTCATTGGGATTCAACTGCAGGGCTTTACTGAAATAATCCAGCGCACGGGTTTCGTCGTTTTTACGGTCATAGATGTATCCTATCTGGAGATAGATTTTATCATATTCGGGTACAAGCTGTTTTGCCTTTGTAAAGTGCATCATTGCCAGGTCCAGCTTATTCAGATAGAGGTAGCAGATTCCAAGGTTGTAACGGAACGGAAGGAATAGAGGTGCATGCCTTAATGCATCTTCAAAAACCTCTGATGCTGCATTGAATTCGCCTATCATCATGAGTTCTGCAGCCCGGTTGTTTTCACTGCCTGCCGGATCATCTCCGGAACAGAATAGAATATCGTTTTTAGCATAAATGCTGTAGTGACCGATTATTTCACCCCTGTCATTTAAATGGTATAAGACGTCCGGAATCTCTGCTGAGATTTCAAGGCTTATAGCAGCTATTGCGATTAATATTATTAACTTTATATTTTTCATAACGCCGGTTGTATATGATTACATGTTGTACAATCTATTAATGGTAATTTGAGTTTAAATAATCATAATGTCGATTATAATATGAGTCCACGGTGGTTGTATATTATTTTTTTATTGTAACTTGAAAGGGCACTTTTTTCCGGATCATGATAACAGTAATTTTATTATAGCGGATAGTCATAACACGCGGATTATAAACATGTATTGAAAATTGAGGAGGGCTGCATAATATGATCCTGAATAACCCGATTATCAATAAATACATGCTATGGGCCGGATTGGTTATTATCATGATGCTGGCCGTTACACCCGGCAATTATGCACTTGAAACAGGATTCAGTGACAAACTGAATCACCTGGCAGCTTTTCTTGTTCTGTCTCTGCTGGCATTGCGCGCGTACCCCCGAATGTACCTGAGGTGCGGACTATGGCTTATGCTTTATGGAATTGTTATTGAAGGCATACAGATATGGATACCGGGACGTTCATGTTCGCTGATGGACCTTGCTGCGGACCTTTGCGGAATCGCCGCAGGGGTCATTCCGGCGCTGATCTTTAACTATACAGGGCAGAAGGGCAGGTAAAAAATATCTTGAAAAGAGGCAGTGCACCTGCAGAATGGTTTCTGTACTGGCGGAACCGGTTATGAGCAATGATAATATAAAAATATACCATGAGATTCCTGAAAATAACGGCAGCATTGTCAATCCTGTTGTCACAATAGGCAACTTCGACGGCGTACATACAGGGCACAGGAAGATCATCGAAACACTCCTTCTTAAATCGCGAGAACATTCAGGTGAACCCTTTGTTATTACATTCAGGAACCACCCCAGGACTGTTATCCATCCCGGGTCAGTATGCCGGATGATAACCACGGTCGAAGAGAAACAGCAGGCCCTTGCAGCCCTGGGGGTAAAGAATATCATAATGCTTGAATTCACGCGGGAGGTTGCTGACCTCACTGCAGAGCAGTTTTATCATGAGCTGCTGATAGGGAGGCTTGGCGCGCGCGAGATTGTCATAGGGTACGACCATGCGTTCGGTAAAAACCGTGAGGGCAACATTGATTACCTAAACGCCCTTGCGAAACGCACAAGCATCCTTATTACGCAGGTACCGGTTGAAGCCATAGACGGAAATGCCGTATCATCAACCCTGCTGCGGAAGGAACTTGACAGCGGCAGCATGGAGAATGTTGAAAAACTACTCGGCAGAAAGTATACGTTTTCAGGTACAGTGATAAAAGGAGAAGGACGCGGCAGACACCTTGGTTACCCCACAGCGAATGTGAAGCCTTTCTCTCCGGATAAAATAATCCCTGCGGGAGGGGTTTACGCCGTATCTGTAAACATCAGGGGAAAGGAATACGGGGGGATGCTCAACATCGGCTTCAATCCAACATTCAACGGCACTTCCAGGAGTATTGAAGTGAACATATTCAGTTTCAGCGAAGATATATACGATGAGCCTCTTACATTGACCTTTTACAGCAAGATAAGGGATGAACGGAAATTTGAATCTGCAGAATCCCTGGTAAGACAGATCGAATCAGACAGGGCGCAGGCTGAACTTATACTGCGGTCATGAAACCTTCCGGAATCATAAACCAGTACTTTTACGCCGGTAAAATATTCAGTCTTAAAATCACCGCGTCCCCTGGTGCTGTAATCACGATAGATTTTATCTCACACGGAAAGCAGCGGTCAAAAGAAATACCGTTCAATGTTCAGATGCTGTTCAACTGGCTCGATGATTATTCGGCTAAAAAAACAGATTCTTCACATAAAATAATTTTTACCGGGATAAACGAAACCGTTAATCCCGCCTCCTGTTCAGGTAAAAAGATGATCGTTCTTGATGTCTCCGGATGCACCGAAAACCAGCTGAATGTTTACAGGGAGCTGATAAAGGTTACGCCCGGTGAAACAATAAGTTACGGCGCTCTTGCAGAGAGAAGCGGAATAGCAAGGGGCGGAAGGTTTGTCGGGAACGTAATGGCTAAAAATGCGTTTCCGGTTATAATTCCATGCCACAGGGTGATCAGGGGAGACGGATCAATGGGAAATTATTCAGGCGGCGTTGATGTAAAGAGGATGCTGCTTGAACATGAAGCCGGAGGATTTTCCCCTGCCCGCAGTTAAGGGACAGGAGAAGTTAATCGGATGATTAACTTTTTTTTACCCGGTATAGTCTTACCATGGAGAGTATTAATCCCGCACTTATAAATATTGTTCCCAGCCACACAAGCCAGATCATGCGTTTGTAGGAAACATTAAGCACTGCATAATCTGGCGGAAGAGTCTCCTTTGCTGATGGAGCAATTCTGATGATCACAACCTCGTGGTCTACCATTATCTTTTCAAGTGAAATGACCCTGTCTGTACCCGCTAATGTGAGGCTGGCGTTTTTAACCTCGTCATTCTGCAGGTATAAGCCCGGCCTGTACGGCCTGCCGTTTACGACAAGGTTGGCATAGATTGACATGTCGGGTTTACCCATATTCCTGATGTCAAAACCGGTAAACTTTACTTTCAATCCTGTTACATCCTTCTCGTCGCCCTTCTGGAAAATTTCTGTCCCGTACTCAATAGCTGAAAAGATATACTCTGCGGGGGAGATATATATATCACCTGCAACACCGGGAACAAGGTAAGGTTCCTTGTAGAACGGCTTCAGGTTTTCATCAAGACGGTACGCAAGCGATACGTCACGAAACCTGTTGTTTCTGCCGATTGTGATGCCTATTGCCTGTTCAGGCCCTTCAATGAAACCATTAAGTTTAACTGAAACATCTCCGGCGCTTACAGTCTGTCCTGTGCTGACCTGAACCTCTTCTGTCCATGAATAGTAGCCGGAAATTATTATGCCGGTTACCATTACGGCAATGCCCAGGTGTGCGGTGCGCGAAGAAAGAATCACACCCCGGCCCTTTGTGTAGAGATCATAAAGCATGAGCTGCAGGAGTAAAAAAGAAACCGCGGTGAATGACGCTGTAACCGGGCTGAATCCGAAAAATATATTCACAAGAGCAGTGAATGCAACAGATACAGCGCATGCAGATGCGAGTACAAACTTCGAGTATTTTATTGATGAAACAGCAGAGAGAATGATGAAAACAATCAGCATTATCCCCATGGGGACTGATATGTTGTTATAAAAATTTGCTGTTACAGGTACGGGCTCCTTTCCGGTGAGTCCCGTGATTATGGGCATTGACGTTCCTGAGAGAATTATGAAAGAGTAGAATAGAAGAACGATGATACCGAATACAGTCATGTTTTCAAGGTTGAAGAGCTCCTGTTTTAATGACTCGGACTTAATCCCCCTGAAGCGCCTGATAAAAATGAAAAGCGATCCAATTATGAAGAGTGCCAGCATTATCCCGAGATAAATTTTAAGATTCGATTCCTGGAAGGAGTGTACTGAAAATTCTGAAAGCACCCCGCTGCGGGTAAGGAAAGTGCTGTAGAATACAAGTATGAAATATATTAGGGCAAGGCCTATATTTGTCTTTTTAAGTACGGGCTTGCGTTTCTGAAGCATCATGCTATGCATAAGTGCTATGCTGACGATCCAGGGCACAAGCGATGAGTTTTCTACCGGGTCCCATCCCCAGTAACCGCCCCAGCCCAGAACTGTATAGGCCCAGTACCCGCCCATGAAAATGCCGAGACCAAGGGTGAATGTGCTGAAGATCAGCCATTTGTAAGCGGGTTCGATCCAGCTGTCATACTCTTTTCTTATAAGCGCGGTAACTGCGTAGGCAAATATTATTGACGCCGAAGCGTAACCAAGAAAAAGAACCGGAGGATGGGCAACCATCCATGGATCCATAAGAAGCGGATTCATACCCTGCCCGTCGGATGGAATCATTCCAGGCTGAAAATACTGGTGATCAACCCATACTTTTACAAAGGGGCTTTTAACCAGTACAACTATCAGCATAAGCGCCTGCATAAATGCCGTAACTGAAAGAAGAATATCCTCATCATCTACTTTCCTGCTGATCAGGTAGAGTCCCATTAAGTTCAGCATTAGTGTCCAGATAAGGTAGCTTCCTTCGCTCCCGGCCCAGAGAGCAGCGATTTTGTACACAAGGTGCATACCGGCAGCTGAATTGTTATAAACATAGGAGTACTGGAATTCATTGTTAAGCAGAGCATTGAGAAGCATTATAACTGAAAAAAGAATCAGGGCGGAAGCCGCATAGTAGGATCTGCGTGCCGCGTTAATCTGCAGTACAACCGTGCCCTTTTTGCTCCGGATAAAAAACATTGCGGATGCTGCAGAGAGCATCATTGCTGTTGCGATCAGTATTGTTCCGATATTCATATTATTTCTTTTCCTTCTGGTATTTTGACGGGCACTTGGTGAGGACTTTATCTGCGATGAAAATATTTTTTTCTTTAGAATACCTTCCAATTACCACAAGCTCTTCGGCATGCTCAAAGTTTGCAGGTTTTGCTTCTGTGGTCCATGCGTTCATCTGCTCATTTTTTTCGCTGATCAAGGTGAAGGTGTAGCCCTTACCCTCAGTATTGGCCGGGACCACACTTCCCCTCTTCCCTATTACCTGCACATATTTGTCAGGGTGATTCTTTGCGTATGAAAACGAAACGTAAGGGGAGAACATATCCTTTCCCAGCAGGAGGATCGAAGCGACCACCAGGACGATAAAAGCTATAAAGACTAGGATCCTTTTATTTTTCATTTACTTTCCTTTCAAGTGAAGTGATTCTCCTGTCAATCCTGAACAGGAGAAAGGATATGCCTGCCCATATAACGCATAAGGCAATTATAACTTCAGTTATCATGAATGTTCTCCCCAATTGTTTTTTCCAGGATAGAGGCGCGGTTCATCAGGCTGATAATAATAAAATAAAGCAGGGTGAATACCGCTATTGACGTCAGGAGCGTGATGCGCATTGACGGTTCAAGGTCGAATTTATTTTCTGAACCGAATATCATGTCCGGGTGAAGTGACCTGTAGATACGCGGTATGATGAACACAAAGAATGGCATAACCACAGCAGCGATTACAAGGTATACAGCACTGATTTTTCCGCGGCCCGGCCTCTCCTTTAACGATGAGTAGAGGCTTATGTACGCAATGTATATGAGCAGCAGAATAACTGCCGATGTTTCGCGCGGGTCCCAGTTCCACCAGATGTTCCAGCTTATGTGCGCCCAGATAGAACCTGTTATCACAGTAAGCACAGAGTATACAAGACCGGTGTATGCGGCGTTCCATGCGTAAAGTTCATAGCTGGAATTCTCTTTCATGAGGAACCGGATTGAATAATAACCGGATGCAAGGAAAGCCAGAACACTGCTCCATGCGATGGGTACGTGAAAATAGAGGATCCTGCTCGCGTCTCCAAGACCCATTGCGGGCGGTACCCATACCAGCGCCATGTAAAAAACTGCAGGCATCATGACCGCGACGATTATATACTGAACAAGCCGTAAAGCCTTCATACTATTCCATCCATATGAATTTAAACGACATATATGATGCGGAAATGATGACACCTGAAAAGGCAAGTAAAAAAAGGATGCCGCGTAATTCCGGTGCTGCGCCGGATTCAAGGCAGGCTGTTGTTGTCATAATGGCAATCCAGAGCACCGGGAGCATCAGGGGGAAGGATATCACCGTGAAAAGTGTCCCGCGGTTTTCAGCCTTTGATACTATGGCGCCCAGGATTGTCGACACTGATGCTATGGCAATGCTGCCGGCAAGAACTGTAAGCGAAAAGTGCAGCAGGTGAACCGGAACCGCCTGCATGAAAAAAATGTATAACGGGGTTATAACAGCCGCTATGAATATAAAGAATACAAGGTTAAAAAGCAGTTTGGCAATATAGACCTCTTCAGGAATGGAATGTATTGCCAGGAAGAGGGCTGTCCTCTCCTCCTCTTCGCGTATAAAGGTGTGTGCAAGCCCGCTCATTCCGCTGAAAAAGATAATTATCCAGAAGAGGATCGACTGAATGTTCGCGTCCAGCTTAATACCTCCGGATGCAAGGCTTACTGCGAGTGTCGTGATTCCGGCAAAGGCAAAGCTTATGTTGACCGCTGAACGGTTCCGGAATTCAACAAGGAGGTCCTTTTTCAGGTGTTTATAAATTCTGTTATCCAAGTTCCACCCTGCCGCTGCATAGATTGATTTCGTCCTGTTCATTTGATGCGATTATAACAATGCGGTTCTCTTTAAGTTTTTCAATTGTCTCGAAGAGTTTATCTTTGCCGGTACTGTCAAGGTTGCTCCCCGGTTCATCGAGGAGTATTATTGCCGGGTCATTGATGAAGGCATGTATCAGTTTAAGTCTCTGTTTCATTCCCGAGGAGTAGTATTTTACAATTTTATCCCGGTCTTTGTAAAGGTCAAAGTAATTGAGCATGCCGTCGATCCGTTCTTCAGCGGCCTTATCTTTTACTGTAAATGCAAGGTTCTCTGCGGCTGTGAGCATATCATACGGGTTAACCAGGGGACCGGTGTATCCCGCATGCGCGGAAAAATTTTCAGCATTGATGCTGGCGTCATTAACTCTCAGAGTCACACAGCCTGAACTGGCGCGCTGGATACCGGCTGCTATCTGCAGCAGGGTGGACTTGCCCGATCCGTTACGGCCGGTTATTGCAATGGAACTGTTTGCCTCTGCCCTGAACGATATGTTTTTAAAAACAGTTACCGTCCCGAATCTCCTGGAAACATTCTCCGCGTTAATTAAAAGGGTATCCAATCAGTCCGCCTTTCTTTTTTTTCTTAAATGCCGGCCGTCGCAGAAGGGATGATTTTTTGAACAGCCGCATCCGCAAAGAACGTAGTGGTCACCGGTTTCGGGCTGTGTTCCCTGGTCATCCCTGAGTTCTATATCGCCGTATACCTCGATCGGGCCCTTTGCATGCGCCCTGATTTTCGGTTCACCATCGTAAAGCCGTTTATGCAGAACTCCGTTAATTGTATAGGCCAGCGCACCTGAAGGGCACTTGTTTATCACTGAAATCAGTTCATCGGTTGGGGCTGCATCAGCCAGGATCCAGGGCCGCCTGTTCACGTTGAATACTGCAGGAAGCAGCCTTACACATGAAGTGTCATGTGAACAGACTCCAAGGTTGAAATGGACTGTTATCTTTTCACCGCGATAGTCCTTCCATTTGTACGGGTCTCGTTCAGGGCTCTTTTCTCCGTTGATTGGGTGTTCGCAGTGCGATCCGTCGCAGTGTGGTTTATGTTTTGATTCGCCGCACCTGCAGAGCGACATTACAGGTTTGACTTCGATCCTGTTTCCAAGGTTGTTTTCAAGATGCTCAAGGTCTGTCACCGTATATGGCGAGTACTTTGTAAATATGATTGAGGGCTTCTTTTTTATATCAGCCATTGTTTTGCCTCGATAAAATCATTTTCAACCGGATATATGCCATTTTAAACATCTTCAGAATGAAGTGCGAGAATTATTTTAAGTATGAATGAAGTTTTTGTGAATGGTTACGGGGGGAATGTAACTCCTGAGCAAAAAAATTTTTATTTTTTATTAAATCTGCGTCGTATACAATGCATGTACTGTACCTTCTGCATGCGAAAAAAAAACAGCTTACACACCGGCGCTTGAACGCTGGAACATGTACAGGTCGGTATGGACAAGGCACTGGCCTGAATTTAAGGAGATTTACCCGCACAAATTTGAGGTCATGTGCGGCCCGCTTGATGACGAAAAACTCGACGAAGTTAAAAAACTCATAGCCTGCGGAAAATTCAGCAACGGTTTTCAGCGCCATACATGCCCTGACTGCATGGCGTTAATGATAAAAGACACTGTGTATTCATTTATGGCAGATGCGGAGATAAAAAAGCTGGTTAGAACACATGGTATAAGGAATGGATATTTTAAACCATACAGGCGGGTGGTGAAGCCTCCGTAAATTTTTCGATTTTTAGCGGAATTTCTAAAAAAAATTAAATTTTTTATATGTATGGTTTAAATATTAAACCGCAGTGTTTGGTATACTCGTGAAATTTTTAGCGGCGCAAATTTTAATTTACAGAATCATTCCGGGGGCTTAAATTCAAGAATATAACAATATTTTGCTTCCCATAAGTACCATTGTGTCCCCTGAATCTGGGGCGGTGCAGGATACTTTGAGTGTTTTAATAAACGGAAATTCCTATATAATTGAAGTATTTCAAACGACTGGAAAAGTCCCCGCCTTCCCTCTGCGGCAAACTGGATGATGTCAGGATTATCCGGCTTCTTCTTTATAAAGAGGCCAGTGTCACCGCTGTTGATAATAACGGCGATACTACTTTAACATGCGTTGGGAATCAATGCAGTTTCACAACCGATGTAAGCCCCATCATTGAGGCATTAATCACCGCCGGTGCGGATGTTAATGCAAAGAACAACCGCACCGGCGGACCGCTTTAATCAATATGGGTGACACGAATTACAACAATGTCAAAATCCTGATAGATATCAGTCCATCACCCATTGGTGTCATAATACTGACGCAAATGTCCGATTTTAAGGCACCAGGCCTCCACTTCTGAAAAGTCATTCTACAACCGCATATCTGTTATGCATATAATGAAAATGAATACGATATGAAGCTGTTTTTTACAGTACCCGAATTAATTTTTAAATTTTATTTTATTCTTGAAATTATTTCCCGGATGTATAGAATATAAAATCTAAAATACTACAGGATGATGAGGGAATATACCTCACGTTGAATTAAGGAAATTATTATCAGCATAATGTATCAGGATAACGCAAAAATTACGTAGATGTTGCTTAAAAGCTAACGATCGTTTTAATAAATCGAGGTATAATCATAATGGAAAAACTAAAAAAATTGTTTATCATCGCAATGATACTTACACTATCGACCATGCGGATTGGCTACGCACAGGAGGATTCAAATGTCAACCAGATGCTGTACGAGGCGGTAGTTAATAATGATTATAACTCTGTCAGTAATTATATAGACCAGGGCGCGAATGTTAATGCAACGACCGAAGATGGAACATCAGTCCTGATGTATGCCTGCGGTATACTTGATAATGTTAAGATTATCAAGCTTCTTCTTGATAAAGGGGCAAGTGTAACCGCTGTTGATAATAACGGCGATACTGCTTTAACAAGCGTTGGGAATCAATGCAGTTTCACAACCGATGTAAGCCCCATCATTGAGGCATTAATCACCGCCGGTGCGGATGTTAACGCAAAAAACAACCGCGGGCGGACCGCTTTAATCAATATGGCTGATACGAATTACAACAATGTCAAAATCCTGATAGATAACGGCGCATCTGTAAATACCAGGGATAACGAAGGCAACACTCCGTTACATGAAGCACAACGCATGGGGAAGAACCTTGATATCACCAACCTTCTTCTGCAGAATGGCGCGGATGTGAATGCGCGGAATAATCACAGAGAAACTCCTCTTATGCTGACGGAGAATATAGAATACGCAAACGCGCTGCTTAAAAAAGGTGCCGATCTGAATGCGCAGGCTGATTCCGGAAGGTCATGCCTGATACGGAAATGCTATAATAAAAATGATCATGATCTGGCCAGATTTTTCATTAATTATGGAGCTGATTTAAACCTGCGTGATAATGAAGGTAATACTGCCCTGCATGTTGCATCTAAATCGGCTAATACTGAAATTATCACGCTGCTGCTTACCAAAGGTGCCAAGGTTAATGTAAAAAACGATAATGGTGAAACACCCTTGTTTTATATCATAATCGATGAGGAACACGAATTATCGTCAAAAGATCAGACGGAATTATTAAAATTATTTATAAATAAAGGTGCCGATGTTAACATAAAAGACAATGAAGGTAATACGCCTTTAATGGCCTGTTTCAGTGATAACTATTGTGATATGGCATCATTAAAATTTCTTGTTAATAACGGCGCAAATGTAAATATATGCAATAACGAGGGCAGATATCCGGTTATGCTGGCACTAGAGATAAGTGATAAGGCGGCAGTTGAGTTTCTAATCAGCAAAAAGGCAAAGCTTGACGTTAAGGATAACTCTGGAAAATCCGTCATGGAATACGCGCTGGAAACAGACAGCGCATCTATTATAGATATGATAAAAAAGGCCGTTGGTAACGAATAACAAAACATATGGAGATTTATTAATATTTATAACTTAACCTGACACCTTTTCAATGGAAAACAGATGAATAGTAAGATTCGTTGCCGGTAAATCTTACTATTCATCTTGCGGGTTCAGGGTTTGCGCTCAATGCGTCTACACTGATTATAGCAAAAGTAAATTCAAAAATAAGAGAAACGCTACCCGGTATCGTAATGCTGTGATGATTATTATAATGGTCTAATAATGTTGTATTTTTATTTACGATTAACATTTTATGTATCCTGGTTAATTCAAATCAATTAGAATCTTCAAGATCCTTTTCTATCATTTTATCATAGTAATCTATTGGTTCTGAGTTATCTATATTTTTGTAATATTCATTCTCTGCATCATGATTCTCTTTGCTTGGCATCTTGGCATAATTAGAGAAAGTGCCTTCACAGGGTTCCCCCTTATCCATTTCAATAACAACCCCATCATATTTGTCATGCTGTTCCTTTGATAAGTTAATTTCAACCTTGTTGGTTTTTTTAAAGGAAATTCTTGCAAGCAGATCAATTTTTTTATTCTGTTCATCGTTCCCGCTGTTTTCTTCGGATTTATACAATCCCAGCACCCGCAGAGGCATTGCTCTCATCTGCTTGATTGTTTTAGCGTCACTGAATGCCATTTTATTGATAAGTATTATAAGTTTATCCTCTTCCGGACCGTATATTACATCAAAAATCCCCGTTGATTCAACGTAATATTTACCGCTGAAATAGTATTTATCATCATCCTTATCAGAATAAACCGGGTTAAAAACAAGCAGGAACACGATACTGCAGATTATGATCTTTAGAGTTTTTTCCATAAAGTTACCATTTGAATTTAATAATAAAATAACATCAGTTTTATTAATCTTCACGATTAAATGAAAGGTCAGTCAACAGTAATACGCAGATCTATTCCCCCTTGTTCTGCTTAAGCTGCCATTCAATTATTTTCTTTCTTAAAACCTCCTGTTTGCGTTCCCATTCTTCAATCTCATGCATGGCATTTATTACATCAGTTTCGTTTATTTTTCCCGGGCTGTAGAAATCCAGGAATTTTTCAGCTTCAATTAAGGGAAAATATTCAAATATCTTCACCTGCATCGCCCGGGAACATCCGAGAAGCGCAAGGGCGATTGTTCTGTATTCAATTGCTGTCATCCCCACCGGATGCCCTGCGATTTTCCCGAAAAGAAAAATTGTTTCCACAACGGATACAAGTTCAGGTTCTGAATTAAATAATACCGACTCTGAATAAAACAGGTTTTTTCTTCTTTCAAACTCAAGGAGCTTCATTGTATAATGATGTTCCACTTCAGGTGAAACAAGTGCAAACAACCTGTACTTAATTGAGTAAGCCGTACCTATCCCGATCTGTATCTGCGGGACAGCCTGTTCCACCATTTTCTTCAGGCGTTTAACATCGGGGTCCTGTTCCGAATCCACAAGATCTTTTAAATATTTTGCGACCTCCTCCGGGTCTGTACCTTTCGTCACCATATTTATTGCTTCTGCAAGGTACTGATAATTATCGGCTAAGTATAAGTACTTTTCAAGTTCGAACAGGTAGCCGCTTCTGTCGACTACTTCAAATAACGAGACTATGATATGCACGAGTTCAACCTGCTGCCTAATCCTGTTATCCATATTAAATTATCCTGTAAATTTTCTTTCAGCGATACTGATATTTATTATTTGTTATCTATCATATCTCTCATTGCATCAATTGCAACAACTTTGTAAAAAGGTTCTCCGGTTAATTCATAACGCGTTGTTAATTCCATAGCTTCCCTGGTGATACAGAATATTTTATCTTCATTATTTGTGATTCCATACAAAACGCAGCATTTCCTCGAATGTTCAGGTCCGTAAATTTTAATTTACAGAATCATTCCGGGGACTTAAAGTCAAGAATATAACAATATTTTGCTTCCCATAAGTACCATTGTGTCCCCTGAATCTGGGGCGGTGCAGGATACTTTGAGTGTTTTAATAAACGGAAATTCCTATATCACAAATTTAACTTACAACAAAATTACCCTAGCTTAAAGACAGGGATGTAACCATTTTTTGCTCCATATAAAAAACATTGAGTCCCCTGTATAAGGGGGTGGTAGAGGGTTCTTTAAGTGTTTTAACGCAGATAGTTTCCACTATGAGAAAAGTCAAAAAATTAAGCTGCCTTATGAATAATTTTTTCAAATTCTTTTAATTTTTTATCATAAATTTGATCATCTTTATATCTATACTCCACACCTGTTAGAATCATCCTTCTCATAATATTAAATACTTTACGGATAACGGCAATTCGTGATCTGCCTGCACCACGTCGAAGTTTAACGTCATCATAAAATTTTTTCATAAAGTCCGATGAATCAGCAATATGATTTATTGGTTGAGTAAATAAAGTTCTCGCAAGTTTCCTTGATTGCCTGTTGATGTGTCCCATCTGAGTTTTGCCACCGCTGGATTTTACCGTAGGTACAACACCAAGGTATGCATCAAATCCTCTGATATTTTTAAATCGTTTAATATCACCGATATCAGCAAAAAAAGCTAAAACCAGAAAAGGGGTAATTCCTTTAATGGAGATACAAAGCTTTATTTCTTTTTCAAATAACGTCCCCATATCAAGAATGGAATCCTTTATAATTTCCTTTTGTTCGGAAAGAGCCCACGTCAATAAAAGGCTTATAATTATACATTCTTTTGAAACTTTAGAGAGATTAAATTTTTCAAGAATTAAAATATCTCCATCAATCTTAAATAGTTTGTATGCTGTTTTTTTATCAAGAGCAATACCATTTTCAACAAATATAGCCTGGATACTATTCTTGTACTGTCTGATCTGGTTTGTAATCATCTGATACTCTGCAAATAGCTTTCGCAGTTCCCGTATTTGCACCAAAGGTTTATAAATAGCGGGCATTTTAAACTCCTTTTTTATTTCAGACATCCAGAGAGCAAGAGAAAGATTAGCAGCATCCCGCTTGTCTGTTTTGTTCCATGAGTCTTTGATGATTTTGAATTTATGAGGATCAACGATGATACACGATGCCCCCTGTTTTTCGATCTGATCAGACCAGTAGAATGCGTTGTTGATTGATTCAATAACTACTGAATCGTTCTGTGAGAGCGATTCAATATACGTTTTAAAGTTTGTACATTTTGGAATAAATTGAATTTCAACACCTTCGGAATCTCTGATCATAATGGTTGCATATCGTTTGTGAAGATCAATACCATGAAATTTAGTTTTCATATTAGACCTCCCTAAAAGAAATTTACCCTTGACATTAAAATATTTCGGGAACACCTTGTTGAAATTGTGTTGTTTCATTCCACTATTCAGCATCGTTTTATACGTGCTATACTGTTGGTGCGAAAAAACAGAAGATGGCCGGCCAAACCTATATTAGCGGTCACTAATGTGCCACAGAAACTGCGTAGGTCATCTCCTATTCCCGATCTATTCCCGGGTGATTGAGAATAAGATAAAGCCATCTAATGTTTCGTTCAACACAAACTCAAGGTGTTGTTAGTTTATCATAACAACCTATATCATTATCATCAAACAAAAAAAGGAGAAAAAGAATGTCTGAAGAAGCAAACAATCAGAGTAATGAATCAATAGATCCAACAAATCAGATCAGCGGAAAAATTTATACAATTCCCATACCACTAAGAATCAGGTTTGTAGCGAGGATGAATAAGATCAATGCATATGGGCTGATACTGCTTGGGGTCTTATCATTGCCATCTCCTAAAAAAACTATTCCGCTTCTGATTTTCATTTCAAGCATCATAATGTGGGCACTTGGTCATTATCTTGCTAAAATGAATAAAATAGTATGGATACTGAATATTGTTTTATTTAGTTTCACGGCAATAGTTCTAATAGCCGTTATTGCCAGGGTTTCATATGTCCAGCAGTATTCCGGTTCGGTAACATATAATGTTTGTTTATTAATATATTGTATTATTATTGATTATTGCATTGTTTCAAGCTGGAAAAAGTTCTTCAAGTAAGAGGTTGAATTTTTTATTCATAGTAGCCATAAAAATCTGGAGGTAGTCCATGAAGCAGTATTGTAAAGAGAATGGAATATCCTACTGGAGTTTTCGCGGGTGGAGGGTAAAAAGGAAATCTGAAAAATCTGTTTCTAAAGGCTGATTGATAGACCACGGCACTATTATTTTATCTTACTACGGTTTTTTAAAATTTGCCGTCTGTTATATCAAAATTACTCTTACCGCGTATATGTATCCTCCCTGGAGGTTTCCACAGATTTCACTGTAAGAGTGTTACCTGAAATCTGATAGCTATATCGCTCCGAGGCAGAGATTGAAAGCCATTGACTCCCGGCATTCTGTTCGGTAAGAGTTACAGTCAACGTGTCCCCGCTGCTCGACCATGTCCCTCTGTATAGAAGAAATCCTGCAAATAATCTCTTCTCTTTTTTTCAATGGACTTTTTTCTCTTCTGTCTATTCTACACTGCTTTCCTGCCAGATATTATGTTCCCCTTCTTCTTTACGTTTTTTATCCCTGGGGTCCGTTTTTCGGTGAGCAGGTACAGGTTGATGAATCTTCATCCCGAGATACCTGTTGTTGATTTAATTATGGGAATGCGCAAGTTTCAGTTTACAGAATCATCTAGGAGACTTAAAGTCAGGCATTAACAGTATTATAGTTACGCCCCTCTGTCACTGCGTGACATCTCCCCCTGCGAAAAGCCAGGTGGAGAATCGAAACCAGGCCATTATGCTACTACCCTTCCCCATCTCATTATGGGCGACGCGCGGATGCGCTAGTGTCGAACGCAGAGAGGACTTCTAAAAAATCGTTCGACTAAGGTGGCGCGATAGCGACGGATGGGGCGGACAGATAGGGGCGACCGGAGGAGGGCATGCGGTTAAGTAATCAGCCCTGTACCATGTGCCCCGGCAGATAAACACATACCTGTTAATAAACTCTCAGCTGCGTACCCCGGATGGTCTATGCGGTTTATAGAAACCGAAAATCCATCGTACCCGCAGATCGCAGAAAAACTAATGAATCATCCTCAATTTTTATAGTCGTCTTATAGTCGTCTTATAGTCGTCCTATAGTCGTCCTTCACCAATCGTGAAAAATTCAAAAAACTTTGACTTTTTTGAAAAAATTTTTTCAAAACTCCCATCTGATTACGTAGTAATGTCGAGCAGCAATGCTTAAGGGGATTATAAGAATCTTGTTATTATAACTGTAAAATCCTTATTAAATTTTAATTTACAGCGTCATTCCGGGGACTTAAAGTCAGGCATTAACAGTATTATAACTATCGATAAGTGATGGAATGTCCCCTGAATCAAGGGTAGTTAAGGGACTTTGAGTGTTTTAATAAACGGAAATTCCTGCATCAACAAAAAGTATATTTGGCGATTAGTTATTTACTATTCTTGATTTTATAGCAAATATTTTGTAATATTTAGTATAGAGGTGACAAATAATTTCTGTAGATATTTCTTTAAATACCAAAATAATGCTGATGCATTAAAATTTTACGAAGGCATTAAAATAATCAGAAGGTTTCCATAAAATCCTCATCGTTTAAAATGTTAGTTTCGTATAATAAAGGGGAGAAATATTATGATTACAAAAACAACGTTAAAACATTCATTAGCCAAAATTCCATTAATTGCCTATCCAATTCTGGTTACTCTGATCAGCTACTTCGCGTACTTTACAGGAGGATATACATCATCACAGGTCAAATATCTGCTGGCCGACATAGGTGTAGTTGTTGTAGCGATATTAATTACAGATCTGGTTATGACGGATCGCAAGGTATCGCGTTTGATAAAAAACATGGAGAATGACCAGTATGACCGTATCCAGATTAAAAAAGATCTGTTCAGGTTTCCCATGTCTTTCGGGCTTCAGGTTGTCGGTTTGTGGTTTTTCGGTATACCATTTTTACTGCTGCTGATGTATGCAAATATGAGCATGATATGGATGAATGCGATGCCGTTTATACTTCTGCTGCCGGTTATGGCGATGGTTAACTTCCTGATTGCGACTATAATCGCGGAAAACAGCCTTTCAGAAATTCTGTCACAGGATTCGATCAGGGATGCAGAGCTGCCGGAAGGTTCATATACCAAAATCGAATTGGGCCGGCGCATAGCTGTCTTTACCGTATCGATTGTGATTATCCCGGTTATAATATTCGGATACCTGCTGTACCTGCAGAATAAGGGGCAGCTGGTGATCGGGAATATCGGTATCCACATTGCATTTATTGTTGTTCTTCTGGCGATAACTATATTCATTACACTAAATCTTCTTATGAAAAATGTAAAAAAAAGCAATATTATGCTGATGGAGGCACTGAAAGCAGTTAAGGAAGGAAACCTCTCTATTAAGGGAGTGTCAATGATCACTTCAACCGAGATAGGTGAGATAAGCCAGTATGCCAACTCTCTTGTTAAAAAATTGCGTGAGGTTATATCTGTGATTCAGCAGTCGACAGAAGTGGTTCAGGACAGCAGTGTCAATATTCAGCAGGCTTCAGAAACCCTGTCACAGACTGCCGGGGAACAGGCTTCCGGTATCGAGGAAATTTCGTCCACGATTGAGGAGATAGCAAGTACGGTGTTCCAGAGCGCGGAAAACGCGGCAGAGGTGGAAAAACTCGCCGGAGACTCATACCGGCTCGCAGAGAAAGGGAACATCGTAATGGAAGGTACAGTCAATGCAATTAACGAGGTCAACAGATCATCGGAAAAGATAAGTGAAATTATAGATATCATCAATGGAATTGCATTTCAGACTAATCTGCTGTCTCTCAACGCAGCGGTGGAGGCGGCACGCGCGGGTGATAACGGCAGGAGTTTTGCAGTGGTTGCTTCCGAAGTGCGCAACCTTGCCCAGAGATCCGGAACGTCTTCAAAAGAAATAGAGAATCTGATCAAGACATCGGTAAAGCAGATGGGTGAGGGGGCACGCCTTGCCGGTGAGAGCGGAGTCTCGCTGAATGAAATATTTGCAGCCATAGGCCGGGTCAGGCAGATGATCACAGAGATAAGTGCTGCAGCCCAGGAACAAAAAATTGGGCTTAAGCAGGTTGCTGATGCCATGTCACAGGCCGATATGCAGACTCAGCAGAACGCAGCAGCCGCTGAAGAATTGGCGTCGACTGCCGAAACACTGAATTCCAACGCAGATGATTTGAAACAGGCTGTAAGCTATTTCAGATGTGATAGTATATTCTCCTGATCTGCAACACCTCTTGGTGCCGCGAGGTTCCGGGGGAAGATGATGGTGATTGCCGGTGCAGGAGAAATATTAACGGTATGTGACATGTGTTCGATATGTCAACTTTAGAAATGAGAAAGGCGTGATAGGATCAATAATCGGGAAAAAAAGCGTCAGGACTGCATCCGACGCGATGAACCCGCACGATCTTTAAATGTTTATGTCGGCGGGGGACACGAACGGCGTCTTCATCTACCCGGGAGATAACCATGCGAGCGGACGGTTCGAGGAAAAGAGCGCAGTGGCGAACTGGGTTCAGGTTTTTTTCAGCCGGTTCCCCTCGATCCGGTTCGAAATAAACGACCTTTGCGCCGGAAACTCGTTTGATTTAACCGGCAACAACGTCATTGCTGTCTGCCGGGATCTTTTTCACACGAATAAAGAAGGCCGGGATGGCCGGAACAGCGGAGTAACTGTGATCACGATCAAAGGCGGGAAGGTGACACTCGCTCAGGATTTCATCTTTGACCTTGGAAAAAACTTCAGGATGAATTGGAGTGCGGGAAAACAGGCGAAGCCGGCACCCCGGAAAGCGAAGGTCGGGAAGCCGCGTCAGAGTGGAAAGCGCTGATAATGCATGATCGGTGCCGGGGCATGAGCGGAGTTCCCCGCCAAGGCGCTTTCTGTAATCCATGGGAGTGAGGCCTTCTCGTTTCATGAAGGCCCTGTTAAACGTTGGTATCGAGTTAAATCCCGCCATCAGTGCGACCCGGGTTATCTGGTGGTCGGGATGCTCTATCATGGCGATTGACGTCTTGCTTAACTTGTAGCTCACAAAATATCCCTCGCGATTAGCATGACCGTCGTGGAAAACATAAGGATGGTGAAGATGTACGATATTCACACCAGCATTGTGCCGGCCGTGTTCTGTATCTTCCGGGGAAACCGCGCCCTGACAATAAGCAGAAGAATCCCCGCGGCCAGGATAATCTTGGCGAAGAAGTTGATCGCATGGACACACCTGTCGTAAATTTAAATTTACAGCACCATTCCGGGGACTTAAAGTCAGGCATTAACGGTATTTTGTTTTCGATGCTTCGGTACGGGCCGTGCCCTACTCAGCACAAGTAAGTGATGGGATGTCCCCTGAATCAAGGGTAGTAAGGGACTTAGAGTGTTTTAATAAACGGAAATTCCTACATCGAAAATCCTTTCTTAACTATTTTTAAGAGAGGATTTTTTATTTATGAATAATACAAGAAGTAGTTCAAATACATCATCAATTCCTGAAGGAATAACTGGAAAAGATAGAATTTCAAATAAAAAGTATGAATAATGTTTATAATGATGTAAAACTTATTTAAATTTCTACATCAAAAAAGAATACTCTTCTCTAGCGGTGAGTCAATAATTTTTAATAAAAAACAGAGCTATAATACGCTGATGATCCGGGTTACGCTTCAGCCGGCAGCGGATGATATAAACACCGGCAGTGTATAATGATAAACATGGTTGACATGGTTCATGGGATCATGCAATCCTGAGATGGTAAAATATACAAAGGAGCAGACGGCATGTTAAAAAAGACATTCATCATGACACTGATTTTTTCACTGTGTGCAGCATTGGGACTCTACGCGGCGAAGGTACAGTCAGGCTGGGAACAGGACAATCTTAAGGGTAAGGTTAAAACTGTCACATATACAAGAACAAAGGTAGTGAAAAAATCCACTGATAAAACCGTTACAAAATATGATGCCAATGGCAGCAGGAGCGAAAAGGCATCGTATGATGGAACAGGAGATCTTTCATCAAATGAAATCTACAAATATGATGACAGCTGGAATATGATCGAAAAGATCAAATACAGGGCTGACAAAACTCCATCCTCCCGGACTGTTTACGCGTATGACGGGAATGGAAATAAGGTTGAGGAGACAGTATACGACGCGAAGGGATCATTTTCAATAAAGGAGACATACAAGTATGACTCCAGTGGTAATAAAATTGAATACTCGCTGTATGAAACGGAAAAGAGCCAGCCTCTTAAATCACTCTTCAAGTATGATTCAAAGGGGAACATAACCGAGGAGACAAGGTACAGCCCCAAGGGTATACTTTTTATGAAGATAACAAACAAGTATGATGCCGCAGGGAAATTAATCGAAGCGGTAACATGGTCTGCGGTATCTGTTTTTGAGAAGGGACCGGTTACTACCAGTATACTCTACAAGAATGACGCCGCAGGGAACGTAATTGAAGAGACATCGTATAAGTCCGACGGTTCTGTCAGCATCAAGACTACCAGTATGTATGATGCCAAAGGCAATAAAATTGAAGAAGCAAGATATAAGGCTGACGGGTCACTTTTAAGGAAGGAGCTGTACAAGTACGATGCGACAGGGAATGTGATCGAAAAAATAATAAAGTCTGACGAAATCACCATAACCGAAAAGATAACCTGGACCTACCAGTACTATAAAAAGTAATCCCGCATCTGTTTATTGATGAGTACCCGGACCTGGATCTTGTTTTTGTGACAGGTGAAAAAGTTTCCTCTGGCAGGAACAGGATATCAGCTACGGTGGATCTTTAGGGAACCTGCTCAATGTCTTTACCGGAGAGCATGTTGGTGAAAGCAGGCTGCTCTTTTGTCTGTACTACGAACCGCTTTTGCATGTGGATATAAAATTCCTGGTGCCGGAGGAATTTTATGATCGGGTTGAAAACCCGGCAGTACTATGGGAAAGAAACGATTGTCTGGCTGATATTATTAAATCAACCGCAGCCCGGTGGCCGGAATATGATTTTCAATGGACCGAAGACCGGTTCTATTATAAACTCTGATTATTGTTACACCTCGATGATTCTCACAACGAAAATTTTAATTTACAGAATCATTCGTGGGACTTAAAGTCAGGCATTAACGGTATTATAACTACCGATAATTGATGGTATGTTCCCTGAATCAAGGGTAGTTCAGGGACTTTGAGTGTTTTAATAAAAGGAAATTCCTACATCGATAAAAAAATGGGTTTAGAAAAATGGCTCTTCAGACTATCGTGTGGAAACTGGCATAATATCAAGACCACCTAGATGAAATAGAATGGCATTTTTAAAACGTTTTCTATTTCTAAAGCCGCAGGCCATTTTCTTAATTTTTTGTATTTTGC
>Ga0209099_1000406_pt1 | contig 51244 bp, 47 predicted proteins | sample AD_JPNHW2_MetaG_FD_184430 | JGI IMG/M metagenome (GOLD analysis project Ga0209099, IMG submission 184430) | Active sludge microbial communities of municipal wastewater-treating anaerobic digesters from Japan - AD_JPNHW2_MetaG (SPAdes) (version 2) | ecosystem: Engineered > Bioreactor > Anaerobic...
CTGACGCACCGGCCCGCCGGCTCGAGCAGGGGGACGCCGATCTCCCGGCTGAGGGCCGCGATCTGCTGGGAGATGGCGGACGGGGTGAGGTTCAGGGCCTTGGCCGTGGCCGCCAGCGTGCCGCGCTCCCGGAACTCCTGGAGCACCCGGAGGCGCCTGAAGTCGAATGTGAAGGTATTCCTATTTGAATTCATCCATAAAGATTAACTGGACCTGGATGATTATCCCAAGGCAATATCTCCGGCAGATTCCAGGTGGCCAGGATGCCGATCCTTCGTGGGAGGTCCGATGGTGCGCGGAGCCGCCAGGGGCGGCGGGCCTTCGCGGCCGCGCGGGGAGCCCGCGTCCGCAGCCCCTGAGGCCGGGCTGATCCGTCGCGGCAATCCCTGGTTTTCGCACGATCCCCATCCCACACAACCGAAGGTGAACGACATGGAAATGGAACAGGACAGGCGCTGGATCTCCGGGAAGATCGACATCGGCAAGGAAGTCTGGTACATGACCCAGGGCGAGGTGGTCTCCGCGGGGCTCTCCGAGGAGGACATCCTGGCCCTCACGAAGGAGGCGCTGGTCGCGCACGGGAACAAGAAGTACGAGATGCCCGCCAAGATCGGCGTGCATCCGCACCCGGAAGTCTTCTTCCACGCCATGCCCGCCTACGTGCCCTCGAAGCTGGCGCTGGGCATGAAGTGGATCGAGTGCTTCCCGAACAACCCCGGCAAGTTCGGGCTGCCCCAGACGACGGGCCTGCTGATCCTGAACGACCTCCTCTCGGGCTGTCCGATCGCCGTGATGGACTGTGCCTGGATCACCGCGATGCGCACGCCCGCCGTCACGGTGCTGGCCGCCGCGGCGCTGCACCCCGGCGCCGAGACCTTCGGCATGTTCGGCTGCGGCGTCCAGGGAATCGAGCACGTCAAGTACGTGGTCCACACGCTCAAGAACCTGAAGAAGATCTACATCTACGACGTGAAGGAAGAGAACATGGACCGGCTGGTCGCTTCCGTGAAGCCGGAGATCGCCGCGAAGATCGTCAAGGGCAAGGGCTTCGAGGAGGTCACCCGGAGCTGCGAGGTGCTGAGCTCGGCCACCTTCATCGTCAAGAAGCCCTACGCCTTCGTGAAGGACGTCTGGGTGTCCAAGGGACAGACGATCCTGCCCTGCGACCTGAACACGTTCTGGGATCCAGTCACGTCCATGCGGGCGGACAAGTACATCGTGGACAGCCTCGAGGAGCACGAGCTGTTCGACCGGGCCGGCTACTTCCCCGACGGCCTGCCGGAGATCGCCTTCGAGACGGGGGAGATGCTCGCGGGACGGCGGAAGGGGCGCGATTCCGCGGACGAGCTGATCGTGTGCAGCAACATCGGCATGTCCGTGTGCGACGTCGTCGTGGCCAGGGAAGTGTTCAACCGCGCCCTGGAGAAGGGCATCGGCCGCAAGCTGCCGCTGTAGCGAGGACGGGGTGCCGGGGCCGGCGCCATGATCGTGCCGGCCCCGTGCTAACGTTGAGGGGAATCTCCATCTCCGGGCCTGTGCGGGGATGAGCCTCCGAACGGTTTCCCGATGTCCCGATCCCTGCCGCCGCCGCCGATGGCCCTTCGCTGGGTCGCGCTGGGGGTGATCAGCCTCGCGGGATTCGGGAGCTCCTACCTCTTCGACTGCATCGGTCCGCTGGCGAAGCTGCTCTCGGACCAGCTCCGCTTCTCCGACGCCGACATCGGGCTGCTCCAGGCCGTCTGCAGCGTGCCGAACCTGTTCATGGTGCTCCTCGGCGGCATCGTGGTCGACGAGATCGGCGTGAGGCGGGCGGGCCTGATCTTCGCGCTCCTCTGCTGCGCGGGCGCGGTCCTGACGGCCCTGAGCCCCAGCCTCCCGGTCATGATGGCGGGCCGGCTGGTCTACGGCATCGGGAGCGGCAGCCTGTCCGTGGCGGTGAGCACGGGAATCGCCAAGTGGTTCACCGGCGAGAAGCAGAGTTTCGTGTTCGGCGTGAACCTGACCCTCAGCCGCCTGGGTTCCCTGGCCGCGCAGGTCAGTCCAACCTGGGCGCGGGGCGCCTACGCCTCCTGGAGGACGCCCCTCCTCATCGCCGTCGCCTTCGGGGCGATCTGCGTGCTCGGCGCGGCCGCCTACTGGCTCCTGGAGGACCGGGCGAGCCGGCGCTACACGATCGGAGCGTCCGGCCAGGACCGGCCGGCCCGGTCCCGTGGCCTGGATTTCGGGAAGTCCTACTGGCTGGTGTCCCTCGTCTGCGTGACGTTCTACGCGGGCATCTATCCCTTCCTGACCTTCGCCCAGAAGTTCTTCGTGGAGGCCCGCGGCGCGACCCTGGGCCAGGCCTCGCTGTTCGTGGGCATGCTGACGGTGATGGCCATGGTGCTGACCCCCCTGGCCGGCCTGCTGGCGGACCGCATCGGGCGGAGATCCCTTCTCCTGGTGATCGGGTCTGTCCTGCTGGTCCCCGCCTACCTGCTGATGGCCTATACCCGCCTGAGCCTGGCCATCCCCATGGCCTTGATGGGCCTCGCCTTCTCCCTGGTGCCCGCGGTGCTCTGGCCCGCGGTCATGCTCATCGTGCCCCAGGAGAAGCTCGGCAAGGCGTTCGGCCTGCTGTCGCTGGTCCAGAGCATCGGCCTCACCGGGTTCAACTTCCTGATCGGCTGGGCGAACGACGTCTCCGGGGCGAGCTCGGCGAATCCCGGCGGCTACGCGCCCGGGATGTGGCTGTTCAGCCTGACGACCCTGGCGGCGGTGATCTTCGCACTCCTCCTATTCCGGCACGAGAAGGGACCGGGCGGCCACGGCCTGGAGTCCCCAGGGGGCAGGAGGGCTCCGATCAGGGCCTGACACAAGGGGTCATTTACTTATTTTGCTTTTATCTCCTTCATCCCTTTTATCCCTGTTAATCAATCTTTAAAAAATAAAATTGTACAGAAAGTCAACAATAATGCGAAAAAAACAACATATTTTGTTATATATTGTTGTATATATTGTAAAATATTGAATTTATCAATGATTGAATCATGAAAAATGATTCAACAAGGATGAAGGGGATGAAAGAAAAGAGCACAGAAAGCACGGACGCTTGATGCTTGAAAAAGGTCGATAACGCCCTCTGGGGGACGGTCAGGCGCAGGGGAAGGGCGGAAACGGGCAGGGCTCCCCGAACCTCGCCAGGTGCATCAGGAACTCCTTGTTCCCCTCCCCCCCGAGGATGGGGCTCTCGCACCAGCCCTGGGGCACCAGTTCCGTTTCGGAGAAGAAGGCCCAGGTGTTCCTCAGCACGCGCTCGTGCACGGCCGGGTCCCGCACGATGCCGCCGGAGCCCACCTCCTGGCGGCTGCTCTCGAACTGGGGCTTCACCAGCAGGACGGCCTCCGCGTCCTCCGTGAGGCTCGGCAGGATGGGCGGGATGGCCAGGCGCAGGGAGATGAAGCTCAGGTCCGCCACCAGCAGGCGGCAGTGCTCCGGGACCCGGGACGGCTCCCAGGTGCGCAGGTTCACCTGCTCCATGGACACCACCCGGGGGTCGCTGCGCAGCTTCCAGTGGAGCTGGTTGGTGCCCACGTCCACCGCGTAGACCTTGGCAGCGCCGCGCTGGAGCAGGCAGTCGGTGAAGCCCCCCGTGCTGGCGCCCGCGTCGAAGCAGGTCCATCCGGCCGGATCGATCCGGAAGGTGTCGAGGGCCCCGGCCAGCTTGAGGCCGCCGCGGCTCACGTAGGGCAGGGTCTCGCCCCGCAGGCGGATCTCGGCCTCCTCGGGCACGGCCGTGCCCGCCTTGGTGACGGGCCTGTCGCCCACGAGGACGTCCCCGGCCAGGATGCGGGCCTGGGCCTTGGCCCGGCTCTCCACGAGGCCGCGCTGCACCAGGAGCTGATCGAGCCGGAGTTTCGCCATGGCTTCCAGGAGAACACGGGGCCGGATCCCCTGCAAAGGGTCGTGAGCGCATTCTTCCCGACGCCATGGGAGAATTCCCGGAGGAGCCCCACGAGGCCCGAGATGGCCGCGTCGAGGGGGGACGGGCGCGGCGGGGATGTTCGCGGTCCCAGGCGTTTTCCCGGCTCAGGACCTCTCGTGGATCCAGACGCGCATCTCGCCGGGGCCGCGGTTGCCCCAGAGGCGATAGGGAACCGCCCGGAAGCGGACCGGACGTTCCTCCAGGGGGGAGAACCCGTAGAGATCCGCGTCCTCGTCCGGCGCCACGCGGCGGAGGGCCTCGCCCTCGACCACCTCGGTGCCGCCCAGGAGGCTCGGATCGTAGCGTACCTCCAAGGGCGCTTCGCGCGGGAGGAAGAGCGCCGCCAGGTCCGCGCCGTGATCCGCCTCTTCCAGGCAGTAGATCGTCGGGCCATGCTGGATCGCCACCAGGCCCGCGTCCGCCCGAAGACCGGGATGGGCCCACACCCGTCTCGCGGGCATGGGCAGGATGAGCTCCACCTGGTCCGCCGGGAGCCAGTTCCGGGATATGCGGGCATAGCCGTCCCGGCGGAGGGGGGCGAGGTCGAGCGCCTCCCCGTTGATCCGGATCGAGGGCGCCTCGCACCAGCCCGGCAGCCGGAGGGCCAGCGTGAATTCCGTCGGCCGCTCCATCCTGAAGGTGAACCGGGCGATGTCGCGGTGGGGGTAATCGGTCTCCTGGACGATGCGGACGGGAGATCCCCGGAAGGTCGCGTCGACGGTGCTGCCCACGAAGAGGTGGACCCAGAGGCTCTCCTCATCCAGGGTGTAGATGTAGGTCCCGATGGAGGCGACGAGGCGGGACAGGTTCGGCGGGCAGCAGGCGCAGCCGAACCATGGCTGGCGCCCGGGGAGCACGTGCCCGTGGTCGTGCCGCCGGGCGCAGGCTTCCGGCCACACCTCCAGGGGGTTGACGTAGAAGAACCGCTCCCCGTCCATGGAGATTCCGGACAGCACGCCGTTGTAGAGGGCCCGCTCCATCACGTCGGCGTACTCGCCCTTCGGCTCCATCTGGAGCATCCGGTGGGCGAAGAAGACCAGGCCGATGGAGGCGCAGGTCTCCGCGTACATCGTGTCGTTGGGGAGGTCGAAGTCGAAGGTGAAGTCCTCGCCGTACTCCTGGGAGCCGATGGCGCCGGTGACGTACATCTGCCGGCGCGTCACGTTGCGCCAGAGCGTCCGGCAGGCCTCGGCCAGGGAGGCGTCCCCGGTCTCCATCGCCACGTCCGCCATGCCGCTGTAGAGGTAGACGGCCCGCACGGCGTGTCCCACCGCCTTGTCCTGCTCCCGGACGGGCCTGTGGGCCTGGGTGTAGGCGTAGACGTAGTCCTCGAAGTAGCCCTTGTGCCCCGCCTCGCCCCGCTCCCGCTCCTCGATGTCGTAGAAGTGCGGCTGCTTCCCGCGCTCGTCGATGAAGTAGCGGGCCAGGTCCAGGAAGCGCGCCTCCCCGGTGGCATGGAAGAGCTTCACGAGGGCCATCTCGATGACCTGGTGCCCCGGATAGCCGTGCTTCTTGCCCGGCTCCGGGCCGAAGACGGTGGCGATGTGGTCCGCGAGGCGGCAGACGACCTCCAGGAGGGCGCGCTTTCCCGTGGCGTCGAAGTAGGCCACGGCGGCTTCCATCATGTGGCCGGCGCAGTAGAGCTCGTGCTTGCGCCGCTCGTCGGTCCAGCGCCGGCCGGGCTCGGCGACGAGGTAGTAGGTGTCGAGGTAGCCGTCCGGCTGCTGCGTCTTGGCGACGATCGAGATGACCTCGTCGGCGAGGGCCTCCAGGGCCGGGTCCGGGTGGGTGGTCAGCCGGTAGGCTACCGCCTCGAGCCACTTGGCCACGTCGCTGTCCTGGAACACGTAGCCGTGGAACTTCCCCTCGGCAAGGCCCGCCGCGATGCGGAAGTTCTCGATGGCGTGGCTCTTCTCCGCGCCCGGAACCCGGTCGTTGAGGGCCTCCCACTGGTAGGGGATGACCTTCTCCCGGACCAGCCGGGTGAAACGGTCCCAGAAGGCATCGTGGATGTCGACGTTCCGCAGGGGAGCGGGCCGGCTGGTCCTGGAAGGGGTCATGTCAGCCTCCGGAAAGAAAGGGCGCCCAGGCGGGCGCCCCCCCATTCTGTCCACGAATCGGCCTCAGGGCTTGAGGCTGGCGTAGACGAAGTCGTACTGCGCGCCGATGAGCGGCGTGGAGAGCCCCTTGAGGCTCGGGCTGGTCAGGATGGCCTTGCGGCGGAGCTGGAGCGGGATCAGCGGCGCGTCGGCGAGGATGATCTTCTCGGCCTGGGCGATCATGCCCATGCGCTTCTTGGCGTCCTTCTCGACGAGGGCGGCCTTGATGAGCTTGTCGTAGGCGGGGCTGGCGTAGCCGGAGTTGTTCTGGCTGCTGTCGCCGAGCCAGATCTCCATGTAGCTCATGGGATCGTCGTAGTCGGGCATCCAGCCGCTGTAGACCATGTCGTACTGGTGCTGCTGCTCCATCTGGGCCCGCTGCTTGCGGGGCACCAGCTTGATCTTGACCGTGATGCCGAGGCCCTTCTCGATCTGCTGCTGGAGCGTCTCGGCCATGAGGCGGCACTCGTCGTTGTCCTGGATCAGGTACTCGATCGAGATCTTGGACGGGGAGTCGATCTTGAGTTCGGCCATGGCCTTCTTGAGGAAGCCCTGGGCCTTGGCCGGGTCGCTCTTCATGCCGTAGAACTGGACGGGATACTCGTCCCCGTACTTCTTCGTGGCGCCCTGGACGATGGGCAGCACGTAGCGGAGGTTGGGCGTGTAGAGGCCCTTGGTGGAGATCAGGCAGTAGGACTGGCGGTCGATGGCGTAGGCGACGGCCTTGCGGAAGTTGGCGTTCGCGAGCCAGGGCTTCTCCGCGTTGGGGCGCACGTTGACCTTCATCCAGTCGTCCGCGCCGTTGTAGAAGGGCTTGGCCAGGCCCTTCTGCTCGTACTGCTTGTAGAGGTTGGAGGGCACTTCCACGAAGTCCAGCTCGCCGTTCTCGAACATGGAGAGGGCGGTGGCCGTGTCCGAGATCTGGAGGATCTCGACGGCGTTCAGCTTGATGGAGGACGGGTTCCAGTACTGCGGGTTCTTGACCAGGAGCTTGCGCTGCTCGTTCTTCCATTCCTTGAGGACGAAGGGCCCGTTGTAGACGGCCTTGTCGGCGGCCGTGGCGTAGGTGCTGCCGTACTTCTCGAGGATGTCCTTGCGGACGGGGGCGAAGCAGTAGAAGCCCAGGTAGCCCAGGAAGTAGGGCGTGGCGTTGTTGAGCTTCACGGTGAGGGTCCTGGAATCGACCGCCTTGACGCCCACGCTGTCAGCGCTGGGGTTCTTGCCCAGGTTGTAGGCCTCGGCGCCGGTGATGTAGTAGCCGGCAAAGGCATACTCGGCGGCGGTCTTGGGGTCCAGGAGCCGCTTGATGCCGGTCTCGAAGTCCTGGGCGGTGACCGGCTTGCCATCGCTCCACTTGGAGTCGCGCAGGTGGAAGGTGAGGGTCTTGCCGTCCTTGGAGACGTCCCAGCTCTTGGCGGCGCCCGGCTTGACCTTGCCGTCCACGTTCCGGACGAGGCATTCGAACAGGGCGTTGCCGACGGTGAACGAAGGCGCCGCGTTGCTCTTCTGGGGGTCGAGGGCGGGGATCTCCGCCTCCATCGAGAACACGAGGGTGTTGTTCTTGCCCGCCAGGAGCGGCGACGCCGCGAGCATGGCGGCCAGCGCCGTGAAGACGCCGAGCCTCGAAAGCCTCTTGCCAATCATGGATTCCTCCATCGGTCATGTTTCCGGCCCGGGGACCATCCCCGGACGCGGGCGTTCGCTTCACAGTTCGATCAGGCGGTCCTTGGGGAAGCGCGTCAGGCATTCCCGGCCGTCCTCCGTCACGAGGACCGTGTCCTCGATGCGGATGCCGCCCCAGCCCGGGAGGTAGACGCCGGGCTCCACGGTGACCACGGTTCCCGGAACGAGGGTGTCCTCGCACTTCCGCGACATGAAGGGCAGCTCGTGGATCTCCAGGCCCACGCCGTGACCCACGCCGTAGCCGAATTCGGGGAAGCCGCATCCGCGCACGTATTCGCGGGACGCGGCGTCGGGTTCCCTTCCGGACGCGCCGGGACGCGTGGCCGCGATGCCCCGGAGCTGGGACTCGAGCACGGCCGCGTAGGCTTCCCGCTGCCTGGCGTCCGCCTTGCCCAGGATGAAGGTCCGCGTGGTGTCCGAGCGGTAGCCCTGGTGCAGGGCGCCGTAGTCGACGAGGATGAAGTCGCCCCGCCTGAGCCGCGTCTCCGTGCCCGGGACCGCGTGGGGCTGGGAGGCATGGGCGCCGAAGGCGGCGATGGTGGGGAAGGCCACCCCGTCGGCCCCCGCCTGCACGAGGCAGTGCTCCAGCTCCCGGGAGAACTCCGCCTCGGACATGCCCTCCTGGACGACCTTGAGGGCCGCCTCCAGGGCCTGGTCGGCGATGGCGCAGGCCTTGCGGATCCGCGCGATCTCCTCAGGCCCTTTCACCGTGCGCAGCCGCTCGACGATGCCCTCGGTGGGGACGAAGCTCGCCCCCTGCCCGAGTCCGGCGGATATGGCCTCGTACTGGGCATAGGTGAGCGTGGCCTTCTCGAAGCCGATGGCCTTGAGGCCGTGTTCCCGCGCCAGGGCGGCGACGACCTCCCCGTAGGGCGGGAAGGGATCCCGGTGCTGGACCACCTTGGCGGTCCGGCACTCCTGCCCCGCCTGCTCCGTGTAGCGGGAGTCCGCGATCAGCCAGCGCCCGGAACGCCCGGCCAGCAGGTAGCATTCGGAGCCCGTGTAGCCCTCCAGGTAGCGCTGGTTGGCGTCCCGGGTGACGAGGAGGGCGTCCAGTCCGGCGGCGGCGAGGGCGGAGTCGAGGCGTTCATCGAGCGCGTGCATGGGGTCCTTTCTTCAAGCGAGATGGCAGGCCAGGCAGTGCCCCGGGGCGGCCTCCCTGAGCTCAGGGGCCCGCTCCCGGCAGACGGCCTGGGCCAGGGGGCAGCGCGGGGCGAACCGGCAGCCGGGCGGGGGATTGACGGGGCTGGGCACGTCCCCGGTGAGCAGGATCCGCTGCCGGGCCTTCTCCTTGGCGGGATCCGCGATGGGGATCGCCGAGAGGAGCGCCCTGGTGTAGGGATGCAGGGGGTTCTCGTAGAGCTCGTCGCTCGGGGCGGTCTCCATGATGACGCCCAGGTACATCACCGCCACGCGCTCGCAGATGTACTTCACCATGCTGAGGTCGTGCGAGATGAAGAGGTAGGTCAGCCCGAGCCGCTGCTGGAGCCCCATGAGCAGGTTCACGATCTGGGACTGGATGGACACGTCCAGGGCGCTGATGGGCTCGTCGCAGACGATGAAGTCCGGCTCCACGGCCAGGGAGCGGGCGATCCCGATCCGCTGCCGCTGCCCCCCCGAGAACTCGTGGGGGAAGCGGTTGGCGTGCTCCTTGTCCAGGCCCACGAGGTTCAGCAGCTCCCAGATCCGCTCCATGCGCTGCTTGCCGCTGAAGAGCCCGTGGATGTCGATGCCCTCGCCCACGATGTCGCCCACCGTCATGCGCGGATTCAGGGACGAGTAGGGGTCCTGGAAGATCATCTGGGCGTGGCGCGTGAACTCGCTCTTCTGGCGCTTGTCCAGGGACCTGGTATCGTGGCCCCGGAAGAACACCTGGCCGCCGGTGGGGGGGTAGAGCCCCACGAGGGCCCGGCCCGTCGTGGTCTTGCCGCACCCGGATTCGCCCACGAGCCCGAGGGTCTTCCCTGCGGGAATCGAGAAGGAGACGCCGTCCACGGCCTTGAGCGTCGCGCCGCCGCCGAGCCGGAAGTGCAGCTTGAGGTCCGCGGCCTCGACGAGGGGAGTCGTGTTCTCAGCGCCCATGGCAGACCTCGGGTTCAGGTTGCCTGGCCTCGCCCGCGCGCGGCCTGGCCAGGTCGTGGTGCAGCCAGCAGGCGGCCACGTGCTCGCCCTGGATCGGGAACTGGGGAGGCTGGTGGCGCCGGCAGATCTCCATGGCCCTGCCGCAGCGGGTCACGAAGCCGCAGCCCGCGGGGGGGGCGAAGAGATCCGGCGGCGTCCCCGGGATGCTCACCAGGGACTGGTTCCGGTTGCGGTCCAGCCGCGGCCTGGAGCGGAGCAGGGCGATGGTGTAGGGATGGGAGGGCTGGTTGAAGACCGCCTCGGAGGTCCCTTCCTCGACCACCTGCCCCGCATAGAAGACCGCGATGCGGTCGGCCATGTTGGAGACCACGCCCATGTCGTGGGTGATGAGCATGACCGCCATGCCGGTCTCGTCCTTCAGGTGGCGGATGAGGTCCAGGATCTGCGCCTGGGTGGTGACGTCCAGGGCCGTGGTCGGCTCGTCGGCGATGAGGAGCCGGGGCCGGCAGATGATGGCCATGGCGATGACGGCCCGCTGCCGCATGCCCCCCGAGAACTCGTAGGCGTAGCGCTTGAGCTGGCGCTCGGGCTCGGGGATCCCCACCTGGCCGAGCACCTCGACGGCCCGCTTCCGGGCCTCCGCCGCGCTCATGCCCGGGTTGTGCTCGAGGAGCCCTTCCGTGATCTGCCGACCCATCTGCATGGTCGGGTTCAGGGAGGTCATGGGGTCCTGGAAGATCATGCCGATCTTCGAGCCCCGGATCCCCTTCATCTTCCGTTCGGAGAGGGCCAGGATGTCGGTCTCCTCGAAGTGGATGCGGCCCGAGATCTCGGCCGGAGGCGAGGGGATCAGGCGGAGCAGCGTCTGGGCGGTGACGCTCTTCCCGCAGCCCGATTCGCCCACGACCGCCAGGCACTCTCCCGGCCGGACCGCCAGGGAGATGCCCCGCACGGCCTGCACGGATCCGCCGTAGGTCTTGAAGGACACGAAGAGGTTATCGATCTCGACAAGGTTCTGCATGTTCGTGTCGTCCATCCTCAGCGCCGGAGCTTGGGGTCGAGGGCGTCCCGGAGGCCGTCCCCCAGCAGGTAGAGCGAGAGCATCGTCGTGCAGATGAAGAACGACGGAATGAAGAGCTGCCAGGGCGCGAACCGGAAGTTCTGGGAGCCGTAGCGCGCCAGCAGGCCCCAGCTCGCGTTGGGGGGCTGAACGCCCAGGCCGATGTAGCTCAGGAAGGCCTCGGTGAAGATGGCGTAGGGGACCGCCATGGTGACGTTCGTGAGGATCAGGCCGATGGTGTTGGGGATCAGGTGGCGGAAGATGATCCGGGCGTCGCTGGCGCCCAGCTTGCGGGCGGCGAGCACGTACTCCTGGTTCTTGAGCTGGAGGATCTGGCCCCGGACGAGGCGGGCGGAGCCCACCCAGCCGATGATGATCATGGCGATGATGAGCGGCGAGATGCCCTCGCCCAGGGCCACCATCACCAGGATGGCGACGATGAGGTAGGGGATCCCGCTCACCACGTCGATGATGCGCATGATGATCATGTCCGTCCTGCCGCCGAAGTGGCCCGCGACGCCGCCGATGCAGACCCCGATCAGGGCGTTCAGCGAGGCCGCCAGGAACCCGATGGACAGGGAGACCCGGGCGCCGACCCATACGCGCGCCCAGATGTCGCGCCCGAGGGTATCGGTGCCGAACCAGTGGAGGGCCGAGGGGGCCTGGTCCAGGTTGTTCTCGTCGATCGACTTGAAGTCGAAGGAGCCCAGGCTGGGCCCGATGACGGCCATCGCCACGTAGAGGGCGATGAGGCAGATGCCGAGCATCGCGATCTTGTTCTTGCGCAGGCGGATCCAGGCGTCCTGCCAGTAGGAGAGGCAGGGACGGACGATGCGCTCGGCGTCGAGGGAGTTCCTGTCCTGGATGGGCTCGAACAGGGTGGCGTCGAAGGTGTCGGGAAGCGAGGGAGACGGCGTGCTCATGGCTTTCCTGGGTTGTCGCGATCCATGCGGATGCGGGGATCGATGAAGCCGTAGATGATGTCGACGGCGAAGTTGGCCATCACGAGGAAGGCGCCGTAGAAGACCGTGAGCCCCAGGATCTGCGAGTAGTCCAGGTTCTGGATGCCCAGGACGTAGTACTTGCCCATGCCGGGGATGGCGTAGATGGACTCGATGACGAAGGTGCCCGTGAGGATCGCGGCCGTGATGGGACCCAGGATCGTGACCACCGGCAGGATCGCGTTGCGGATCTGGTGCCGCCAGACGATCTGGAAGGTGGACAGGCCCTTCGCCTTGGCCACCTTGATGAAGTCCTGGTTCACCACGTCCAGCATGCTGGCGCGCATGATCCGGGTGAGCAGGGCCGTCGTGTAGAACGACAGGGCGAACGTCGGCAGGACCGTGAACTTGAAGCCCTTCCAGAGGGCGATGGGCAGCAGCTTGAGCTTCAGCCCGAAGACGAACTGGAGCAGGTAGCCCATGATGAAGTCCGGGAGGGAGACGCCCAGGATGGCGATGATGATGCAGGCGTAGTCCAGCCACTTCCCCCGGTTGAGGGCGGACACGATGCCCAAGGTGATGCCCGAGAAGAAGGCCAGGAGCAGCGCCCGGATGCCGAGGTCGGCGGAGGTGGGGAAGGAGTCGGCGATGAGCCGGGTGATGGGGACGCTGTTGTAGTGCATGGAGATGCCGAGGTCCCCGTGCAGCAGGTTCCCCATGTAGCGGAAGTACTGCACGTGGAGCGGCTGGTCGAAGCCCCAGTAGCGCAGCATGTTCTCGCGGATCTCCGGCGTGAGCTTGTCGCTGATGAAGGGGTCCCCCGGGACCATGCGCACCAGGAAGAAGACGGCCGTGACCAGGATCAGGATCGTCACCAGCGAGATGAAGAAACGTTTCAGGACGTATCTGAGCACGTGAGCCCCACTATCTCGTAAGTCGCTGTGGTGGTGCGTGTTAATTGCAGAGCTAGACCGGAATATCTAATGTATCAGATTTGATATCTCAAGCCCACGGCTATTTGCGCAGCCGGACGCGTTTGTCGTCAATTTCCTGGGACTCGCCTGGGGGTGGCCGGATCGGGGCACACTCCGATCGACACGATGCGGGGCAGATGGATCATAATGGCGACGCATTTCCGCCAAGACACCCCATCCGGCGCGCGGAGTCCCGGCTCTCCGCCGCCTGTCTTCCAGTCCAACCCGGCCGGCCACCTGTCGTTCTGGAGGCTCGTATGACGTCAAGATTCTCCCTCCCCCTGCTGGCGCTCCTGCTCGCGGCGCCCCCCGTTGTCGCCGGGCCCGCCAAGGCGAAGAACGTGATCTTCCTCCTGACGGACGGGACCGGGCCCGAAGCTTGGCCCCTGACGCGCTGGGTCACGGGCGGTCCGCTCGTCGTGGACCAGATCCTCACGGGCGCGGTCCGCACCTACGGGGCCGACTCCGTGATCACCGACTCCGCGCCGGGCGCCACCGCCTACGCCACGGGCTTCAAGGGCTCGGACAAGGGCATTTCCGTCGCGCCCTGGAGCATCACCATCGATGCCGCTCAGGCGGACCCGGCGAAGAAGTTCGTCCCGCTGGCGACGCTCCTGGAAGGCGCCAGGCTCACCGGACGCGCCACGGGAATCATCGCCACCTCCAACGTCCAGCACGCCACCCCCGCGGCCTTCTCGTCGCACTGGCACGACCGCGGCAACTACAACGAGATCGCCGAGCAGCAGGTCTACGAGGAGATCGACGTGGTGCTCTCGGGCGGATCCCAGTACCTCCTGCCCAAGTCGGTCAAGGGCGGCAAGCGGGAGGACGGGGAGAACCTCCTCGAGGTCATCCAGTCGAAGGGCTACGCCTACGTGACCACCCGGGACGCCATGCTGGGGGTCCGTTCCGGCAAGGTCTGGGGCGCCTTCGCTCCGGACGCCATGGCCTACGACGTGGACCGGGCCGACCTCGCCAAGACCGAGCCCGCCCTGGCGGAGATGACCTCCAAGGCCATCGAGCTGCTGGCGGGCAGCGCCAAGGGAAGGAAGTCCGGCTTCTTCCTGTTCATCGAGGGCTCCAAGACCGACTGGGCGGCCCACGCCGACGATCCGGCGGGGGTCGTCTCCGAGGTGGCCGCCTTCGACAAGGCGGTCGGCACGGCCCTGGACTTCGCCAGGAAGGACAAGAAGACGCTGGTGGTCGTGGTCTCGGACCACGGGACCGGTGGTCTCTCCATCGGCACGGCCACGGACAAGAACTACTCCTTCACGGACGACGACAGCGTCGTCGGCCCCATGCGCAAGGCGAAGAAGAGCGCGGAAGGCCTGGACATGCTGCTCCAGGGGGAGCCCTCCCCGGACCGCGTCAAGGCCGTGATGGCCGCCGAGTGGGGCATCGGGGACCTCTCGGAGAGTGAACTCAAGAGCATCGTGGACCTCGTCGCGGCCAAGAAGCCCACCATGCCCGTGACGGTCGGCATGCTCTCGCGCCGGGCCCGCCTGGGATGGACCACCGGCGGACACACGGGCGCGGACGTCTTCCTGTTCTCGTACGGGCCAGGCCGCCTCGCGGGACTGATGGAGAACACCGGGGTTTCCCGGGCCGTGGCCGGCGCCATGGGCGTCGATTTCGGAGCGCTGAACAGGCGGCTCTTCGTGGATGCCCAGGAGGCCTTCGGGGACTTGGGCTACCAGACGGTCATGAAGCAGACCGAGCCGGGGAACTTCACGCTGTTCGTGACCAAGGGCGAGTCCGCGGCGGAACTGCCCGTCTCGAAGAACCTCCTGGAAGTCGGCGGCAGGACGGTCGAGCTGGAGGGTCTGGTCGTGCGCGCGGAGAAGCTCGACAAGGTCTTCGTGCCCCGTCAGGCCGTCGACCTGGTGAAGGCCGAACTCAAGTAGCCGCAGGCCCTCATCCGGAAAACTGCGTATGGAACCGCGAATGACGCGAATGCGCGCTATGCGCCTGCGCGAATGAAATCCCGTAGCCGCGAGAATGGCTTCTTGCTCCCTTTCGCGTCCTTTCGCGGATTTCGCGGTTCCATCCTCTTCCTGGAAGGTTGGAAGGCACGATCCGGGCTTATTTGCCCTCCCGCCGCTGGCGCTGGATCTCCCGGCGGAAGAGGGCGACGTTGCGGTTGTGCTCCTGGAGGCTCGGCGCGAAGTTGTGGCCGCCCGTGCCGGTGGCGACGAAGTAGAGGTCCTTGGTGATCCGGGGCGCCTTCGCGGCGTCGATGGCCTCGGGGCCGGGCACGGCGATGGGGGTCGGGGGAAGGCCCGCCACGGCGTAGGTGTTGAACGGACTCGCGCGGTGGAGGTCCGCGGAACCGGGCGCGGTGAAGCGCAAGTCGCCGCTCAGCCAGCGGGCGTACTGGGCGGTCGGGTCGCACTGGAGCCGCATGCCGATGCGCAGGCGGAGGGCATAGACTCCCGCGACCCGGGGCAGCTCCTCGGGGAGGCGGGTCTCCTTCTCGGCCAGGCTGGCCAGGATCAGGGTCTGGTAGGGCGGAAGGGCGCCGCCTTCGAGCCTGGGCCTGACCTGGCTCCGGAAGGTCTCGACGAGCTCGAGCATGATCTCCTCGGGCTCGAGGGCGTGATGGAAGCGGTAGGTGGCCGGGGCGATCAGGCCCTCGAGGCTGGGGGCGTCGGGGAATCCCGCGGCCCGCGCGAGGCGGGGGCTCTTCCAGAAGGTCCAGAAGACCTGCTCGGGGACGAAGTCCTCGAGGCGCTTCTGTATGACCCACGCATGCATGGAGGGGGTGATCACGACGTTCGTGTAGCGGATCTCGTGCCGGCCCAGCTTGCCTGCCACGTGGGCCAGGCTGGCCCGGGGCGCGAAGGTGTATTCCCCCCTGAGCAGCCTGAGCCTGCGCGCCCGGGCCCAGAGCCTGAAGAGCCGGGCGGACCGGATCACGCCCTGCGCCTCCAGCTGGTCCGCCATCTGGTCGATGGTGGTGCCTTTCCGGACCAGGATCGTGGTTTCCGTCGTCAAGGGACCGTTCCGCAGCCAGGACCACAAGCCCGCCAGGGGGATCAGGGAAAGGAGGGCGGTGGCCCCCAGGAGCCGGAGGGAGGTGCGGAAACGCGGCATGGATCCAGGATGACGCGATCGCGAGGTCTTCATCAATCTCCCTGGCCGGCGACGGGTCGGACGACGGCCAGGGTGCAGTTCTGAATCAAGGAGTGGAATTGCGACGAATTATTGCACGATAAACAGAGTCATTCTGTAAATTGTCGCGATCGTGATTCCCCTCGTTGACAACTGTCGAAATATTCCAGTTGCATGCACGCGGATCCGCTAGAGATTGACGTGTACGACCTTGGCGGGCGGGAAACCGTTGAAGTAGGTGCTGGAGGCGTGGGTGTAGGCGCCCATGTTCTCGCTGTAGACCAGGTCGCCGAGGTTCAGCTCGGGGAGCTGCTCGGCCATGGAGAGGGTGTCCAGGGCGTCGCAGGTGGGGCCGAAGACGGAGCACATCTCCGTGGGGCCGGTCTTGAAGGCCTTGACGGGGTAGTGGCAGTGGTCGAAGAGCACGCCGGAGTAGGTGTGGTAGAGGCCGTCGTTGAGGTAGTAGCAGCGCTTGCCGTCGCGGTGGCTCTTGCCGATGACTTCCGCGATGGAGATGCAGGCGGTGGCCACCATGTAGCGGCCGGGTTCGGCCAGGATGGCCACGTCCTCGGGGAACAGCCGGGCGATCTCGTGGTTGAGGATCTTGGCCAGCTCCCGGAGGGGCTTCACGTTGGCGTCGTAGGGGGCCGGGAAGCCGCCGCCGATGTCCAGCTGGTTCATCTTGGTGAAGCCGCGCATCCGGGCTTCCTTGAAGATGCCCGCGGAGATCTCCAGGGCCTGGACGTAGTTCTGGAAGTTGGTGGTCTGGCTGCCGACGTGGAAGCTGAGGCCCTCCACGGTGATGCCGGCCTCCTCGGAGGCTTCGATCAGGTCCACCGCCTCGCCCGGATCCGCGCCGAACTTGGAGGACAGCTCCACGACGGCGCCCGTGTTGGGCACCCTGATCCGGAGCAGCATGCCGACGTTCGGGGCGTATTTCTTGACTTTCTTGATCTCCTCGAAATTGTCGTAGGTGACCAGGGGCTTGTACTTGTTGAGGGCCCGCAGGGTCTCGTTGGCCTTGATGGGATGGGCGTAGATGATCTTGTCCCAGATGAAGTCCTGGCGCTCCTTCGCCGGGAGGCCCTTGACGTGCTCGTAGACCAGCATGAACTCCGGCAGGGAGGCCACGTCGAAGCTGGCTCCCGCCTTGTAGAAAGTCCGGACGATCTCCGGGTCAGGATTGGCCTTGACCGCGTAGTAGGGCTGCACCCGGGGAAGCCAACGGTTGAACTCAGCCAGGTTCTCGCGCAGCTGGTCGTGGTCGATGACGAACAGCGGCGTGCCGTGTTCCTTGGCGAGTTGCTTGAGCAGCGTCTTGTTGATCACGGACGTCCTTTCGAAGAGATCCACCTCAAAATGAAGGAATAGAGAAGAGAGAGCGCTTGGAAAGAAATGGCATGACCGTTTCTTCCCTCGGCGCTCTCTCTTTTATATCCTCTGCGTCTCCGCGGTGAATCTTTTTTTTCAGTCGCCGGAGTCCGAGACGAGGAAATTCTGGAATTGCCAGGGATCCGACTCGTCCAGGTCGGGCCTGTTGAACCCCTCGAAGTGCTGGGAGAGATGCTTGAGGGGCGTCCAGTCCGAGGGCACGGACAGGTTCCTGCCGAGCCAGGGCTCCGCGATCTCCAGGATGTAGTCGTGGGGCAGGTCGTCAGGGACGAGCACGCCGCGGTCGGGATTCTCGATCATCCACATCGTGGCGGCCACGACGGCGATGGCCACCTGGAGGGTCGTGGCGTTCTGGTGGGGCACCAGTCGCCGGGATTCCTCGATGCTGAGATGGCTGCCCGTCCACCATGCGTTGTAGGGATGGCCCATGAGCAGGGCGCCCAGGATGTCGGAGCCGCCCGTGATCTCGTCGGTCATGATCCGCAGGTTGGGCTGCAGCTTGTAGTCGTAGCCGCGCAGCTCGTGGAGGGAGATGATCGCGTTGTCGCAGGGGCAGTAGGCGTAGTGGACCGTGGGACGGTAGACGGCCTTCCCGTCCTCCCAGACCGTCAGGCGATCGCTGATGGTGAAGGCCTCGCCGTGGCGGACCACCATGCCCTGGATCGCGTAGTCGGGCACCCAGGACCGCACCCGCACGTTCATGCCCATCCGGGCGAGGCAGATCTGGTTCCGGGGGCCGTCCGGGTGCTCGAAGGCGAGGGCGGGCAGCTTCTTCTCGTGGGTGCCCCAGCCCATCTCGGCGGTGGTGGTGCCTTCCTCCCGGAAGCCCTCCACGCTCCAGGTGTTCACGAATTCGTCCACCCGCTTGGGGTGGTCGCTGACCTGGGTGTCCCGCTCGCTGCAGTGGATCACCTTGACGCCCAGCTTTCGGGCCAGGCGGTTGAAGGAGCGGCCCTTGGCCAGGGCCTGGATCTCCTCGGCGTCCGCGCCCTTGGCCAGGCCGTCGGCCAGCATCCTCGAGGCGATGTCCACGAGGCCCTTCCGGGTCCAGTGGGAGATGAGGCCGGGATTCGCGCCGTGCTCGATCACCGCGGTGGGGCCCGGGGTCTTCCAGCCGGCGATGAGCCGGCGGATGTTCATGTGCCGCCAGTAGAGGGTCCTCTCGGTCGGGTGCTTCCGGGCGGCGCCGCGGTACGGATCCCAGAGCTCGACGGAAGCGTTCACGTAGAGCACGCCCCGGTCGTGGCACCACTGCAGGAGCTCGCAGCAGTCGATGTTCCAGGCCAGGTCGACGAGCATGTCCCCGGGGCCGACGTACTTGCCCAGCAGCGTCCCCATGTTCTCCTCGGTGACGCGATCCTGGACCCAGGTCACCCCCTGGGCGGTCCACGCCTGGAGGATTCCGCTCCGGTCCTCGAAATCCATCACCGTGATGTTCCGGGGTGAAACTCGGATGAGTTTCAGGAAGATGGGCAGCGCGCATTGCGCCACGGCACCATACCCCAAGAACAAGACACGTTTTTCGAAATGCACCATGATGGATGTCCCTTTCTTTCTCTTTCGCGGGTGACCGCACCCGGGATCGGTACATACAAAGTCAAGTGTAGTCCACGGCTCGGGCGCGTAGCCAGTGCCGCAGGTTACACCCGGGATCAGCTCTTCAGCTCGCGGTGCTGGACGATCAGCTTCGGCACCTCGGGGCGGAGGCGCTGGGCGAGCATCTCCACCAGGGAGACGGAGCGGTGCTGGCCCCCGGTGCAGCCGATGGCGATGGTGTGGTAGGCCCGTCCTTCCTGCTGGACCAGGGGCCAGGCCCACATGATCCAGTTCTCGAGCAGCGTCAGGAAGGTCACGAAGGACTCCGATTTCATCAGGTATTCGCGGACCGGCTCGTCCTTCCCCGACAGGGGGCGCAGCTCGTTGACGTAGTGCGGATTCGGCAGGAATCGGGCATCCAGGACCATGTCCGCGTCCTGGGGGATGCCGAACTTGAAGCCGAAGCTGAGCAGGCGGAGGGTGGTTCCGTGCACCGGCAGCTCGGGCAGCAGCTCCTGGATCCGCTGGCGCAGCCCGGACAGGGTCAGGTTCGTCGTGTTGACGATGGCGGTGGCCTGGTTGCGGACGGGCGCCAGGAGCTCCCGTTCCTTCCTGATCGCGTCGGCCAGGAGGCCGTTCTCTCCCGCCAGGAAGTGGGGGCGGCGGCTCTCCGAGAACCGGCGGATGAGGACGTCGTCGTCGGCCTCCACGAACACGACGTAGACCGGGATGCTGCTGTCCGTCAGGCGCTCCACCAGGGGGCCGAACTCCGTGGCGAACTCCTGGTGCCGGTTGTCCATGCCGACCGCCAGGCGCAGGCGGGTCGAGTTCAGCTTGCTCTCGAGCTCGAGCAGGGGCCCCAGCAGGCGGGCCGGGACGTTATCGACCGCCGTGCAGCCGGCGTCCTCCAGGGCGCTCAGCACGGATCTGCGCCCGGCGCCGGAGAGCCCTGTGACGATGACCAGTTCCATTTCGCCTCACCGCGGTCCGCTAGTCGTCCTCGTCCAGGCCGCCGGCACTGAACCGCAGCACCCGCTTGACCTCGCCTTCGCCGCCGGCATCCACCAGGGCGCCCTGCTCGTCGGGGCCCATCTCGTGGACGCCCGAGGCGCCCCTGAAGAACTCCTCCTCGGGCGCGTAGGCCGGCTGGGGCTCGACACGGAACAGGTAGCTCGTGATCTCGTCCTCGTAGCCGAAGCGCATGTTCTCGAAGTACTCGTAGGACTCCTTCTTGTATTCGACGAGGGGATCCTTCTGGCCGTAGCCGCGGAAGCCGATGGCCTCCTTGAGGTGGTCCATGACCAGGAGATGGCGTTTCCACGCGGAGTCGATGATCTGCAGGATGGCCACCCGCTCGTGCCAGCGCAGGACGCTCTCCTCGCCGATGCGGCGCTCCTTGTCCAGGTAGGCGCTCCGGACCCGCTCGCTGAGCTGCTCCACCGCCTGGGCCTGGGGCATGGCGGAGAGGGCCTCCGCATCGACGTCCAGGATGGCGAAGAGCTGCTCGAAGCGCTCCTTGAACCCTTCGACGTCCTTGGTGCCCTTCTCGGGGAAGTAGTCGTGCACCAGGCCTTCCACGATCTCTCCCGCGACCCGGAGCACGTATTCCTTCGTGTTGCCCTTGAGGATGTCGGTCCGCAGCCCGTAGAAGAAGATGCGCTGCTTGTTCATCACGTCGTCGTACTCGAGCAGGTGCTTGCGGATCTCGAAGTGGTGGGTCTCCACCCGCTTCTGGCTCCGCTCGATGGCCCGGGTGACCATGCCGGCCTCGATGGGCTCGTCGTCGTTCATGCCCAGGGTGGTCATCATGCCCTTGATGCGCTCGCCGCCGAAGATCCGCATCAGGTCGTCCTCGAGGCTCAGGAAGAACCGGCTCGAGCCGGGATCGCCCTGGCGCCCCGAACGGCCGCGCAGCTGGTTGTCGATGCGGCGGCTCTCGTGGCGCTCGGTGCCCAGGATGTGGAGGCCTCCGGCTTCCACCACCTCGATGTGCTCCGCGGCGGTCTGCTTCTCCATCTCCGCCACGAGGGCGTCGAACTCGGCCGTGTTGCGGCCGTCCTGATCATAAAGTTCGAGATTCCGCTTCTTGGCCTCGATCTTGGCGAGGCCTTCCGCGTTGCCGCCCAGCACGATGTCCGTGCCCCGGCCGGCCATGTTGGTGGCGATGGTGACGGCACCCTTGCGGCCCGCCTGGGTCACGATCTCGGCTTCCTTCTCGTGGTGCTTGGCGTTGAGGACCACGTGCTTGATCTTCGCGAGCTTCAGCTCCTCGCTCAGCGATTCGCTGGACTCGATGCTCACGGTGCCCACGAGGATGGGCTGGCCCTTGGCGTGCAGCTCCTTGATCTCCTCGACGATGGCCTTGGTCTTGCCCTTCTTGGTGGCGTAGACGATGTCCGCGAAGTCCTTGCGGATCATGGGCATGTTGGTGGGGACGATCACCACTTCGAGCTTGTAGATCTGAAGCAGTTCCCGGGCCTCGGTCTCGGCCGTGCCGGTCATGCCCGCGAGCTTCTTGTACATCCGGAAGAAGTTCTGGAAGGTCACCGTGGCGAGGGTCTGGTTCTCGGCGTTGACCTCGACGCCCTCCTTGGCCTCGATGGCTTGGTGGAGGCCGTTGGACCAGCGGCGGCCGGGCATCATGCGGCCGGTGAACTCGTCGACGATGACGATCTCCTGCCCGCGGCCGTCCTCCTTGGGGCGGACCATGTACTCGACGTCGCGCTTGTAGAGGTTGTGGGCCTGGAGCGCCTGGTTCACGCCGTGGAGGGTGTCGATGGCGTTGGGATCGTAGAGGTTGGCCACTCCCAGGAGCTTCTCGGCATGGCGGATGCCCTCGTCGGTGAGCATCACCTGGCGGTCCTTCTCGTCCACCTTGAAGTCGACGTCGGCCTTGAGCTTGGGGATGATGCCGTCGATCCGGTAGTACTTGGAGGTGTCCTCCTCGCTGGCGCCCGCGATGATCAGGGGGGTCCGGGCCTCGTCGATGAGGATGGAGTCCACCTCGTCCACGATGGCGTAGGCGAAGCCGCGCTGGGTGAACTCCTCCAGGTCCCACTTCATGTTGTCGCGGAGGTAGTCGAAGCCCAGCTCGTTGTTCGTGCAGTAGGTGATGTCGCAGGCGTAGGCCTGCCGGCGCTGCTCGTCGTCGAGGCCGTGCTGGATCACGCCCACGGTCATGCCCAGGAAGCGGTAGATGCGTCCCATCCACTCGGCGTCGCGGCGGGCCAGGTAGTCGTTCACGGTGACGAGGTGCGCGCCCTTCCCGGCCAGGGCGTTCAGGTAGAGGGCCAGGGTGGCGGTGAGCGTCTTGCCCTCGCCCGTCCTCATCTCGGCGACCTTGCCCTCGTGGAGGACGATGCCGCCCACGAGCTGGACGTCGAAGTGCCGCATCTTCAGCACCCGGCGGGAGGCCTCGCGGCAGGCCGCGAAGGCTTCGGGCAGGATGTCGTCCAAGGTGGCGCCCTGGGCAAGCTTTTCCCTCAGGCGAGGGGTCTCGGCCCTCAGCTGTTCGTCGGTGAGCGTTTCCATCTGGGGCTCCAGGACATTGATGGCCTGGACCTTCCCCCACATGCGCTTCAGCTCGCGCTCGTTCTTCGAGCCGATGAGTTTCTTGAGAATGCTTTCGATCATGCTGGGTCCAATCGCGTCGAACTGTCGATTGTACCTCCGATCGCCTCGATTTCCCACCTTCCGGGTCAAGAAGGTTGGCTCATCCGGTGGACCGGGATTTCTGTATCATCAACACTTGGGCGGTCCATCGCCGCGCTTGACATCGGCAGAACTGGCATAGAGGGAATATGGTCCGGGAACGCACCTTTGCGATCATCAAGCCCGATGCGGTCCAGGACGGGCATATCGGCGAGATCGTCAGCGCCGTCGAACAGGAAGGCTTCACGATCCACGGGCTGCGCATGGCGCGCCTGACGCGGGATCTGATCAAGGGCTTCTACCTTGAGCACCTTCACAAGCCGTTCTATCCGGAACTGGAGGAGTTCATGCTCGAGGGCCCCGTGCTGCTCATGGTGCTCGAGGGCGAGGATGCCGTCGCGCGCTGGCGCGAGATCATGGGGGTCACCGACCCCCTCGAGGCGGCGCCCGGGACCTTGCGCAGGAAGTTCGGCCGGAACCTGACCCGGAACGCGGTCCACGGATCGGACGCCCCCCACACCGCCGGACAGGAAATACACTATTTCTTCAGCGCGCTGGACCTCGTGTAGAGGCTCGCCCCGATCCGGGATCACATCTCCTTGATGGCCATGACCGCCGCCTGGCAGAGCCTGCGGACCCCGGGGATGAGGTCCATTCCCGCCAGGTCCTTCTCGCTCGCCCACAGGCCTCCCTCCGGAGGGGGCGGGAGGTCGTCGCCGGGGAGCCTGGTGCGCAGCAGGTGGGTCAGGTAGAGCCGCTGCTGGCCCTCGAGCCCCTCCAGGCGCAGGAGCCACGGGGTCGGCAGGCGGCTGGTGCGCTCGTCGAAGACCACGGGCAGCCTCGACGAATCCACGAAGCGGAAGGGGATCTTCCAGGTCTGGTCGATCTGGGCCTGGAGCAGGGCCGGAGGAAGGAATCCCGGCGCCCACGGCACGTGGGGCGGCATGAGAAGGCCCCGGTGCGGGGAGTGCGGAGTCGGCACCAGCAGCACGGAGGGGGTGCCGGAGCCGTGCACCAGCACCCCTTCGATGAACGTGGTCAGGTAGACCGGGCCTTCCGGCATGGGGCTACCTCCCGCCCGCTTCCTCGAGCTCCAGCAGGATGCGGTCCCGAGCCATCTTGGCCTCGGTCACCATGTGCTCCGGCTTGAACTTCCGGGAAACCTTGGTGCGGCGGTCCCGGAGCTCGACCACGCCCTCCTTGAGCCCCCGGGTCCCCACCATGGCCCGCAGCGGGAAGCCCAGCAGGTCGGCGTCCTTGAACTTGGCGCCCGGGCTCATCCCTTCGCGGTCGTCGTGGAGCACCTCGAAGCCCGCGGCCTCCAGCTCCTTCTCCAGGCGGTTGGCCATCTCGTTGACCTCGGCGTTGGCCGGGTCCAGGTTCAGGAGGTGGATGTGGTAGGGGGCGATGGGCCAGGGCCAGATGATGCCGTCCGCGTCGTAGTTCTGCTCGACGGCCGCCGCCACGGTGCGCGTGACGCCGATGCCGTAGCACCCCATGACCATGGGCTTCTCCTGCTGGTCCTCGTCCAGGAACGTGCAGCCCATGGAGTTCGAGTACTTGGTGCCCAGCTTGAAGACCTGGCCCACCTCGATGCCCCGGAAGGCCTGGTAGGTGCCCTTCCCGCACCGGGCGCACGTGTCTCCTTCCACCGCGGTCCGGATGTCGGCGAAGGTGCAGCCGGGCAGGTCCCGGACGGGATCCAGGCCGAAGTGGTGGTAGTCCGTGCGGTTGGCCCCGCAGGTGAGGTTCCCCGAACCCTGGAGGCTCCGGTCGACGACGAACTGGACGCCCTTCAGGCCCACGGGGCCCATGAATCCGGACTTGGCGCCGGTGAAGGCCTCGGCCTCGTCGATCGGCATCAGCTCCATCGCCATGGCGCCGACGTAGTTCTTCACCTTGACCAGGTTCACCTCGTGGTCGCCTCGCAGCACGGCGCCCACGAGCCGCGTGGACTCGTCCGCGAAGGTGCAGCGGTAGAGGAAGAACTTGCTGGTCTGGGTGAGGGGCATGCCGTCGTGGTCCGCGTCCTTCATGCCGGCCGCCTGCTCCACCTGCCCGACGACCCCGGGCGTGCAGAAGTAGTCCCGCTTCAACTCGAAGGCGGGGCCGTGATCCGGCGTCGGCACCGAGGGCGCCTCGGTCTTCTCGACGTTGGACGTGTAGTCGCAGTGGTCGCAGGAGAGGATGGCATCCTCGCCCGAGCCTGCCAGCACGTGGAACTCGTGGGTGAAGCTCCCTCCGATGGCGCCGCTGTCGGCCTCCACGGGCCTGAACTTGACCCCCAGCCTCGAGAAGATGCGCTTGTAGGCGTTGAACATCACCCAGTACTCGCGGTCCGCGTCGGCGTCGTCCACGCAGAAGGAGTAGGCGTCCTTCATGATGAACTCCCGCCCCCGCATGAGGCCGAACCGGGGCCGGATCTCGTCCCTGAACTTCGTCTGGATCTGGTAGAGGTTCATGGGCAGCTGCTTGTAGCTGCGGACGTTCCTGCGCACGATGTCGGTGATGACCTCCTCGTGGGTGGGGCCCAGGCAGAAATCGGCCCCCTTCCTGTCCTGGAAGCGCAGCAGCTCCTTCCCGTAGAACTGCCAGCGCCCGGACTCCTGCCAGAGTTCCCCCGGCTGGACCGTGGGCATCAGGAGTTCCTGGCAGCCGTCCTTGTCGAGCTCCTCGCGCACGATCGCCTCGAACTTGCGGATGGAGCGGAAGGCCAGGGGCAGGTAGTCGTAGACGCCCGCGGCGAGTTTCTGGATCATGCCCGCGCGCATCATGAGCTGCTGGCTGACCACATCGGCGTCCCGGGGCACTTCCCGGAGAGTCTGGATCAAGAGTCTGGACTGCTTCATATGAAATCCTTGGTTCCTTTTCCAATTGGATGCGCCGGGGATGCTGCCCGCTCCAGGGGGAGTCTTCCGCCTGCGGGCTCGGCGCGCTGCGTGGCGGCGATTCAGTTCAGGAGGGACTGGACGAGCTGGCTGGCCGCCTTGCCGTCGTAGGAGGCGCCGTGCCTGGCCTGGAGTTCCTTCATGACCTTGCCCATGTCCTTCTTGCCGGCCGCCCCCGTCGAGGCGATCGCCTCCCGGACGGCCTTCTCGAGCTGGACTCCCTCCAGCATGGCGGGCAGGAAGCCCTTCAGCACCGTGATCTCCTCCTGCTCCTGGGCGGCCCGCTCCGCGTAGCCTGCCCTGGAGAACTGTTCGATGCTGTCCTCCCTGGACTTGATCAGGCGCTTGACCACGGCGACGGCGTCCGCTTCCGGCAGGTGCCCCTGGGGGCCCAGTCCCTTGGCCACGGCCTCGTTCTTGTAGGCGGCCAGCGCCATGCGCAGCACCTGGGTCCGTGGGGCGTTCCTGGCGAGCATCGAGGTCTTCAACTCGGACTGCAGGCGGTCAAGCATGGCAAAGCTCCGGCACATATCGAAACTATTATCGTGCCCTTGAAAGCTGGCTCCAGCAATGTGGAATGCCATAAATTAGGTCCCGGAACCGGCATTCGATGGAATAATGGGAGCCATTCCAGAGGCAGGCCCCATGAACGTCGCCTACATCAATCCCTTCATCGAATCCACCTTGCGCAGCCTCGACATGATGGCCGGCATCAAGGCGGAGAAGGCGGGGCTGGAGCTGAAGGAGGACCTCATCACCACCTACGACATCTCCTCCATCATCGGCCTGACCGGGGAGACTTCGGGGTCCATCATCATCAGCATGCCCGTAAACCTGGCCTGCCGGGTTGCCTCCAACATGCTCATGGAAGAGATCACGACCATGAACAAGAGCGTGGAGGATGCCATCGGCGAGATCGGGAACATCGTCGTCGGCGATGCCCGGAGGGCCCTCATCCAGGACGGCTATTCCCTCAGCATCTCCATCCCGACGGTCGTGGTCGGAGCCGGCCACAAGATCAGCCGCTCCGGCGGCATTCCCTGCATCGCCATCCCGTTCACGACCGAGTTCGGGGATTTCGAAGTGAACGTCGGGCTCCAGGAGAACTGAGGGCCCTTCGCCCGCTACGCCTTCTCGAAGCGGATCACCTGCGCGGGGCATCCCGCCGCGGCGGACTCGATGCCCGCTTCCATGGGGGCCTGGAGTTCCACCTTCAGGGGACTCCTCTCCTGGCGGTTCTCGCTCTCCCTGCCGTCCTGGCGGGCGCCGGCCCTGATGGTGCTGCTGGTGTCCGAGACCACGAACACGTCGGGACATTCGGCCTCGCAGGCGTTGCACATGATGCATCCGTCCTCGATCCAGACAACCTTGATCGCCATGTTCTCTCCATTGCGATCGTCAACCTTAGCACGGCGGCGAGCCCGTGCGGACTGCCGGGATCGGACGGATCGCGGGTCCCGCAGGTCCTTCACGGCCTGGACGGCGGCTGTCTGAAAGCGAGACATGATGATTTTCTAGCTGTATTTACCATGATCCTGGTTTGCAGTACGCGCCGGGACGGGCCTCCCCACCGGATCGACCCGGCTCGCAAGGCCGTTCCCGTCGGTTCTCCTCTATGATGGGAAGGGGCCAGTTCCCATCCAGGGCCAGGGCGCCGAACCTTCCGAGTCCACATGACCGTCTTTTCACCCCAGTCGATCGTTGCGTTCTTCAAGAGGTCGCCTATCTGGCTCAAGCTGAAGAAGCAGATCCTCCACCCCGACGTGACTCCGGAACAGATCGCCACGAGCTTCGGTCTGGGGTTGTCCATCGCCTTCAATCCGCTCCTGGGGCTCCACACGATCATGGTCCTGGGGCTCTGCCTGGTCTTCCGCAAGCTCCACCGCCCCCTGATCCTCGCGTCCGCGATGATCAACAATCCCTGGACCATGGTTCCCATCGCCACGGCCCACGCCTATGCCGGCAACCTCCTGCTGGGGCGGGGGCTCGAGCTGGACCTCTCGCGGATCCACTGGGAAGGCCTCGGCTGGAGCAGCTTCGTGACCCGCCAGGGGCTCGAGGACATGTTCCACATGCTGGAACCGATCCTGGCCCCGTATCTGCTCGGCGGATTTCTGCTGAGCATCCTGGCATTTCCGGTAGGGTACTTTGCGATGCTGAGGCTTTCGAAGCGCCTGCGCAGGCTCCACCTGCACATGCCGCATCTTCCCCACATCCACATCCCGACCATGCATCCGGATCCCACCCTCAAGGAGAAGTCCCATGGACATGCGCTTCCTCATGAAACAGGCCCAGGCCATGCAGCAGAAGCTCACGGAAGCCCAGCAGAACCTGAGGGCGGAGGGAACCGCCGGGGGTGAGACGGTGAAGGTGGTCCTCAACGGCAGCAAGGAACTCCAGGGGATCTCCATTTCCAAGGACGTGATGGATCCCGAGGATCCCAGCATGCTGGAGGACCTGATCGTGGCCGCCTTCAAGGATGCCGCCCAGAAGGTGGACGAGGGCATGGCCAAGTTCTCTGGAAGCCTCACGGGCGGGCTCAACATCCCCGGCCTGAAGCTGTGAACCTGCGCGCATGAAGCTGCCCGCTCCCCTCGAGGCCGTCGTGGAGGCGCTCCAGAAGCTGCCCGGCGTGGGGTCGAAGTCCGCCCAGCGCATGGCGCTGCACCTTCTGAAGGAAGGCCCCCAGGCCATGGAACACCTGGGGGACCTGCTCCAGCACGCGGCTCATCGCGTGGGATTCTGCCAGGTTTGCGGCGCCTTCACGGATCGTCCCGTATGTCCCATCTGCGAGGACCCGAACCGCGACGCGGGGGTGCTGGTCGTGGTCGCCGAGGCCTCGAACGTGCTGACCTTCGAGCGCAGCGGACACTTCCGGGGACGCTACCATGTGCTCGGAGGGGTGATCTCCCCCCTGAAGGGGATCGGCCCGGACCAGCTCAAGATCCGGGAGCTGCTGAAGCGGCTGGAGGATTCGCGCATCCAGGAGATCGTCATCGCCACGAATCCCACCCTGGATGGGGAGGCGACGGCCGCCTGGCTCGCCCGGATCCTGGAGCCCATGGGCCTGAAGGTGTCCCGCATCGGGCTGGGGCTGCCGATCGGCGCCGATCTCGAATACGCCGACGACCTGACACTGGACCGGGCCCTGGAAGGGCGAAGGCAGCTGGGGTAGCGCTCCGGGGAGCGGAGGCCGATAAAACGGGCGGTGATCCTCGTTGATCCATTGTATCGAATCGATCAATCCTGCATTTCCCGTGTCACGCGCATGGCGTCGAAGCCATCCCAGAGGGCGGAAGGACGTCCTCTGGACATGTGCGCAGGGCATTCCGAGACGGACGTTCGGCCGATTCCGCGGTTATTGTCGAAGTCAACATCCAGTGATGGATGGGAATAACATCGGAATATTATCGTTTGAGCCGAAGTTGACCGATTGAAATCCTACCGACCCGTGGGAAAATCTCCCACCATCCAAAGGAGGCATTCATGCTCGTTCGAGAACTGATGACGCCCAAGCCTGTCGTCGTCGCACCTGAAATGCCTGTGCCGGAGGCCCTGAGCCTCATGCGGGGCCGCAAGATCCATCAGCTGCCGGTCGTCGACAACAAGGGGAAGCTGGTCGGCGTCGTCACGGAACAGGACCTTCTGCATGCATCCGCATCGTCGGTCAGCACCCTGAGCGTCTGGGAACTGCCCACGCTCCTGGCGAAGATCACGGTCGAGATGGTGATGGTCAAGAACGTGTATTCCGTGACGGGCGACACCCCGGTGGAAGAAGCGGCCCGCATCATGTCGGACAAGGGCATCGGCTGCCTGCCCGTCGTGGACAAGGACACGATGATCGGCCTCGTCACCAAGAGCGACCTTTTCCTGGCCTTCATGGAACTCCTGGGTGGCCGCCGGACCGGCGTCCGCATCTGGGCCCAGACCCCGGACGCCAAGGGGACGGTGGCCAAGATCACCAACGCCATCGCGGCCGTCTCGGGCAACATCGTGGGCCTGGGGTTCAACGAGATCCGCGACGTCAAGGGCTCCCGCTGGGAGATCACCCTCAAGGTCCAGGACGTCCCGGCGGACAAGCTGGTGGAAGCCATCAAGCCGATCGTGATCGAGATCAAGGACGTGCGCGAGAGCTAGTTCTCCCGTACTGACGGCAGAAGGCCCCCGCCGGAGCGGGGGCCTTCTGCCGTCGTACCGCGGGGCTTCATCTGCCGAATGTCACACGATCCCCGCCCGCCTGCTGGGCCTCCTTCAGGTTGGAAGCAGCCGTTTCGACGAGGGGCTCGAGGTTCAGGTCGCGGCTGGGGACACGGGTCGCGGTGCCCACGCTCATGGTGAGGACGCTGGCGGCGGGCGACTTGGCGTGGGGAATGGCCAGGGTCGCCAGTTCCGCCCGCATCCGCTCGGCGACCGAAACCGCTCCCAGGGTGTCCGTCTCCGGGAGGACGCAGGCGAATCCGTTCCACGCATAGAGGGCGATCAGGTCCCCGGGCCGCTGGGTGGCGTCCTGGAAGGCGGTGGCGATCCGCTTCAGGCATTCGTCTCCCGCGGTTCGTCCGTAATGCTCGAGGTAGGCGCCGAAGTGGTCCAGTTCCATGATCACCAGCGAGAGAGGGGTCTGGTTGCGGAAGTTGCGCCGCCACTCGAGGGCCAGGAACTCTTCGAAACGATGGCGGTTGGCGATGCCCGTCACCCCGTCGACGAGCGAGAACCGCCTCAGCGCCTCGATGCATCTTCCGAGGTCGATGTAGTTCCGGATGCGGGCCCTGGCGATCTGGGGCTCGACCGGGACCGCGAGATAGTCGCTGATGCCCAGCGCGATCGTGGCCGCGGCCTCCTGGTCGCTGGCGGCCAGGCCAAGGACCGGGATGCCCGAAGTCCTGGCATCGTTCTTCAGTTGCCGGCAGAACTCGCCGAGGTCCAGGCCGTTCGCCCGGGTGTCCACGAGGATCAGGGCCGAACCCCCGGAGCGGGCCGTCTCGACGGCTTCCTGCGCACTGCCGGCTTCTTCCAGCGGCTGCTCGTCTCCCAGGAGCTCACGCAATGTTTCTACGGTCTTGTGGTCGTCGGTGACAGCAAGAAGCGCATGTCTTGCGATATTCATGGAATTCCCCTGCGTGTGAACGTGGCATGAGAAAGGTCGTCTGGTATACGAGGTTAGGCCCACCGCCTGGATGGATCAATCTCATGTTCGCGGAAGGGCCGGGACACTACCTGGAATGATCTTCGCCCCACGGGCACGGATCCCCCATGCCCCATGCCGCCTGGTACCAGACCTCTTCGAGGCAGAGCCCCTGGGGAGGCGCGGTATGCCCGGCGCGCCGCCGGTCCCGGGCCTCCAGGATGCCCGGAAGGGCGTCGGCGGGAATTCGCCCCTTCCCGATGTCCACGAGCGTCCCGGTCATGATCCGGACCTGGTGCATGAGGAAGCGGTTCCCCTCGAAGATGAGGTCCAGGCCGGAGCCCCCGGCTTCCATCCGGATGGCGTGGATCACCCGGATGGGCGATTCGGCGGCGCACTCCTGGTGCCGGAAGCTGGAGAAGTCATGTTCGCCGACCAGGCACTGGGCGGCCTCGAACATGGTCTTCCGGTCGAGCGGTTCCGAGCCGTACACGTGCCAGCGCCGCCCCCTCGAGAACGGATCCTCCGCCGGGCCCTCCTGGAGGCCGTAGACATAGCGCTTGGCGACGGCATGATGCCTGGGGAAGAATCCCTCGGGCGCGGGCCGCGCGGCCATCACGCGGGCCTCCGGAGGCAGGTGCGCGTTCAGGGCCGCCAGCAGGCGGTAGGGGATCCAGGGCTTCCGGGTTTCGACGAGCACCCCCTGGGCGCGCGCGTGGACGCCTGCATCCGTGCGGCCCGTTCCCTGGGGCATGGGCGCCTCCGGATCGAGGGCGCGCAGCGCCCGCCAGAGTTCTCCCTGGACGCTTCGCAAGCGGGACTGGATCTGCCAGCCGTGGAATTCCGTGCCGACGTAGGCGAGGCGCAGGAAATAGGGGAAGGTCATGGGAGCAATTCTATGCCCTTTTGAGCGTCTTCCTGCCCAGGTCGTGGTTCGAGCATGGTACCCGTTGCATTCTGGCCCGGCAAGGCCCCCGGAACGCCCAGGTGGCGGTCATCTACATAATTGGCTCGGGTTACAACTCAACTCACCAGCCGCTTTCAGGGGGGGCGGGCTCCATAGATTCCACGCTGAAGCGAATCTCGAAACTTTTTTTTTCTGAAAGCCTTGACTCCACTGCATCTCCGACCTACTCTGCATACAGTTTAGTTCCCACCTAGAATCCACAAGGGTTTCGGGGGTTTTTACTCTTGAAAGGCAAGTGAAAACGGGTATCTCTTTCGCGAGGTACACCATCTTCCAAACCCGGGGATGCTAATCCCCATTTATGGAGGTTTTCATGAACAAGGCTGAACTGATCGCCGCCATCGCCGAAAAGGCCGACATCAACAAGTCCAAGGCCGCTGCTGCCCTCGATCAGGTCATCTGCAGCGTGTCCGGCGCCCTCCGCGCCGGCGACAAGGTCACCCTCGTGGGCTTCGGCACCTTCTCGGTCGCCACCCGCGGACCTCGCACGGGCCGCAATCCCCGCGATGGCCAGAAGATCAAGATCGCAGCCAAGAAGGTCGCCAAGTTCAAGCCCGGCAAGAAGCTCGCCGACGAAGTGAACGGCAAGGGCGGCAAGAAGAAGAAGTAGACTGGTTCATCCTGCATGGAAAGCGGTCCATTTGCCTGGGCCGCTTTTTTATGTGGCCCGATAGGATTTTCCGGATCTGGGAATTTCCCTTCCATGGGAGGCGCATCGTCACCTTCTCCGGCAGCACCCGCAAACAGACGATTAATCTGATCCGGCCGGGAAGCGCCCGCCGCCCCTCCTCCAGCGGTACCGGGGACGATCGCCGGCCCTAAATCCCGGTCCCAGGGGGCTCCGGGTCCTGGAGCGGGACGGCGCGGGTCGATACTCACCCCTTTCGCTGTCGATGCCGATGGAAGAAGGGTTGAAGAGGACCCACATGGCCGAGCAGGAACCCCAGGAGAAAAAACCGAAAGCGAAGATGAAGCCGAAACTGAAGAAACTCATCATCGTCGTCGGAGGTGGACTGCTGGTCCTGGCCCTTCTGGGCGGCGGCGGATACTACGGATGGAACAAGTGGCAGGCGCACAAGGCGGCCAAGGCCGCCGCCGCCCAGCCGGGAGCCGCGGCCGCCGCGGAAGCCGAGGAGGAGGAGGAACCCTCCGAGGAAGAGGGCGGGAACAGTCCCGTCCTCATCTACAAGAACAACGTGAACGTCGAAGGGATGAAGAACGCCTACCTGGTCGTCGAGTTCAACCTCCTCTTCCGCGACAACGAACTGGGGCGACTGGTGACCAGCGACAAGCCGACCCCGGAGAACAGCATCATGCGCGCGATCATCCTGGACGCCATCTCGGGGAAAAGCATGGACGAGATATCCGACGTGGAGTCGAGGGAGGTCATCCGCCAGGACATCCTCGACCGGCTGAACGAGCGGTTCGCTCCGAAACCGCCCAAGCCGGGCGAGGAAAAGAAGGAAGGCCCCAAGAAACCCAAGCGGCCCGTCAAGGATGTCCTGGTCGTCGCCTGGGCCATCGCCCAGTAAGTCTCCTGCCGCATGGAAGGGTTTCGAGGGGGCCGGGGGATGGCACGAGGGTTGCTAAAAAAACGAACCGGGTCCACATTCTGACCAGCGGGTCATCCTTTCGCCCCTGCCTTCGAGGTTGCACTTGTCTCCCAAACGCTCCGATCGGCTGGACACGGATCGCGTGGTCACCTTCGAACACGTGATCGGCGACCTGATGCCGTTCATCGACACGCCCTTCAAGCTGGAGATCCAGCTGGGCCAGACGCGGATGACGATCCGCGATCTTCTGGACCTCGAAGTCGGATCCGTCGTCGAACTCAAGAAGAGCGCCGGCGAGCCCATGGACGTGATCACCAAGGGGCGGTCCCTGATGCGGGGCGAGGTGACGGTCCTGGAAGACACCCTGGGGTTGCGGATCGTGGAGATCGTGGACCCGACCCGGAAGGTCTAGGCATGACCCAAGCCTGCGGCCAGCCGCCCTTTCCTGCCTTTTCCCCAGGGGGAGGGGGACCGCTGCCGGTGACGGCATGAAGGTCATCGAGGGCAGAGGCCATCTCATCCGTTTCTGCGAAGATTCGCCCTTCGTGGGCTGGATCACCGCCCGCCAGCTGGAGGCCCACTTCCCCATCCAGTCCGCGCCCTGGATGACCCTCCAGGCCCTGGCGGACATGGTCCGGCTGATGCCGGGCGGCCTCGCCGTCCTCTGGGACCTGCCGCATCCGTCCCTGGCCCATCTTCCCTACGATGTCCGGGCCGGTTTCTGGGGTGCCCTGGGACACCTGCCCGGCCTGACCCTCCACACCCGGGAGGAGTCCTTCGCGGAATATCTCGAGGGCCCCATCCAGGGCTGGTTCCATGGCCCTCGTCCCCCCTCGGGAGCCATGGGGCAGGCTTGGCGGAAGGGCTGGATCGGCTGGGTCCCCGAAAGGGGTTCAGCCTGGTCCCTTCCCGGGATCGGGGCGGCCGAAGGCCCGCCGGAGGCTCCCGAGGAGATCCCCGTGGGAGGCCACTGGGGCGAGCTGGTCCTTCCCCTGGGGGCCTTGAGGGAGGTGAAGGCGGAGGATGTCGTGCCCCAGCTCGGGGACATCCAGGCCGGCATCGAGCGGAACCTGAGCCTGCGGATGAGCGCGCACGCCTGGCCCGCCGCCTATCCCTTCCAGCGCCGCCGGACCGGGTGGCGCATCGCATGCCTTGGGGGGCGCGAATACCAGCTGGCCAGCGGGCTCTGGGAGGAGGCTGCCGAGCGGCTCGGGACGTTCGTGGCGGAGGCGTCCAGGATCCTGAAGTGTCCGGTCCACCTGGGTTCCTGCCACGACCCCGGGGCCGCCAGCCTGCTCGGGCACCAGGCCATGCGGGACGGCCATTCCTGGCGCTACAGCCTGGCCATTCCGCCGGCCAGCCCGACCTTCACGCCGGGCATCGCGTCGGATCCGAGGGAACCTGCTCCCCTGGAATCCCGGGTGCTCTTCCCGGAGGCGCTGGCTCCCCTGTTCTCGCATCCTCCCGTCGCCCTGCTCCGGTTGCCGAACATCCCGCAGGAGGCCCCCGTGGCGGCCTTCCTCCGCGGCGTGGACCCGGTGCCGGCCATCCGCTGGCTCCCGCCGGAAATGCCGCCTCCCGGACCCTTCTCGCAGGAGCGTCCCTGGGCGCCTTCCTCGGCCTTCGCGCCCCTGGCCGATGTCACCCAGGCCCTCCAGCCCGGGTTGTTCGACGCGCTCGAGACTTCCTAGGGCGCCTAGGAGCCGCCTCCGGAAGGGGGTCATCGTGGATATGCTGTTCCCAGGCACCCTTCATGAAGAAAACCGAGGACAACAGGCTCCATGTGGTCATCGCGGACGATGAGCCGCTGGCCTTGCTGCGCCTCGCGCGCGGGTTGGAGCAGGCGGGCTGCGTGGTGACCGCGCGGTTCCAGGACGGCGCCTCCCTGGTCGAATGGCTGCAGCAGAATCCCCTTCCGGACGCCCTCTTCGTGGACGTGAAGATGCCGGGCGCCACGGGCCTCGAGATCCTGGCCGAGTTCCAGGACCGCCTGCCGATCGTGCTGGTGACCAGCGGAGCCGAATTCGCGGTGCCGGCCTTCGATTTCTCCGCGACCGACTTCCTGCTGAAGCCCGTGACCCCCGAGCGGCTCCAGAAGGCGCTGGGACGGATCGGGAAGGGACTGGACGAGCGGAGGGCCTGGACGCACCCGACCCCCCTCGCCAAGATCCCCGTGATCGCCGGGAACGGGATGGTGCTGCTGGAGACGGCGAAGATCAGCCACTTCGAGCTGGAGGATGGCCAGGTCTGGGCCTGCGCTTCGGGAAGCCGGTTCCAGACCCGCTGGCGTTCCCTGGCGCAAGCGGAGGCGGCCCTGCCGGCCATCGCGGTCGTCCGTCTCAACCGCAACATCATGGTCCGGCCCGAGGCCGTGCGGGGATTCCGCGTGCTGTCCTTCGGCAGGCGGATGATCCTCCTGAACGACGGCAAGGAATACGTGGCCAGCCGCCGGGGCAGCCAGGCCCTGGAATCGGCCCTCGGCCTGGGGTGACGGCGCCTCTGGGGCTCCCAGGGGGCGTTCCCGGACGGAATGTGTCAGTCCCGGCCGGAAATCTGCCGTTCAGGCCCGGACGCCGTGAATGGACCCAGAATTGATGCCGGGAACACACCACGGCCCCGGGGGCCATCCATCCATGAAACGAAACGGCAACCATCGAGGCCGCGCGCTGCTGGTCGGCAGCGAGGCGGAGCTCCGCCGCACGATCTCCCGCTACCTGCAGCTGCACGGACTGGAGGTCGTCGAGGCCGGAACGCTCCAGGAGGCCGAAGGATGCCTCGCGGACACCGGCGACTTCGACCTGCTGGTGACGGAGCTGATGACTGCCGAGAACGAAGGATGGCCCGAATGGAAGCGCGTGGTGAGCTGGAATCCCAGGATCTCCCTGCTGCTCCACGGCACGCATGTCGACGAATGGGACAGGACCAGGGGGAAGATCGGCCGGAACGCGATCTTCATCGGCCGGCCGTTCTCGCTGTCCGATTTCCACTGGGTCCTGCAGCAGGTGCTCTGAGGACGGACCTGCGGTGCGGCGGGATCACAGCCTTGCGGCGACGATCTCCACGAGTTCGCAGAGGCGGACGGCGTAGGCGACCTCGTTGTCGTGCCAGCCGAAGACCTTGACCATGCGGCCGCCGACGACCTTGGTGAGCCCCAGGTCCATCACGACGCTCTCCCGCCGGCCCGAGAAGTCGCGGCTGACGAGGTTCTCCTCCGCGATGCCCACGATGCCCTTCAGGTCGCCCCGGGAGGCCTCCACGAACGTCCGGTTGATCTCCTCCGCCGTCACGTCGGTTTTCAGGACGGCTCCCAGGTCCACGAGGTTCACGTTGAGGGAGGGGACCCTCAGGGCCCAGCCGTCGAAGCCCGCGGGAAGGTGGGGAAGGGCCTTGTGGAGCGCGTCGAAGGCGCTGCTGGTGGTGGGGATGATGCCCATGAAGGCGGACCGGGCCCGCCGGAGGCTCTTGTGGGGAGCGTCCAGGATGCGCTGGTCGTTGGTGACCACATGCACGGTGCTCATGCCGGCGCCCTCGAACCCGAAGGCCCGCTCCAGCACGTGGAGCATGGGAGCCGTCGCGTGGGCCGTGCAACTGGCGTTGGAGATGATCCGGTGCCTGTCGAGGTCGAGCAGGTGCCCGTTGAAGGGGTGGATCACGGTGAAGTCCGGGTCGGGGCTGGGAGCCGAGATGATGACGTGGCGGACGGAGCCCCGCAGGTGCCTGGCCGCGCCGGCGTGGTTCGTGAACCGTCCCGAGGCTTCCACCACCAGCCTGGCCCCGCAGTCCGCGAAGGGGATGGCCACGGGGTCCGTCTCGTGGAAGAGGGGGAACTCCCGGCCCTCGATGTCCAGGTAGTCCCGCCCGTCCCGGGTGTGCCCGTGCACGGACGGATTGTCGTTCCCGTGGATGGAGTCGTACCGCAGGAGGTGCACAACGGTGGCCAGGTCGGCGGGGTCGTTGAGCGCGCACAGCAGGTCCGGCCGGGAAAGGGCCAGCCGGCGCACGGCGATGCGCCCGATCCTTCCGATACCATTGACGGCGATCAACGGACTTCCTCCTGGATCCGCGCCAGCGCATGGACGGCGAGATCCTTCATGCGGGACGCGTACCCGTATTCGTTGTCGTACCAGCCGAAGACCTTGATGTAGCGCGGCGTCATGACCCTGGTGAGGGAGGGGTCGAAGACGCAGCTCGCAGGATTCCCCCGGAGGTCCACGCTCACGATCTCGTCCTCGGCGACCTCGAGGAAGCCCTTGAGAGGGCCGTGTTCCGCCGCGGACCGGAACGCCTCCCGGACGGATTCGACCGAGGCGTCCCGGCCGGTCGTCACGGAGAGGTCCACGAGGCTCACGTCGGGCGTGGGCACTCGGACGGCGAGGCCGTCCACCCGTCCCGCGAGGCGGGGGAGCACGCGGCCAACGGTCCCGGCGGCTTCCGTGGGGGCGGGGATCATGCTCAGGGAGGCGGCCCTGGCGAGGCGGAGGTCCGGGTGGGGGAGATCCAGGATGCGCTGGTCGTTCGCGTAGGCCTCGACTGCCGTGATGAGGCCGCAGTCGACGCCGAAGGCCTCGTCCAGCACCTTGGCCAGCAGGACCGCGCAGTTCGACGCGCTGCCCGCGCAGCTGACGATCCCGTGCCGGCGGGCATCGAAATCCTCGTGGTTCGCCCCCATCACCACCGTCAGGTCCGCGTCCTCCACGGGATCCGAGACGAGCACGTGGCGGACGCCCCCCCGCAGGTGGCGGGCGAGGCCCGCCCGGGTCCGGAGCGTGCCGGAGCACTCCAGGACGAGGTCGGCCCCGGCTTCCCCGAAGGGCACCGCTTCCGGCTCCCTTTCCCGGTAGGCGTGGATGCGCCGGGAGCCCAGGAGGAGGGAATCCTCGTCGTGCGAGACCCGGAAGTCGGCCTTCCCGTGCATCGAGTCGTACTTGATGAGGTGGGCGAGGGTTCCGACGTCCGCGACGTCGTTGACCGCCACCACCTGGATGTCGTCCCGGTGCACCAGCTGCCGCAACACCAGCCGTCCGATGCGCCCGAGTCCGTTGATGGCCAGCTTCACGGTTCAGTCCCCCACGCGTCCGGCGCATACCCGCGGCTGATCCTGAACGGGACCGTGGACATGACCGAATCGGCCCGGCTCCCTGCTGAAGCGGGCTCTAGGTCAGATTGTAGCCATACTCCCTGGCCAGGCCCAGCGACATCTCCCGGAGCTTGTATTTCTGGATCTTCCCGCTTCCCGTGGCCGGATACTCCTTCAGGAAGAAGACGTATTTCGGGATCTTGTGGCGGGAGATCCTCCCTCGGCAGAAATCCTGGACCTCCTCGGCGTCGAGCGCCTGTCCCTCCTTCAGGATGATGAACGCGCCCACTTCCTCGCCGTACTTCTGGCTGGGAACGCCGGCCACCTGCACGTCCCTGATCTGGGGGACCTGGTAGAGGAAGTCCTCGATCTCCTTGGGGTAGATGTTCTCCCCGCCGCGGATGATCATGTCCTTGATCCGGCCCGTGACCCGGAAGTCGCCGTTCTCGTCCTTGACGCCGAGGTCCCCGGAGTGGAGCCAGCCGTCCTCGTCGATCACGCTGCGCGTCTCCTCGGGCATCTTGTAGTAGCCCCGCATGACGTTGTAGCCGCGGCAGCACAGCTCGCCCGCCTCGCCGACCGCGCATTCCCGGCGGGTCTGGGGATCCCGGACCTTCACCTCGATGCCCGGAAGCTCCTTGCCCACGGTGCCCACCTTCACTTCGATGGAATCCTCCGCCCGGGTCTGGGTCATCACGGGGGAGCCCTCCGTGAGGCCGTAGGCGATGGTGATGTCCCGGCAGTGCATCTCGTCCATCACGCGCTTCATGACCTCGATGGGGCAGGGCGAGCCCGCCATGATGCCGGTCCGCAGCGAACTCAGGTCGAACATGCTGAACATCGGGTGGTTCAGTTCCGCGATGAACATGGTGGGCACGCCGTAGAGCGCGGTGCAGCGCTCCCGGTGGACGGACGCCAGGACGAGCAGGGGGTCGAAGTTCTCGCAGGGCACGACCGAGGCCCCGTGCGTCACGATGGCCATGATGCCGAGCACGAGGCCGAAGCAGTGGAAGAGGGGCACCGGCAGGCAGACCTTCTCCGCCTCCGTGAAGCGCTGGCATTCGCCGATGGCGAATCCGTTGTTCAGGATGTTCCGGTGCGTGAGCATCACGCCCTTCGGGAACCCGGTGGTCCCGGAGGTGTACTGCATGTTGATGACGTCTCCGGCCTGGAGGCTCGCGGAGACATCGCGCAGCCCGCGGTCGTCCATGTGCTCCCCCAGGAGGAGGAGTTCGGCCGTGTTGAACATGCCCCGGTGCTTCTGGGGGCCGATGAACACGACGTTCCGGAGGCACGGGAAACGCGCGCTGTGCAGCTGGCCCCGCTGGGACTCCTTCAGCTCCGGGATGAGCTCGTTGACCATCTGCACGTAGTCGCTGTCCCTGAACCCGTCCACCAGGCAGAGCGTGGTGATGTCCGACTGCCTGACCAGGAATTCCAGTTCGTGCAGCTTGTAGTTCGTGTTGATGGTCACCAGGGTGACGCCGATCTTGGCGGAGGCGAAGAGGATCGTGAGCCAGTCCGGGACGTTGTTCGCCCAGATGCCGAGATGGTCGCCCTTCCGGAGGCCGATGGCCAGGAAACCCTTGGCCAGGGCGTTCACCCTGTCGTCGAACTGCCGGTAGGTGAACCGCAGGTTGCGGTCCGGATAGACGATGAACTCCTTGTCCGGGTAGCGGTCGGCCTGCTCCTCGAGCACGCCGCCGAGGGTCTTCTCGATGAATCCCATGGGTCCTCCCCCGCTCAGAACGGTGCGTAGACGACGGCCAGGATCCGGGCGGGCGCCTCTCCGTAGGCATGGACGTGGTGGGGCACGATGGAGTCGAGGTAGATGCAGTCCCCCTCCTCCAGGATGTAGTGGTCCTTCCCGTAGTCGACCTCGATCCGGCCGCCCAGCACGTACATGAACTCCTCGCCTTCGTGGGTGGACAGGGGATGGTCCGTGTCGGAGCCCGGCAGGATGTCGATCAGGAAGGGTTCCATGGAACGGCCGCTCTTGCCCTGGGCCAGGGCGTGGAAATCCAGCTCGCCCGAGGAGGCCCTGGACTTGCCCGCGAAACGGACCGCCGTCGCGAGCTGGCCCTTCCGGCCGACGACGGGACCGAGGTGCTCCACGTCGTCCAGGAAGGTTCCGAGCCTGACGCCCAGGACCCTGCCGATCTTGATCAGCGGCGTCAGGGAGGGGATGAAGTCCCCGCCCTCGATCTGTCGGATGAGATCCGCCGGCAGCTCGCTCCGCTCCGCGAGCTGGTCGATGGACATCTGCCGGCTCTCCCGGATCTGTGTCAGTTTCGCGCCCACGTTCACGGTCGGGTTCATGCTGTCCTCGTCTCCCATGGAGCGATTGTAGGACGCAACCCCGGGCCCAACTCCGCCGGATCCAGGAAAACAATCGTTTTAATCAGGACATTTCCGGGACTAAATGGATTCCGGCCACAAAAAAGGACGGCCGGTCGAGGACCGGCCGTCCTGCAGGGCGGAGAACGCCTACTTCGCCATCACGCGGATCATTTCCAGCACCTTGCAGGAATAGCCCCACTCGTTGTCGTACCACGCCACCACCTTGACGAAGGTGGGATCGAGGGCGATGCCGGCGCCGGCATCGAAGACCGACGTGCAGGATTCGCCCACGAAGTCCGTGGAGACGACCTTGTCCGTGGTGTAGCCCAGGACGCCCTTCATGGAGCCCTCGGAAGCCTTCTTCATGGCCTCGCAGATCTGCTCGTAGGTGGCCTCCTTGGCCAGCTCCACCGTGAGGTCCACGACGGACACGTCGGAGGTGGGCACGCGGAGGGACATGCCGGTGAGCTTCTTGTTGAGCTCGGGGATCACCTTGCCCACGGCCTTGGCGGCGCCGGTGGAGGAGGGGATGATGTTCTCCAGGATGCCGCGCCCGCCGCGCCAGTCCTTGTTGGAGGGCCCGTCCACGGTCTTCTGGGTGGCGGTGGCCGCGTGCACGGTGGTCATGAGGCCGCGCTTGACTCCGAAGGTGTCGTTGAGCACCTTGGCCACGGGCGCCAGGCAGTTGGTCGTGCAGGAAGCGTTGGAGATGATGTCCTGGCCGGCGTACTTGTCGTGGTTGACGCCGAACACGAACATCGGCGTGTCGTCCTTGGAGGGGGCGGAGAGGATCACCTTCCTGGCGCCCGCCTTGAGATGGGCGGAGGCCTTCTCCTTGTCGAGGAAGAGCCCCGTGCTCTCCACGACGATGTCCGCGCCGACCTCGCCCCACTTCAGGTTGGCGGGATCCTTCTCGGCGGTGAGGCGGATCTTCTTGCCGTTGACGATGAGCGTGGAGCCTTCGACGGACACGGAACCCTTGAAGCGGCCGTGCACGGAATCGTAGAGAAGCATGTACGCGAGGTAGTCAGGATCGAGCAGGTCGTTCACGCCGACGATTTCGATATCGGGGAAATGCTCGATCGCTGCCCGAAACACCATCCGGCCGATCCGGCCAAAGCCGTTGATGCCGATTTTTATCATAGGACCCTCCTGGTCAGCAGGTCCCTCCAGGATACCTCATCGAGGCGACGGGCGGTTCGAGCTTCTTGGAGAGCGTGTTCCGGTGGATGCCCAGGTCGCGCGCGGCCGCGCTCTGGTTGCCGTCGTGCTCGGCCAGCACGGCCTGGAGATACGCCCGCTCGAACTCGCGCTTCGCCAGGTCGAGGGGGATGCCCTTCCCGACCATTTCGACGACGAGGTCATGCAGCATCTGGCGCATCGGATGGTCTCCCTGGGTGATCGACCAAGTTAACATCCCTGCCCTGGAGCCGGCAGGCGGATTTTTCGGAGAGGCGCGCCACGCCTTGCGGAAAAGCCTGCGGAAAGCCTGTGGAATGACCCGGGGAATCCCTGCGTAAGGGCCTCGCGGTGACCAGGATGGGACGATCCCCCCGCGGGCGCGAACGCCTGCGGAAAGCGCCGCGGATTCTTCGGGAGGGGTGGGAGGGATCAGCCGGGGTGGACCTGCAGGAGGTCCAGGAGCCGGAAGGCCGGGGATTCCTTGATCCTGTCCACGCTCAGCCAGCGGCCTCGCCCCAGGTCCATCCACAGGATTCCGGTGCCGGGATCCCACCATCCTCGCTGTCCGGATCGGCCGCCCTGGAGGAGCCTCGCCCCCGCCAGCTGTTGCTGGGACGGTCGGATCGTCGCGGAGACGGTGTGGACTCCGGCCAAGTGGAGCTGCAGCCGGCCCTGGCCGAGCTCCCAGCTCCCGTCCGGGACCCGCAGGACCGTGCCGTCCGGGGCCTTCAGCGTGTCGCCCTCGAGGCGGATCGCGCCCGCCCATGGGCCTTCCGGCGTCCAGGCGCCGTCGAAGAAGCTGAGGGCGGCGGTATCCCATCCGAGGCTGCCGAAGTCCGCCAGGTCCGTGGTCCTGAGCTTCAGGCGGAGGGCGGAGGCGGGCGCCTGGTCGAAGGTGGGGTCCAGGGGGATCCAGCGGCGCCCCACCTTGACTTCCACCCAGAAGTGGAGCCCCATCACCTCCCCGAGCCCCACCCATCCCACGACGCCCCGGGCGGGGATCCCCAGCTTCCGGAGGAGGGCGACGGCCAGGACGCTGTGTTCCGTGCAGTCGCCCCGGCTGTTCCGGGCCACTTCCAGCGCGGAGGCGAAGCCCACGGTCATGTCCTTCCGGCCGATCCACTCGAAGACGAAGGAGGCCACGCGCCTTGCCAGCTCCCAGCGGCCGGCCGAGGGCGGCGGATCCAGCCGCGCCACCAAGGCGTTGAATTCCGGGGCCTGGAACTGGACGAGGGGCGTCGGGGCGAGGAAGGGGGCGTCCTCTGCCGTCGCGGTCCCCTTCACCGGCTTCTCCGCGGCCTCTGCGGGGCTCGGTCCGGCGGCCTTCCGGACCCGGTACAGATTCGGGCCGAGGCGCACCTGCTGGTCGTCCTGGGGAAGGTCCTGGGGGCCGGGGCCGCTCCAGCGGAGGGTGGCTTCGGGGAGCCACTGCAGGAACGGATGGGGCGGGAGCTGGGCCAGGGTCCGCTCGAAGAACCCCGGGCCGGGCGCCGGCGACGAGGGCGCCGGCAGTTCCGCCCGCTGCAGCAGGACGGTCAGTCCGGCCATCTTCGCGATCTGCTTCACCTCCCCGTGCCTGGGGGAGATCCACGCCTCCAGTTGGACGGGCATGGCGCCCTCCTGGAGCTTCCCCCGGTAGCGGCGCGTGTCGGGAAACCCCGGCAGCGGCTCCGCCCCGAGGAGCTCGAGATCAACCTTGGACCACTGCTGCGTGCCCGGGGAGAACTCGGTGAAGTGCACGGCGCGGCCCGCGCCGGCGGCCTCCTTGAGGAGGGTCTCGCTGTCGCCCGGCCAGATGCAGGCACCCTTCGGAACCGCCAGCACCGAGGGGGCGGCGCCCGAGGCGGTCACGCGAAGCCGGTCGGGCTCCCTGGGGGACCAGTCGGCCTGGCCCAGCACGGGTTCCTGGGATAGCGTCAGCCTCCATGTGAGGCGCAGGGAGCCGTCCGGCTCCCTGACGGCCGTCGTGGTCATCTCCTGCCGCACCGAGGTCCCGAACCGCTCCATCTGGGTCCATTCCCGGTGGTCGATGCGCTCGGGCTTCCGGCTGGACACCTGCTCGGCGCCGCCCGACTCCTGCCCCTCGATCCATTGGCGGTAGCGCTGGACCTCCTGGGCGCCCACTTCCGCGGGGAAGGAGAGGATGAACGCAAGCGCTACTCCTGGCAATGGTCGCATGGCCGGCTCCAGCTCCCACTGTAGCGGATGTCGGGGCCGGCCCCCCGGACGCCCCCGCCGTCCGGCGGGGAATTCAGGCACACTGGAGCCCGATGATCCGCACCCACACCGCCATCGTGCTGCGCCCCACCCTCTTCCAGGAGGGCGGGCTCGTGGTGTCCTTCCTCACGGAACACGGAGAACGCCTCGTGGGACTCGCCAAGGGCGCCAAGAAGCCCTCGGCCAAGTGGGTCTCGTCCTTCGAACCGCTGAGCCTCGTGACGGTGAGCTTCTTCGGAAAGGAGCACGTCGAACTCCGCCGGATCACGCGATGCGAGCTCCAGCACTCGCCCCTCATCCTCGGACACCTGGAGTCAAGCCTGGTGGCGGCCTGCCTCGCCGACCTCTTCGACCGCCTGGCCAAGGAGGGAATCGAGGACGACCGCCTGTTCCGGCTGCTGTCCGCCTGCGCCAGGGCCCTGAAACGGACCCCGGACAGGGCCATGGCCATCCTGGCCTACGCCGAGCACTGGCTGCTGCACTGCCTCGGGCTGCTTCCCCATCCGCGCCTTTGCGGGCGCTGCGGCCGCGAGGACACGCCCCTGGTCCTGCTGACCGAGGACCATGGATGGTGCTGTGCGGCCTGCACGCCCACCGATCCGTCCGAAGCCCTCCCGTCCGGAGCGAAGGAATACCTGCGCCTCCTCCGGACCCTGCCCGTGGAGGAGGCGCCCGACCCGGAGAGCAGCGAGGCCGGTCGCGCGATCACGCGCCTGCTGAGGGGCATGCTCCTGAGGGAGGTGGGGGCGGCCCGGAGCTACGAAGTCCTGTCCAGGATGCTGGCCTGAGCGCCTCAGATGCCCTGCTCGTGAAGGAGCGCCGAGACCTGTCGGAGGTTGGTCTCGAAATCGAACTTCTGCTCCACCCGCTGCCTTCCGGCGCTTCCGAAGGTCCTGCGCAGCTCCGGGGCCCGCGCGAGTTCCAGGATGGCCTGCGCCATCCCGGCCACGTCGTCCCTGGGGACCAGGGTCCCGGTGACCCCGTCCTCCACCAGTTCCGGGTTGCTGCTCACCTCGAAGGCCACGATCGGCTTGCCCGACGCCATCGCCTCGGCCAGGGCATAGCCGAAGCCCTCCCACCTGGACGGGAGCGCGAAGATGTCGAGGCTCTCCATGAAGGCCTTGATGTTCTCCACGAAGCCGAGGAAGGCGACCCGGTGGGCGATGCCGAGGCGCGCGGCCTGCTGTTCCAGCGCCTGCCGAAGCTTCCCTTCGCCCGCGACGAGGAGCTTGAAATCCAGTCCCTGGCGCTCGAGCAGGGCGGCCGCCTGGAGGAGCAGGTCCTGGCCTTTCTGGAACGACAGGCGGCCCGCGTTGCCGATGACGATCTCGCCGGGCCGCCTCTCGTAGAGGGGGCCGGAGGGCAACCCGTCGTAGTGTTTCACGTCGATGCCGTTGTAGATGACGCGGATCTTGCCGGGGTTGGTGATCCTCGGATCCCGCTGGAGGATGGTGTTCCTCGTCTCGTTCGAATTGGCGATGATCGCCGTGACGACGGTCCCCAGGAGCCACCGGTTCAGCCGCGTGGACCTGATCGGGATCGCACTGCCCCTGCGGTAGATGATCTTCTCCACGCCGGCCCACTTCGCGGCCACGCCCGCCAGCTTCAAGTCAGCGGGAAGGTTCATGACGACCACGTCGACGTGGTGCCTCCGGAACAGCGACCGCGTTTTGAGGAGCTTGAATGGATTGAGGAAGCTGAGGTTGCGGACATCGAGCGCGACCGCGGGGATTCCCTGGGCGACGGCCCTCTTGTAGAGCTGCCCCTGGCCGTTCGCGACGAGCAGGACATTGTGGCCGTTCCGATGCAGGACCCCCGCCGCCTCCAGATGCCATTTTTCCCCTCCCCCCCAGATGCGGGCGGAATTGAAAAAGCAGATCCGGCCTTCCATGCTTCCCCCTGACACAGGACGTACGTGCTGACGATGGATGCTGCACACGACCAACCCAATATCGATCGGATCGCCAGACCTATGGATGTGCGGGTCCGAAGAGCTTATCTGATATTGATCCTAGCGGAAACATGCGAGACATCCAGTGAGTCGCCCGAGGTTTCTGCACCGGATCCGTCCATTTCCGGCTGCATGGCGTCTGCGTGTCATCAATGCATGATATCCAGCTGGGATTTCGCCAAGAAGAATGAAATCCCGACCCGCTCAGGAATGCCGCTTGGAGTCCCCTACAGCAGGTCCCACTTGGTGACGTCGTAGTGGGCCTGCTTGCCGTAGTCCGTCTCGATCTGGGCGAGCCGGAGCTTCGAACCGACGTCCTCGTTGATGGCCTGCCAGGAGGTGCAGGCGTCCAGGGCCCAGGCGCCCCCTTCGCGGGCCCCGTTCCCGCTCCAGCCGTTTCCGCCGAAGGGCAGGTGGACCTCGGAACCCACGGTGGAGTTGTTGACGCTCGCCATGCCCGCCTTGATCTCGCGGCAGAACTGGTCGATCCAGCGTCGGTCCTGGGTGTAGATGGCGCCGCACAGGCCGTAGGGAGTCCCGTTGGCGTAGGCCAGGGCCTGGTCGAAGCTGTCCACGGCGGACAGGTTCACCGTGGGGCCGAGGATCTCCTGCTGGAAGAGCGCCATGTCGGGAGTCACGCCGTCCCACACGCACGGCTGCATGTAGGCGCCCTTCGTGATCTCGCCGAGCACGCGGTCATTCCGGTTCTCCTGGGTCCAGCGCTGGCCGCCGGCGAGGAGCCTGGCGCCGTCCTTCCTGCCCGTTTCCCAGTGCGCCTCGAAGGCGTCGGCCAGGCGGGGCCCGATCATCGGACCGAAGAACACCTCCGGATTGGTGACCGGATTGCCCACGGGCATCCTGTCGAGCGCGCCCAGGAACCGTTCGCGGAAGGCAGGCAGGATGTCCCGGTGGACGATGATGTTGGCGACGGACGTGCATCGCTGCCCGGCGGAGCCGAAGGCGCCGAAGAGGGCGCCCTCGAGGGCCTGGTCCAGGCTGGCGTCGGGCATGATCACCAGCGGGTTCTTGGCGCCCAGCGACAGGCTCGGCTGGATCAGGTTGCGGCCGCAACGCTCGCCGACCTGGCGGCCCAGCTCCGTGGAGCCCGTGAAGCTGAACCGCTGGAAATAGCCTTTGTCGATGCCTTCCAGGAAGGCCTTCCCGAGGACGCCACGCCCCTTGCCGTTGACGATGTTCACCACGCCGCCAGGGAGGCCGGCGTCCATCATCGCGCGGCCGAGGAGATAGGCGACGCTGGGGGTGCGGGAGGAGGGCTTCCAGACCACCGTGTTCCCGCACAGGATCGCGGGCAGTATCTTCATGACGGGGACGACCAGGGGGAAGACGCACGGCGTGATCACGCCGAAGACGCCCACGGGCCGCCGGTGGGTGGCCAGCGAGCGGTCCTGGAGTTCGGAATGGACGGTCTGGCCCTGGAGCCGCCTCCCCTCGCCCCGGTAGAAATGGCAGATGTCGATGGCCTCCTGGACCTCGCCCAGGGCCTCGCGCGGAGGCTTGCCGGTCTCCCGGGTGATGACCTTCGCCAGCTTCTCCTTGTTGGCGGCAAGGGTCTCGCAGATCCGGCCGATGTGGGCCCCGCGCACGGGGGCCGGGAGCCTCTTCCAGGTCCTGAAGGCCTCCGAGGCGGCCTTGGACGCCTTTTCCAGGTCCCGCTCGCCGCATTCGGGGAAGATGCCCACGGTATCCCGGCTGTCCACGGGGGACTTGGCGTCGAAGGAGGGCAGGTCGCCTTCCATCTCCTTCCCGGCGATCCAGTTGAACCCGATGAGCGTCTTGCCTGCGTGGGCCATGGCCGGGTGGTTGGGTTTGAGGTACATCGGAACTCCTGGCGCGATGGGGCGGTCTGCTTCCGTGCGGAAACATGGATTCTCCATCGGTTTGCGCCCCGGAGTCATTTAGATTTGCGTCTCTGATGATGTGCGTCACAGACGAGGAAGGGGCGACCTTCCAGACTTGAGGGGTTTTCACGGAGGACACCTTGAGGAAATTCGATCTGGTCGTCGTCGGCGCGGGCATCGGGGGGGGATCCCTCGTCTACAACCTGAAGAAACAGGGATTCACGGGCTCCATCCTCGTGCTGGACCGCGGTGACGCGGTGGCCACGGGATCCACGGCCTATTCCGCCGGCGGCTTCCGGAACCTCTGGACGACCCCCGTCAACCAGCTCCTCTGCACCAAGGGCATGGAGGTCCTGGGGCGGTTCCAGGCCGACATGGGCGTGTCCATCGGTTTCGACCCCTGCGGCTACCTGTTCACCTACTACGCCAAGTCCTGGGAGAAAATCCCCCAGGCGGCCGAGATCTGGGCCGCGAACGGCGTCGACTTCGAGCTCCTGGAGCCCGCGCAGATCGAGGCGCGCATCCCCGGGCTGAAGTGCGGCGTGGACCACGTGGATCCCGACGTCCGGGAATACCTCGGGTTCGAACCCATCGTGGGGGGCGTGCTGGGCAAGGACTGCGGGAGCTTCGACCCCTCCCAGGCCGCGGCAGGCTATTTCGAGAGGGCCCTCAACGACTTCCCCCAGAAGCCCGTCCTCCAGCTCAAGACCGAGGTCCTGGCCGTGACCTTCGATGCCGCCGGCCGGGCCACCGGCGTCCGGCTGAAGGATGCCGGCGGCGCGGAGGAGACCGTGGAGGCCGGCATGGTCGCCCTCTGCTCCGGCTCCTGGACCAACGGCATCCTGCAGCGGTCCGGGCTGCCCGACGCCGACCTCATGCCGATCATCGCCCAGAAGCGCATGCTGTTCATCACCGACTTCCCCGACAAGGACCCGCGCTGGATGCAGCTGCCCCTCACCATCATCGACCAGGGCATCTACTTCAAGCAGGAGAGCGGCAACTTCATGATCGGGAAGGCCAAGGAGGACACCCCGGACAGCTTCGACACCACCTTCGAGCCGGACTTCTACGTCGAGGAGATCAACCAGGTGATGCAGGAGCGCATGCCCAGCACGGCCGTGTGCAAGCTCAAGAGCGGCTGGGCGGGCCTCTACGACACCAATACCGCCGACCACAACGCCATCGTCGGCTGGCACGACAACCATCCGGGCCTGCTGCTCCAGGTGGGCTACAGCGGCCATGGCGCCATGGAAAGCCCGGCCGTGGGCATCGGCCTGGCGGAACTGGTCATCACGGGCCGGTACCAGACCGTCGACTGCTCTCCCTTGCGCTGGGGGCGGTTCCGCGAGGGGAACCTGATCGTGGAGAAGATCGTGATCTGAGGCGTCGCGGCGGGGGCGCCAGTCCCCGGGTCGAGGCATCCAAGGACAATCGGGTATCCTGTTAGCTGCCTGGAGCCTTAGTGTTCGACCACCTGTCCATTCCCGCCGTCCTGATCAGCTATGTGGCGCTGCTGTTCAGCCTATGCGTCCACGAAGCCTCGCACGCCGCGGCGGCCTACTGGCTCGACGACGACACGGCCGCCAGGATGGGCCGCATGACCCTGAACCCCCTGGCCCACATGGATCCGATCGGGACCTTCCTGTTCCCCCTGCTCGGGATGTTCACGGGACTGCCGTTCATCGGCTGGGCCAAGCCCGTGCCGGTGGACGGCAGCAGGCTGACCCGGCGGTTCAGTATGCGGGCGGGTTTCGCCATGGTCGCCAGCGCCGGCCCCCTCTCGAACCTCCTCCAGGCGGTGGTGTTCTTTCCCGTCCTCGCCCTCCTGGTGCGAGCCTCCACGCCCGATCTCTTCAGCCGGGTCTACATCTTCAAGGTGGCGGCATTCGACTGGAGCAGCGGGGTGGTGGACGCCCTGAGGACCGTCGGCCTCGGCAACGTCCAGACGCTGTTCCTGGCGCTCCTGGGGCGCCTGGTGATGATCAACCTGCTCCTGGCGCTCTTCAACTTGCTTCCGCTCGGGCCCCTCGACGGGGCTGGGATCCTCCGGGGGGTCGTGCCCGTCGCCTGGACGTCCCGGCTGGACCGCTACCAGCCCTACATGTTCATCGTCATCCTGGTCCTGGCATTCTCGGGACTGCTGGGCTACATCATCTCTCCGGCGATCCACCTCGCCTACTACCTGCTCATCCCTCTCGCGAACTACATTCTCGGAGCCTGATCCATGCAACGCGTCCTGTCCGGTGTCCAACCTTCCGGGTCCCTCCACCTCGGCAATCTCGTGGGGGCGCTCGAGAACTACGTCAAGCTCCAGGACCAGTACGAAACCTTCTACATGATCGCCGACTGGCACGCCTACACGTCCCGTTTCGACGACCCCGGCTCCATCGAGCCGGCCGTCATGGAGGTGGCCGCCAGCTTCCTGGCCGCCGGGCTGGACCCGCGGAAGTCGGCGCTGTTCGCGCAGTCCCAGGTGAAGGAACACGCGGAGCTGCACCTGCTCTTCAGCATGATCACCCCCCTCTCCTGGGTGGAGCGGGTGCCCACCTACAAGGAGAAGCTCCAGAATTCCGAGGCGGACCTGGGATCGTACGGTTTCCTGGGATATCCCATCCTCCAGGCCGCGGACATCCTCATCTACAAGGCCCACAAGGTGCCTGTGGGCGAGGACCAGCTCTTCCACCTGGAGCTCACCCGGGAGATTGCGCGGCGCTTCCACTTCCTCTACGGCGTGGAGACCTTCCCCGAACCGCAGGCCGTGTTGACCCGCGCGGCCCGGGTCCCCGGCCTGGACGGCCGCAAGATGTCCAAGACCTACGACAACGCCGTCTACCTGCGCGACACCCCGGACACCGTGCTGCAGAAGTGCACCCGCCAGATGGCCTCGGATCCCGCCCGGGTCAGGCGCAGCGACCCCGGCAACCCCGAGATCTGCAACACGTACGAGTTCCACAAGCTCTTCTCCGACCAAGCCACCTGCGAGATGATCGGCGCCGAGTGCCGGAAGGCCGGCATCGGGTGCTTCGACTGCAAGAAGAAGGTGGCGGAGGCGGTCATCGCCCGCATCGAACCCATGCGCGAAAAGATCGAGGCGAACCTGGCGCAGCCTGAAGCCCTCAGGGGCATCCTGCGGGAAGGCAGCGACCGGGCGCGCGTGGTGGCCCGGCAGACCATGGAGGACGTGCGCGCCGCGATGAAGCTCCCGAAGCTCTGAGGCGATGACCCCGCCGGACTGGGAGGACCTGCAGGACTGGCTGAAGGCCAGGTTCTGGGGGGTCCTCGCGGTCCTCGTCCTGTCGGCGTGGGGGCTCCATTCCTGGCTGACCCGTCCCCTGGACCCGCCTCCGGGGGTGCTGGCGCCCGAAGATCCAATCCAGGGCCCCCCCGCCTCGGCGGCAGCCTGGGACTACCACGATCACCGGCTGGTCTCCCTGGCGGCCTTCGAGCTTCACGGACGGGTGCTTTCCAGGGAACGCTACCGGTTCGACCGCGCCGCGGAACTCTCCCCGGTGGATCTCGCCATCGGATGGGGCCGCATGTCGGACTCCTCCGTGCTCGACCGCATCAAGGTCCGGCAGGGCGATCGCTGGTACTACTT
>Ga0209099_1000407_pt1 | contig 51145 bp, 38 predicted proteins | sample AD_JPNHW2_MetaG_FD_184430 | JGI IMG/M metagenome (GOLD analysis project Ga0209099, IMG submission 184430) | Active sludge microbial communities of municipal wastewater-treating anaerobic digesters from Japan - AD_JPNHW2_MetaG (SPAdes) (version 2) | ecosystem: Engineered > Bioreactor > Anaerobic...
CCTTCAAAAGTATGAAAATACATTGTTCATCATTTCTTTCCCGTGTGAGCATGTTCCTCAGGGGGCTGTGGAAACCGTTCCGTATTTAATATCCGGCATTCTTAACTATCTTTGTCCGGTAGAAAAACACCCATTGTTTAACTCAAATCCTTCCCATTGTACGTTTTCCGACGCATTCTCAGAGCATTCCGGTTGCTGCTGAAATATTCCCTGCTTCTTCTATTAACAATTCTGCTTCTGCCTCTTTTTAATTACATCGAACCGGCAAGGTATGATTTTCCTGCTTCAGAGGCTTTCAAAGGGAGTTTTTGGTATAATCCTTATCAGGGGATGGACAGCGCGCAATGGCTTCCTGCCAATTTTCACATGCATTCCCGGGCTTGGGGCGGACTGACGAACGGCGCCGATACCAGAGACCATGAGGTGTACGATACCTATAAAAAAATTGGCTTTGGCAGTATCGCCATCAGCAACTACCAGAAAATAAATGCTTTATACAGCGACAAAGCCTTCTATATCCCGGCTTATGAACATGGATACGGCATCTATAAAAACCACCATCTCTGCCTGGGGGCAAAAAAGGTAGTATGGTATGACCTCCCTTACGGCCAGAATATTCATCATAAACAATACATCCTCAACAGGCTGAGGCCAACCACAGATATACTCTCCATCAATCATCCGTCATTTTTCAAGGGATACATGCCCGAAGATTTCACCCGGCTAACGGGATATGACGGTATAGAAGTCCTGAACGGTTACCGCAACTCTATTCCTCACTGGGATTCAGCGCTTTCGGCCGGGAGGCCTGCGTTTATCTTTGCCGATGACGATATGCACGACATTTCGGTTCCGGATGAAATCGGGCGGCGCTTCCTCGTTATTAACTCACCTTCAAACAGTCGGTCCGATATCCTCAGCGCCCTGAAATCCGGCAAAGCTTACGGGGTTTATTACCAGGGAGATAAAGGGGAAAGTCTGACTGAAAAATCGGAGAAGATCAACCATTTACCTGTCATCACAACCTTTGATGTGAAGAACGATACCCTTAGCCTGACCATCGATTCAACAGCTTATGAAGTCCGCTTTTACGGCCAGCACGGCAGATTATTGAAAAAAAAAGGCGGTATCCGGAAGGCCTTTTATGCTTTACAGGAAGACGATAGCTATGTAAGGGCGGTAATCCTGTTCCCTACAAGGAGCAGCCACGAAGGGCTCCAGTATTTTTTAAATCCTGTGCTCCGCAGCAAGGATGGCAAAAAACCTCCCATGCCTCAGGCAGAAATAAACCAAACGGGAACCTGGTTATCGAGGATTGGCCTTTCGTTAGTGGCTTTGACATTTATCTGGCTATCGGCCAGAATTATAAAATGGCGTAAGGAAAAGCGAAAATCTTAATATTACGGAAGTTGCCGGAAATGATGCAACTTGTATTAAATGCCGGACTCAAAAAAAATAAAACGATACATCCTCCTGTTGCTGGCGTTTTCGGCGGCGATAAGGGCTGTGCTCGCAGCATCCTTTGCTCTGGGCAACGATGAAGTGTATTACTGGACTTATGCCCTTTATCCTTCTTTGAGCTATTTCGACCATCCCCCGATGGTGGCATGGCTTATCAGGTTTTTCACTGCTAACCTGACCCTGAACCAGGAATTTTTCGTCAGGCTGGCATCCATCGTTGCAGGAACCCTTAACACCTTGCTGATCTTCAGCCTCGGCAGGAAGCTGAAGGACGAGCTTACCGGCTGGTACGCCGCATTGCTATACACGGCTTCCGTTTACGGATTTATCATCACGGGAACATTTATACTCCCGGACACTCCGCAAACTGTTTTCTGGCTTGCTGCCCTGAGGCTCATGACGGATGTGCTCCCCGATCATCTGCTCACCACCGGAAGCCGACGGAAGATGCTTCTCACCGGAATTTTGCTTGGCGCCGGAATGCTTTCAAAATATTCGACAGCTTTCCTGTGGCTGGGAATGATGATTTTTATCCTTGTAAAAAACCGCAGATGGCTCGCCGCCTGGCAGTTCTATGCTGCAAATATCCTAATCCTCCTTCTTTTCGCACCTGTCATCCTTTGGAACGCCGATAACTCCTTTATCAGTTTTTCGTTTCACAGCCAGCGTATCGCTCTTTCCGAACATCTGATCAATTTCAACTCCTTCGTTACGGAACTGGGAGGCGAGATGCTCTATTCCAACCCGGTAAATGTGATATTGTTCATCCTGGCGCTGATCGCCATACTCAGGATGCCGGCACGCAGAAGAAATGACGGTGTAAGGCTGCTATTATGGTCAGGCCTGCCGCTGATCCTTGTTTTCTGGATCGTTTCCCTGTTCAGGAGCACCCTGCCGCATTGGTCCGGGCCCGGATACGTGAGCCTGATCCCGGTTACAGCCTTCTGGCTTCGCTCGTTACATGAAAATCTTTTCCCGAAAGCCATAAAAACTTCATTGGCAGCAGCCGGTGTTGTTCTTACCGTAAGCCTTATACAGATTACTACCGGCATCATTCCGTGGCCTGCCGGCAGCGATTCATATCCGGAAAAAGGCGCAGACGATATTTCCCTTGAATTAACGGGATGGCGCACGCTGGGTAAAGAATTCACGGAATTATCAGGGAAATATGAAAAATCCGGCCTGATGCCTGCAGGGGCTCCCATCATAAGCTACCGTTGGTTCCCGGCCGCTAATCTGGAATACTATGCCGCCCGGCCTTCAAAACGATTTTTGCTGGCCGCCGGCCCGTTAAATTCCATCCACCAGTATGCCTGGACAAATACCCTTCACGGCGGTTTTAAACTGAACACCGATGCCTGGTACATCACTTCCAGCCGAGATTTTCGTCCGCCGGCAGCGTTAAAACCTTTATACTTCAGCCACACTTCTGATCCCGACACCATAACGGTGACAAGATGCGGCAAAGCGGCATATTATTTCTTCGTTTACCGAATGAAGGATATGCAGGCAAAACCGGCAGCAATCGTAGAGTAGACCTCCTGCTTGCCGGGTAAATCATTCAAAAACCCGGAAACTCTCCTCTTCCGGACAAAGAGCAAAGCTAATCAACAATTAATTTTTTAACCGTTGCCGGAAAATCCGCGCTTTCAAGTTTGACGAGGTAAACCCCTTTTGGCCAGCCATGTACGTTGACTTTGCAAATTCCCGTACATGAATTTGCCGGCAATGACGACATCAGCGATCCGAGCTGCGAATAAACCAGGATTTGCGCTTCACATCTTTCCGGAATAACATAAGGTATATTGACTTCCTGGTCGGCAGGATTAGGAAACGGGGTTCCCAACCCGCCGGCTACAGCTTCATCCTTGTCTTCAACTTTAGTGGGATCAAGCAGGATGCTTACTTTAAAATCGTCGAAATAATAGCCGTCGGCTTGAACGCCCCCATCCGACCGGAGGGTAAACCGGAATAATACATTTTGATCAAGAAAATCGTTCAGGTAAATGGTTTCTTTTACCCATTCCGACTGAATGCCGTCATAGAGAGGTTCGCCTGCCGCCTGGTTTATCGTACCCGGACGGGTATATTGACCGGTAAGCGGAATCCATGTTAGGCCATCATCGGTTGAGGCTTTTACCTGTACATAGTCGTATCCTGCTTCGAGGTTCCACTGCGCCTCAAATTCAAGCATGGCAAACATAGCATTCTGCAAGGATACCGGTACTATAGTGGTTGTACTGCGGTTGGCATTGTTGGAGTAATTTCCCGAAGGTGAATCGGTCATCGATTTGGAAGGAGAAACATATTTCAGGGAAGTCAATGCCCATTGGCCAGTCCAGTTACCGGTAGTATTAAGGCTGTCGTTCACAATTGCAACCGGCATCCCGTAAAATTTCTCTATTGTATCGGCTATGGAGAAGGAACCGTTATCAAGGATCAGGGCATACCTGATGGTATCGCCTGACATAATCAACGGATCAAGCGTATAGGCGATAGAATCGTCGATGGATTGCAGCAACTGCATGCCGGTGAATATCTTAGCATCGCCGACAGATGCTATGGAACTGCCTAAAGGCGCAACCGTCACGGTAAAATTGCCATTGGTAAGGCCATATCTTTTGATGTTGAAACTGAAATATCCTGAAGGTTTACTGACAAACACCGGCGAATTATCTTTAACGATGGCATAGTTACCAACTAACTGCGCGGCGCGAAGGCTTTGCAGCATATTGATCTGGCACAGCGGGATGATACGCGACTGCATGGGCCAGAAACCATCGTTGTCGCCTCCTACTTCCGGCGTCCAGGCCAGCATTTTGTTTTTGGTGCTTTGCTCTCCATACATCCAGTCGTCGGAACCTCCGTTTGTAATATAGATCGTTGTACTGCTCGGGCCGTAAATGAAGTTGTTCTCTTCCGTCATGATTCGGGAGAGATTATTGAAGAGGGATTCATCCGGGGTAACGTCTTCCGTGTATCCCCAAGCATAGAGAAATTTGTTGGCATATGAATGATAGTTAATTGCAATACCAAAATCATGTGCTTCGCAGAAGTATTTGATCATCCGCGTTTCCGGTTCCGAGAATGCTGCTGTGCCGCGGAAGCATTCATTGCCCGGATCAGGCGATGATCCCTGATTGTCATTCCCCCACATGTACCCGTAATTACGGTTTATATCAATGCCAAAACTTCCATCCTGATTCAGGCGGCGGTTCTTGCGCCACATACCTCCGCCTCCGGGATTGGAAGAAATATTATAGGCATAACCGTCTACGTTCACAACCGGGATAAAATACATTTCGGTGGTATCTACCAACGCTTTGATCATCGGGTCGGAATCATAGTTCTCGAGCAGGTACCACATATAAAAAAGCAGGTGTTGCATGGCAATCGGCTCACGGGCATGATGCATGCCGGTATACAGCACTTCCGGTTCTTCCTCGTCAATGCCCGGATTGTCGCTTATTTTTACATAATACATCACCTGGCCATTGCAGGTAGCAGAGGTGTCGCTGACAGCCATCCTGGCCGTGATCAGTCCGGGATAAAGGGTGTGCATCTCATCCAGTTGTTCAAGCATCTGGTCAATGGTCGAAAATCCGCCGCAACTGCCCAGTTGGAAATTTGCCGGAACAGGCCATTCCTCAGAGACCGCCCTATCCGTTTCTGTTGTTTCATAATTTTCGGGATGCACGTACCGGTCGGCATACCAGGCTTCCAAATCGGGAATGAGGACCTCGCAGGAAAATCCCAACTGTGAAACCCTGGCCAGTTCTTCGTCCGACAACTCAGCTATAGCCCAGTCTCCATTCTTACCGATGACCTGAACCTCAATTCCGGCCTGATAAAGCGCCCGTTGATCATGGTCGCCAAAAAAAATTTTCACTCTTGAATAGTTCCCATCCGTTGCAAAGAGAAAGCACGGGACCCAAAGCGCTGCCAGCACCAGAAGAATATGTTTCATAGTGATTTGTTTATTAGTAGCCAAAGCTAAGAAAAAAAAATAATCCGGCATGCAAAGGATAAAATGCCGGAATTACAAAACAGAAGAATCGTTTGTTTATTTACTATTTCACCCCGGATGAGGCTCGGTTCTTCCACCTGAAAGTGCTGATCAGATGGGCAATATCCTGTTTAACGAAGTCAATGACCGGCGACAGGGAATCATTATTCGGAACCGTAGTGAAATACAATGCTCCCCGGAGGAAATTCCGGGTGCTGTCGGTGAGGTAAAACTGGTAGGGCGATGCTGCACCTACCCCGCTTATTTCATAACAGACCCCATAAACGTTATTCTCTTTATCCCGGATCTCTTTTTGAAAAATCCCGCTTGATTTTGGAATGTGTTTGAGGACTAATGACCGTGAATCCTCTGTTAGTTGCTGAAGGTTATTTTCGATAGTGCGGTAACTGATATGAATTGTCCCCTTAAACTGAGGATAATCAATATTGATCCAATATATTTCTTTGGGCGACATCTCATCGGGATGGATTCGGGCATAGACGGGATATTCAAAAGTGTAGGGATAGATGGAATCGAGAAGGGTGTACTTTTTCTCTGGAAGGGCAATACGGAAATAGCCCCTGGGTTTAGGAGAATAATCCCCGGAACACGAAATGAGTACCGTTAATATAACGGCGCAGGGGAATAATATCATAAACTTGCTCTTAAGGCGTAACATATGGCAATTGCTGTTAATTGTTATTCAATGGTTTGATTTCAGCGCCAACCACAGGACCAGGTCTGGCGGGCGGTGTTGTGTGCTGTTGGCTATTGTTTTCGGGCATCCGGATTCAGGATGCTGCATTCCTGAACTCTTCCTTTTTCACTGTTGGCCTACTCTTCCCCGGCATCCGGTTCACTGAGGGTCACTCTCACCCTTTTTATCCTTCTTTTATCGGCTGCTTCAATCCTGAAAGTGAAATTTCCGTAAGTTATCCGTTCGTTAGTCCGGGGAATTTTACCAAATAATTCCAGCAATAATCCCGCAAGCGTGTCGCTTTCGCCTTTGGCTTCTTCAAAAACCCTGTCACTGATTTCCAGTATTTTACAGAAATCGTTTAATTGGGTTTTACCATCAAAGATAAAATTGTGATCATCAATCCTGGTGTATCCCGGTTCGTCACTCTCCGAATCGAATTCATCGCTGATTTCACCCACAATTTCTTCAATAATATCTTCCATAGTGACTATTCCTGAAGTTCCGCCATATTCGTCAACCACAACGGCCAGATGTATTTTCTTTGCCTGGAATTCTTCAAGCAGGTCGTCAATGGGTTTGTTTTCGGGGACGAAGAATGCATTTCTTACCAGTTTGGTCCAGCCGAAATCGTCGTCACGTGCAATATGCGGCAACAGATCCTTGATATACAACACTCCGGTTACCTTATCCGGCGTTTCATCATAGGTCGGAATTCTTGAATAGCCTGATTCAACAATTACTTTTTTAACCTGGCTGAAGGGTTCTGAAATTTCAAGCGCGGTAACATCAATGCGGGGCCGCATGATCTCGCGTACTGTAATATCCCCGAAACGGGTAATGCTTTTCAGGATTTTCCGGTCGTCTTCGTCGGTTGCCCCGTCAGCAGTTATATCAATGGCATCCGACAACTCTTCCATGCTGATCGGATACTTTTTACGTTCAATCCTTTTATCGATAATATTCGTTGAACCTATCAGCAGGACACTCAGCGGATGAAACAAGCGGACGGTGAATGCCAGGGGCCTGGCCATAAATTTGGCCAGGCGGACAGGGTTCATGGTAGCATATACCTTAGGGAGCATTTCTCCTACCAGCAGGATAAGCGAAGTAATTACAACAACCTGAATGATAAAGCCCAAAACAGGAAAAGCGGAGAAATCGAGAAATTTTCCCGTGAAATAGGTCGAAATCATTACAATGGCCACATTAACAAAGTTATTGGCAATGAGGATAGTGGCCAGCAGGCGCTTTGGCCGGTTGAGCAGTTTGATAATCAATTGGTTGATAGTCCCCTTCTTTGATTGCAGTTCATTTAGTTGTGACTGTGACAGGGAGAAAAAGGCTATTTCGCTGCCCGACATCAGGGCCGAGCACATTAGCAGCGCAATCAGCAAAGCTGCCAACACGATGATATTCAGCACTTCCTGTACTCCGGAAGGCTGAATCATCAGTATCAGGAAAAGCAAATTTGAATAACCGGTAAAAAGGTAATCCACGTTATGGGTTCAAATTGATAAGCTTTACAAAGATACAAAAGAGGATGATCATACAGGCCATGGCCCCGGGACTGCAATATTACCTGCCATTGCCATATTAATCAGGAAAATGGTTGCCGACATATTTTTCTATCAGGCGCGGAAGTGGCAATTCGCGGATGTCCTGTATCCTGACATACCGGTACCGTTTCATGGATGGGGTTTCGTAATCTGCATGAATCCTGAAAAAACGGGCTATGATCTTTCTATGGGTGAGGAGATGTGCAACCGGACCGGCAACATGCAGCAGCGTCCAGTCATTACCAAGCAATTCACGGGCTTCTGCCGATGCAGCCAACTCTTTCGGATTGATCAGCCGGTCGTTTTCAACAGAGGGAAAATCATACAGATTATGCCATATATCCCTGCCGGTGCGTTTGTTCAGTAAGATCGTTTCGACGCCATTTCCTGTGAAGGTAATAACCAGATAGTTGAAATAGCGTATGCTTACGACTGGTTTTGATGGTTTCACAGGTAATTGCTCAACCATTTGCCGGTCGAAAGCATAACAATGTAACTGCAACGGGCATTCCCGGCAGCCCGGCGAAAGCGGTGTGCATTGCAGCGCGCCAAATTCCATCACAGCCTGGTTGAAGAGCCCCGGCGGGTGATTGCCCATCAGCTCTTTCATGGTATCATTAATCAGGTGGTACACGGAAGGCGACCTGGCATCCCCGGTTACGCCGAATAATCTTGAAATTACCCTTATCACATTGCCGTCTATAACCGGTACAGCTTCACCGAAAGCAATTGAGGCGATGGCCGCAGCCGTATATTTGCCAATTCCGGGCAGTTTTACAAGTTCGGCCGAGGTGGAGGGAAATTGGCCAAGGTATTTTTCCACCACCAGTTTTGATGTTTTATACAGGTTGCGGGCGCGTGAATAATAACCCAATCCCTGCCAGCATTTTAAGACTTCGGGTTCAGAAGCCCGCGCCAGATGAAAAACCGTAGGATATTCCCCGGCAAAGCGGTTATAATAGGACAGGCCTTGGCTGACGCGCGTTTGCTGCAGAATGATTTCCGAAAGCCACACCAGATATGGATCGCGGGAAGATCGCCAGGGCAGGTCGCGCCTGTTATCGGCATACCATTCTAAAAATATATCAGCCAACCCCCTGTTCATGGCTTCAAAAATACAGCAATTCCCGGTTCCTGAAATTGAATTTCAGGCCATCCGCCACGGTTGGGTATGGAAATATTAAGAGGCCTGGAGATAAGCCGGTTGAGGACAATATTTTGAAAATTTATTTCGTATTTAGTTGGTAAAACAAAAAGTTCCTATATTTGCAGCCCGTATAAAAAATTTAGTATCAATTCATTAAACCATACGTAGCAATGACAAAAGCAGAAATCGTAGCTGAAATTGCAAACAAGACCAACATTGAGAAATTGGCTGTGCAACAGACAGTTGAAGCATTTATGGATGCAATAAAGGATGCAATGGCACACGGTGAGAACGTGTATCTGAGGGGCTTTGGAAGCTTCATCGTAAAGAAAAGGGCTGAAAAAACCGGTAGGAACATTTCGAAAAACACAACGATCATTATCCCCGCACACAATATCCCTTCGTTTAAACCAGCTAAGGTTTTTGTGAATGAAGTAAAAGTAAAAGTAAAATAACAAAAATTCATTTAAAAATCACATATCATGCCAAGCGGAAAAAAGAGAAAACGCCATAAAATGTCGACGCACAAGCGTAAAAAACGCTTGCGCAAGAACAGACATAAGAAGAAATAATTCTCCATTCAACCAATGAATTTCATCACATGAAATGGATCATTATTTCGTGTGATGAAATTTTTATTTCTGTCAATAACATCTGACATCGACAGCAATTTATTATTAACTTTGAGGCCATGAATCGGCTTTTACTCCAAGACTATCCCCGGTGAATAAGGAACTGATAATTAATGCCGGCCCGAATGAAGTGAACATTGCCTTACTCGAGGATAAGGTTCTGGTAGAACTTAATAAGGAAAAAACAAACAACAATTTTGCGGTAGGAGATGTTTACCTGGGAAGGGTCAAGAAAATTATGCCCGGGCTCAATGCCGCGTTTGTAGATGTAGGCTACGAAAAAGATGCCTTCCTGCATTACCTCGATCTCGGTCCGCAGATCAATTCGCTTATAAAATTTACCAGGATGGGTATGTCAGGCAACACGGCACACTTGTCTATGAGCGAATTTGAAACGGCTCCCGACATCGAAAAGACCGGAAAAATCGGTCAGGTGCTTTCTTCAAACCAACAGATTCTGGTTCAGATTGCCAAAGAGCCCATTTCAACAAAAGGCCCCCGTATCTCTTCCGAAATTTCATTTGCGGGACGGTACCTGGTGCTGGTCCCCTTTTCGAACCGCATCTCAATATCGCAGAAGATTAAAAGCGCCGAAGAACGCAACCGGCTGAAAAGGCTCATCATGAGCATCAGGCCGAAAAATTACGGCGTTATCATCCGGACGGTTGCAGAGAACAAAAAAGTCATTGACCTCGACAACGACCTTAACAGCCTGGTTCAAAGATGGGAATCCATTGCCGCTAAGCTGCCATCCGCCAAACCTCCCCAGAAAATACTCAGTGAACTGGATCGCACATCGGCCATCCTCCGCGATATGCTCAGTGATTCGTTCAACAATATTCATGTTGACGACAGCGTCCTTTATGAGGAAGTACGCAACTACATCCGCACCATCGCCCCCGACCAGGTTGATATCGTAAAACTGTACAAGGGCAAAATACCCGTATTTGAAACTTTCGGCGTCGAAAAACAGATAAAAAATTCCTTCGGAAAGGTCATCACCATTAAGAGCGGGGTTTATCTGATTATTGAACACACCGAAGCCCTTCATGTGATTGATGTGAACAGCGGGCACAAAGTTAACAGCGAGATAAGCCAGGAGGAGAATGCACTTGCCGTGAACATTGAAGCCGCCATAGAGATTGCCCGGCAACTGCGCCTTCGCGATATGGGCGGCATCATCGTTATCGACTTCATTGATATGCACGACGGGCGAAACCGACGTACGCTTTACCAGAAGCTGAAAGACGAAATGGCCAAGGATCATGCCAAGCACAGCATCCTGCCGCCAAGCAAGTTCGGGCTGGTACAAATCACCCGTCAACGTGTTCGTCCCGAAACCACAGTTCAGGTACTGGAAAAATGCCCTGCCTGTGAAGGGACCGGTGAAATCAAACCCAGCATTATCATTCCCGATTATATCGAAAACAACATCCGCTATTTGCTGCAGGACCAGAACGAGCAGTATCTGAAAGTCACTGTTCACCCATATTTGTACGCCTACCTGCGACAGGGCGGACTATTCCGTTCCATTCAGTGGAAATGGTTCCTTACTTATAAAAAATGGATCAGGCTGATGCCGGTTACGGCACAACATCTCCTGGAATATCATTTCTTCAACAGGAATCAGGACGAGATTAAACTTTAAATTCGTCAATCCGGCTCCTGCTGTGCAACGGCTCACCCGAAGTTTTAATCCGGGAAACACCGGGAAGTCAAACAGGAAACAATTAATATGAAAGCAAGCCGGTATTTGGATTCGGCAAGGGTTAATTCATCCTGTTGTGAACCGTATTTTCAACACTGATCAGAAGGTCATCGCGATTAATCGGTTTTTTGAGGAATTCCTGGCATCCGCTCAGGAAAGCATCCTCTTCACTCGTAAACGAAACATAAGCCGTCAGGACAATAACCGGTAAATCAGGCAGGAAACCCTTGATTTGCCTGATTGCTTCCCTGCCGTCCATCAGCGGCATGTTCAGATCCATTAATACCAGGCTTACTTCGGGATTCGAATGGCAGATTTCCACCGCTTCGAGGCCATTGACAGCCCTTATTACCCTGTACCCGGCATTGTTAAGGACTGCTTCGATATACATATAGTTGAAGTCATTATCTTCGGCCACAAGAATAACCGGGTTCTCTTTAACCGGAATCTTTGCCGGGGGCGCTTTTTCCGATACTACAGCAGTAGCCATCGCTCCGGCCGGCAAAGTAAAATAAAACCGCGAGCCTTTGCCCGGTGTTGATTCTAAATGAATTTTCCCTTCAAGAATGGTTACCAGGCCGTGAACAATAGATAATCCGATATTCCCGCCTGTAAAGTCATAGGGCGCCGTGGTATCGGCCAGGTTGAAATAATCGTTGATTGAATTTACCTGATCGCTGTCCATACCCGTACCGGTATCGGCTACAAAAAATCCCGGCATGTTTTTACTCAACCTGAATCCGACATCAATGGAACCTTCTTGGGTGAACTTAACTGCATTATTCACCAGGTGGGTGAAAATTTTGTGCAGAATTTCCGGATTGGTATTCAAAACGATAGCATCAGGAGCTGCCGGTTGTATAATATTCAGGGTAATACCTCCGGCTTCACAAACGCCCTTCATTTCCTTTTTCACCTTTTCCAAAAGGGTGCCGACTGTGCAATGCTTTTTATGAATGGTACCTTTGCCTGACAGGATCATTGAAATATCCAGGTAGCTGTTAATGGTATTCAACAGGTTCAGGCTGCTCTTCGAAACGATATCCATAAAATTCATCTTGGTTTCATCTGAGAAATCGGGATTCTGCAACATCTCGGTAAATCCGATAATGCCGGTGAGCGGGCTCCGGATTTCATCTGAAATGTTATTGATAAATCCTGTTTTCATCTTGTCGGTGATCTCAGCCCTGACTTTTGCCGAAGTAAGTTCATCCATCGTTTTATGCCATTCATCGATATTTTCGTTACTTACCACAATATGAATGAGTTGCCCGTGTTTGTTGTTTATAGGGACAATATGAACATTTTCCCAGGCCGGCTGGCCATTCTCACCGGTGGTGGAGCATTCCCCCGACCATGACTGCCCTGATTGAACCATATTCCAGATTTCGGTGAATGTGTTGCCGGAATTATTTGCATAATACCTGAACCAAAGATTTTTACCAATGACATCGGCAAGGCTTAAACCGGTAACAGCGGAATATTTCTGGTTTATATACTCAATATCTCCCAAAGGGTTGGCTACCAGGAGTCCGACCGGACTGTTTTCAGCCATAATGGTCATCCACTGTGCCTGCTGGTCAATCGTTTTCATAGAATTTACATCCCGGACTGCCGTCCACAGGTAATTCTTACCCATTATTATGACTTTACCAGTAGTGACTTCTACATTTTTCGTTGTTCCGTTCTTGCATTTATGCCAGGTTTCATAATGAAGGTTCCCTGTAGTTTTAACACTTTCGGTGAGGTTAGCCAGTTCGTGCGGCGTAATATTGAACAATTCCCTCGGATTTATTTTTAAAAATTCTTCTGTACTCCATCCATAGAGCTTTGTTGCAGCAAGGTTTGCCGTCACAATTTTTTGCTCCTGAAGATCGATGAGCAATATGGACGTATCCTGGTTGTCGAATATGCTGCGGTACATTTCTTCATTCCATCGGAGAGAATTTGCAGCTTCAACCGCGCCTGTCGTATCCCTGATGGTTCCGACGATAAGATCAGGCTGGCCGGAAGCATTATACAACAAACGCGCATAAATGGATCCGTGTTTCATTTCACCGGTCTTTGTCCGGAACCTGATCTTAAAATCGCGCATTTCGCCGTGTTTCACCAGCGACTGGATCAATGATTCCCTGTCCCGGGCATCCCAGTATAGAGTAAATACCGAATTCCCGATAAGCTCGCTTTTTTCATACTTAAGGTAGCTGGCAATTGAAGGACTGATGTCATAAAGGTCGCCCATCATGTCGGTTTGAAAATATATATCGGGTATATTATTGAACAGGGTTGTGAAAAATGTTTCTCTCCCTGTCGGAATTCCCGCGACATTCGCCGATGCCGTGTTCCTTTTGGCATAAGCGGCAGTTTCGCCCCATATTTCATTTCCTAATGCAGAGGCGATGACCTGGCTCAGCCGGTTTAACTGTTTTTTGCTGCAATGATTTGTTGCCCCTGCTTCCATGCATTCAGTAAGGAGGTTTTCCTTCATCGCCTTGTAAAGGATTATTACCGGTGTAATCCTGGATTTGATCCGGGTAATCCGCACTATGGAAACCGGATCCACCGAAGCAGCGTCAAGGGAACAGATGACCAGGTGCGGATTTAATTCATTCAACTGACGCACAAAATCATTCTTTGAATTTACCGAATTCACCTGATATGATTCAAGGACATTTTCAATCTGGTGCTTTATCAGGCCTATATCTGCCTGACGGTCTTCAACCAGTAGTATGCGGCAATTTTCCATCGGTTTCACATTTTAGATTATGACTGGTGCATTGATTTTAATCCGGAAGAGGTTCAAATATTTCATCCGGGATTGTTACCGCTGCCCGGAGACCTTTAATAGCTCTTTTGTTTAGTTTAAGGATAATCCTGCTGTTATTATGATAAAAGCCATACAACTGCCGGAGGATGATATAAAACAGGCAATTGCGGATGCCGGCAGACCGGGAGAAGCCAGTGGCTCCCCTTTGAACAGAAAACCACAGCGCCCCGTTTCAGGCGAAGGGTCGGGCTTAAAGGCGGAATATTTCTCCGGCTGAGTAAAAGCCGTTCCGCGATATTACCCATCAGGTTATGTAAATCCCGGCGTTCCGGAATTCACGGAAGGGAAGGCAATTCTGCAGCGTTGTATTCTCCAATCCGACTCAGGAACGCATCATGAAGCAGAATTTCCGTTGCATCCACCGGCATGTAACCGGCTATATGCGATTACACGGGTGGAAATGGGATAACCGTTAATGCAGTAAGAGAAATTTTTCCTAGTCAGGAGCCCGGTAACTCCAATTACAAGCTTTCCGGTACGACGTTCGCGGAATCCGGGATTTTTGATGTTGAGGCCTTTTCCCTGAGAGATTGCACCCAGCGTTCCATGGCGGCCTGACTGTTATTCCGGAAACCCGGTATCACAAATTTACGACATAATTGAGCAATATGCATATCGTTCCTCATCTTACCGGCATGCTTACATGCCGAGTTTCCGAAACCATTTCTGTTGCCCTGAAGAATTAAAAAAATCAAGTTTACCGGCACTGTTCCGGCTAAAAGTCAGGTTTCATTTTGGCCCGGATCTATCATGACAGCCAGTTGAAAATTTGCTACATCGTGCCAGAGCGGGGTTCTCAACTATCAAGTTTTCAGTTCAGGAATCTGATTGAAACCTTTTAAAAATCACTTTGGACAGTAACTTTTCAGCGTATCCAATCCATCTTCTTTTCTCCGGATTAATAAACAAATCAGCCTTTCACCGCCTTCACTTCATAGTCCATCCCGATGAGCACATCGGCCATCGGTTTCAGCGCCTGCACCATCTGGTGTTCCTTTTCAAGAACAGCCATACGGTACTCGTTTTGCGGTTCCTTGCCGCGGACAACCTGTGCTTTTTTTGTTTCATGGTAGGTGAGTTCAATGAAAATGCGCAGATCAACGTCTTCGGTTTTAATGGCGTACAGGCCGTCAATCACAAGCATATCGATGGCGGAATAATCGGTGGTAAGCTGGTCAACTTGTTCGGTAACCAGATCCACACAGGGGCCGGTAGATATTTTTCCTTCCCTGAATTCCTGAATATTCCGGTAAATGGTATCCCAGTCGTATTCCCCGTAACCGACCACGTTCTCAATCCCGTGCTGCTTGCGCCATTCGGTGCGCAGCAAAGGCAGAATTCTGTAATAATTATCGATATGCAACGGTTTGGCAAAAATGCCATAGCTACGCAAGCCTTTCGAAATCACATGTGCCAGTTCGGACTTTCCTGATCCTGACTCGCCGGAAATCCCGATGATCATTTTAGGCTTGCGCCCGGAAAGGATTTTCTCTATGATGATTTCTCCGGCTTTCCGGTGTTTTTCGGTGATTAACAGCACATCTCCCAACATAGGTAAAGATTTAAAAGTGTAACGTTTAAGGGTTAAACCGGAGGGCTTCCGGCCGGCAGTTCATCGCCTGTCGTTTGGGGCTATTTACTAATGGCATCCTTCGATTTCAGGCCAAAGGTGGTGGGTATATCTTTCCACAATTCATACTTTTTACCCTTAAGTTCTATTTCGGCTTCCTTATCGGTGTCGATGGTAATGCTATCGTGACAAACCCTGAAACGATATGCCACCCCCCTGAAAACAAATCCGAATTCCATCATTTCCCAGGTTTCAGGCAAGGCAGGAGATATCTTAAGAATTTCACCGCCGAAATTTATTCCGGCATAGGCCGTGATGGCGATGAGTACGGTACCGGCCATTACCCCGGCATGAATGCCTTCGGCCGTCGTCCCGCCCTGAATATCGGTATAATCGCTTGCCAGGGCGTCGTTGTACAATTCCCGGCTCAAGGCATGATTACCCGCCAGCGCTGCCAGTTTCGAGTGAACAACCTTGCTGAGGGTGGAACCGTGGGATGTCCTCCTGAAATAATATTCAAGGTTCCGTTGGAGATAATCCGCAGGCAGCGAATACCCGAGCCTTGAAAATAACCTGTCAACCGTTTCTTTATCCAGATTATAGAAAGTCATCAGCGCATCGGCCTGTTTCGAGACTTTGAAAGCATCGGGCGACAAACCTTCCGATTTCAGGATGCGGTCCATACGGTAGATATTCCCATATTTCGACTTATAGAAATCCCAGTCCAGTTCTTTCAGATCGAAATAACCTTCGTACTGGGCAATAATCCCATCTTCATTAATGGGTATTACCAGCTTTTGAGAAATATCATCCCAGTGTTTCAGTTCTTGATCTTTTAATCCTATGGCGGTTTTTACTGATGCTGTTCCCTCCTCACCGATGGCTGCAAGAATTTCTCCGGTTTTCGAGAACATCCAGGCTGCCATGAGGTTGGTGTATGCATTATTGGTAAGACCACCTTCAGCCGATCCGGGATATTGTTCATGGAATTCATCAGGGCCCATCACTTTTCTGATATCGTAACGGCCTGATTTTTCATTCCATTCTGATTTTCTTTCCCAGAACCGGCATATTTCGAAATACATTTCTGCCCCGTATCGCCTCATGAAATCAGCATCCAGCGTGATGGAATAGTATTGCCAGATGTTATAGGCGATTGCCAGCGAGATATGCCGCTGCAGGGAGCTATGATCCGGGTCCCATTCGCCGTTCAGCGGATTGAGGTGTATCACCTGCGTTTCTTCCCTGCCATCGGAACCGCTTTGCCACGGGAACATCGCCCCCCTGTAACCGTGCTCTTCGGCATAAGCCCGGGCTTTGCCAAGCCGGTTATAGCGATACATCAGCATGGCCCGGGCCACTTCGGGCTGCTGCAGATCGTACAAAGGAAGGATAAAAAGTTCATCCCAGAAAACATGGCCCCGGTAAGCTTCGCCGTGCAACCCGCGTGCCGTGATGCCAGCATCAATCTTACGGTTGTTGGGCGACATGGAAACCATCAGGTGATACAGGTGCAACCGGATCAGCTTCTGCGAAAAACGGTCTCCCGTGATTTTCAGATCAATTTTATCCCAGATTCGGGCCCAGGCATTTGTGCTTTCTTCCAGAAGCGATTCAAAATCAGGTGCATTGGTCACCGCTTTGTGCGATTCGGCCATCGGGTCGGTAACGTCATCCTTTTTTGATGTATATACGGCAACCTTTTTTACCAGGGTATAGAGGTTCCCGGCTTCAACGTCAAAGGAAGTTTCACCGGACACCATACCGGGCTGTATCTCAGGATTCAGATGGTGGTTTTGGGGAGCAGGACCGGCATAAAACCGGCAAACCGACGATACGGCTATCTTCACTCCCGATTGTACGGTTTCGACCAGCAGTTGCTGGATATTGCCTTCTGCTCTTTGTTCAACTGGTTTTAAATGTTTTTGATTCAGGCTCTTATACCTTTCGACCCCATCGTTGATGATATCTCCGTTTATACCGGTCCGGACAGTCAACCTGTCTGAATAATTGAGCGGAATGATGGTATAGCGCAAGGCTGCAAGATGCCTGTCGCTCATGGAAGCAAACCTGTCGCTGATGATCAGCGTTTCGTTGCCAAATTCGTCCCGGATTTCGAGATGCCGGGTGAACAAACCGTTTCGAAAATCAAGGCGACGTTTAATGTAAGTGATCTCATCGTCATCAGCATTTGTCCATTTACCGTTACCGATCCTGAAGTTGACCGGAAGCCAGTTGGGGATATTTACAAAATCTTCGTTTTCAATATTTTTCCCCGCAACGGGAGTAATCAGCCTGTTATAGAGCCCGGCAATATAGGTTCCGGGGTAATGCACATTGCCGGCGGAGGATTCTTCCATGGCGCCCCGCGTACCCAGGTATCCGTTGCCGACAGTCAGCAAAGTTTCGCGTGTTTTTTCCTTTTCAGGTTCGCAGGTGTGGTAGGTAATACTCCAGTTATCACTGGCCAGGCCCTCCCCGAACCAGTCATCGATATCTTCTATTTCGATTTCTTCCAGATCGCTCACCACAATGTCGGCGCCGTTTGCATAAAGTTCGGCGGGGTTGTTTTCGCGGGCAATGCCGATAACAAGCCCGAAATTTCCTTTCCGTCCTGCTGCAACACCCGATACGGCATCCTCAATCACAACGCTGCGCGAGGGGCTGCAAAACAAATTGTTGCATGCCGTTACGAAAATGTCGGGTTCCGGTTTGCCTTTCAATCCAAGTTCGGAAGAAACCACCCCGTCGACACGGGTTTCAATAAGTTCCAGAAGCCTGGCGGCTTTAAGCACGGTGTAACAGTTTTTACTCGAAGAGGCAACTCCGACATGGATGTTGTTTTCAAGAAGGGTGTGCATGAGTTTTACAGTGGAATCGTACACTTCCACTCCTTCGCGTTCGAGCACCTCGTTAAAAGCAACGTTTTTCCTGTTTCCAAGGCCGCAAACCGTCTCCTTTCCCGGTTCATCCGACGGATCGCCGAAAGGGATTTCTATTTTTCTTGACTGAAGGAATGATTTTACACCGTCATAACGGGGTTTACCATCGATGTAGGGAAGGTAATCATTCGCATGGGTAAACTCACTGAATGGCTCGCCAAATCGTTGTTGACGGCTTTTAAGGTATTCGTCGAACATCTGTTTCCAGGCATGTCCGTGTACCAGGGCTGTCTTCGTTATAACGCCATCAAGGTCAAAAATGACGGATTCAAATTTCGGGGTTGGCATTGTGGTTTTATGAGTTGAAAAGTGCGCCGGCTGCATCGGCAAGCCTGTTTGATAAGTTGTAAGTTCGAGACGGCGGAAATATGTTGACTTTTTCAGCTTCGGTATTCAGAAGCCCGATATTCGTATCCCCTAACTTTCTATCGTAATCCACCTGAAGCCAAGCGGCTCAATTTCGCCGGATAAGGGTTTGCCAAAAAGATCTTTCCCGCTGGCGGCATCTTCCGGCAAACTGAGCGGCAATGCAAGGTTTGTCATGTTGTGGATGATGAAAAGCTTTTCGTCGCCGTACTGCCGGTAGAACGCCAGCATGTTCCCGGATATTGTATCTTTCATTTCGATAAACCGGAGGGTCCCTCTGCCGAAAGCTTTAAAGTGACGGCGGACGCCGAGCATTTGTTTTGTGGGATAATACACCCGGCTGATAAAACTGTTGCTATCGTTGAGTTGTGTTTCCAGTTTTCCCCAGTCGATTTTGCCACGGGCCAGGAAGCGGGTATCATCTTTACCGGCAAGTTTTATCATTTCAGCATAGTACTCTTCGTCGTTAAGTTTGCCATATTCATCACCATAATAAATCACAGGTGTTCCGGGCAAGGTAAGCATGATGGAATAGGCAAGGTGTATTTTCCGGGGATTGCGCTGCATCAGTTCCGAAAGGCGCGCTGCAATTCCTTCGCCCAGCCGGAAATCCCATTTCGGATTATAACAGTAGTTTTCATGGATAAATTTCCGTTCTTCCTCAGTAACATACACGAGTTCAAGGCTCAGTTCATCATGGCAACGCAGAAAAGTAAACCATTGTCCTGAAGGAGGCAGTTCGGGCGTTACAGCCGGGCCAAGAATTTCCTCGACCGGCTTGCCGTTTTGCATGGCAATGGCTTTAAAGATGCGCGGCATCAGGGGGAAGTGATAAGCGGCATGACATTCGTCACCGTCGCCCAGGTATTGTACAACCTTATAAGGTTGCTGGCACGCTTCGGCGAGTAAAAGCGTTCCCGGTTTAATATAATCCAGGACAGCCCTGAAAAATTTAACCACAACGTGAGTAAGCGGATGGTTTTCACAGGCAGTGCCTTCTTCTTTCCAGATGTAAGGGATAGCATCGGCCCTGAATCCGTCGACGCCACGGTTTTGCCAGTAAAGCAGGTGCCGGCACATGGCCAGCAGAACTTCCGGGTTTTTATAATTCAGATCGGGCTGGAAGTTGAAGAACCGGTGGAAAAAGTACTCCTCGCCACATTTTTCCCAGTTCGAATTTTCAATTCCTTTAAAAATGATACGCGCATCTTTATACTTATCAGGGCTACTGTTCCAGATAAAGAACTGACGATACGGATTATCCGGCCCTTTCGATGCTTCGGTAAACCAGGGATGCTGGTCGGAAATATGGTTCAGGGCAATGTCGAAAATCACCCTGATACCCCGATGATGCGCTTCCGTCAGAAAAAGGTCAAAAACCCCGGTCCGCCCCAAAGGACTGTTACCGGCCAGGTCCTGCCGGATGTTGTAATAGTCGCTGATATCGAAGCCGGCATCGCGCATGGGAGAGTCAAGGACCGGGAGGAGCCAGAGGCAATTGACGCCAAGCTCCTGAATGTAATCCAGTTTATCAATAAGCCCCTGGAAATCATTGTTAAAAAGGTCGACATAAACCGAATATACAATGGCATCTTTGTACCAGTCGGTTTCCGGCTTTTCATTTTTCCCGCATTCGCGGTATGCATCTGCCGAATGCAGGAAATTATTCAGAATAGCTGTTGAAACTCCGGGATACAGCCTGTTCCAGTATTGAGTGAGAACATCACAAACCGCTTCCATAAGAAATTATGAAACAACTTTTAAAGACAAGGAAGGAAACCGGCGGTTTAAAAACCGTCTTTTTGAAAAAAAAGGGCTGAAACCAGCGGTTTCAGCCCTGGTGTAATGAATTCAAAATCAGTTTTTAACGATGGTGCAACTTCCTGATTGTTCGTTGGCGCTAAGGTACAACTTAATAGTGTAGTTGCCGGCCTCGGAAATAGGGAGATTTGCACCGCCCTGCGACAGGCTGCTTTCAGTACCTCCCAGGTTCCAATCCCAGGCATCGTTCATTCTGAATTTCACTTCTCCGGCAACAAGGTCGGTAGTAATATACCAATAGTTGCCGGTTGCATTGTAGTCCATTTTCAGGTCAGGGGCATTCCATCCGTTAGGCGTGGCCGAACCCACCAACCCTATCATGAACGATTTTATAGTGTAATCCATGTTGACAGTGCTGGCGGAAATTTTATACCAGCCTTCGGTTGAAACGCTGAAGCTGTCACCGTTTTCAACCAGAACACCGCCGGAACCGCCATAAACTTTGCCGGCATCAGGATCGGTCATGGTAAAAGGCGTACCGGCCGGCAGCTTGGCAAAACCGGTATAGTTGCCATCGCCAAGCTGAGAATAAATATTCTGGCTCGGCGTCGTCGACAACACCAGTTTGGGATATCCATAAGGAGTCACCGTCATGGTCAGTTCCGGTGAATGCAGGTCATCAACACCCGGCAACCCGTAAGATGTCACCCTGACTTTTATCGTGGCACTTTCGTCTGCATTCAATGGTACGGAGAGCATCTTGGCATTGAAATCGCCGACGGTAACCTTGAAGCTGTTAGCATTTGTGGTAGTTGCGACAACAGTAGGAGAGTCAAAACTCCCTGTTGCGGAAATCACCTCAAGTTTGTATGATTCGGCAGCAACAAAACCATACTCGGCCAGAGCCCCTGTGAAAGAGAGTGTATCTGATGCTTCGGTCCTCTTCAGGACAATATTGTCCGATGGCAATGAAAGGGTCGGAGCGGTTGGGGAGGCCGACAGGAGGATTTTTGTTTCATCTTTCTCACAGGAGATTAAGGTTGTTAATCCGATTATTGTGAGTAATATCCAGATTTTGTTTTTCATAGGTCCTGGTATTTTAATTTTAATAGCCCGGGTTTTGATTTTTGATATTCGGATTGGCCGTCATATCGGAAGACGGAATCGGGAAGATGTTGAAATGTTTATCTGTTTCGATTCCTTCGGCGATACCACCCTTCCAGGGCCAAACATAATCGCCGGAACTGAACCTGCCAAAACGGACAAGGTCGGTACGACGGGTGCATTCCCAATAGAGTTCACGGGCACGTTCATCAAGGATGAAATCGAGGGTAAGCTCACCGGCAGTAATATTGCCGTGAGTATCCCCGTAAGCCCTGGTACGGATTGCATTGACGAGATCAAGAGCCGTTCCGGCATCACCACCGCTGCCTCCGCGCAATACGGCTTCGGCATACATCAGGTAAACATCAGCCAGCCTGAATAACGGGAAATCGGTATCCACATAAGTATTATCCGATCCTGCGGCACCCGTGCTGGTGACATTCTTCCATTTTGTGATGGCGTAACCGTTGGTAAAGTCCGAAATATCCTTGATTACCAAACTTTGTCCATCGGTCCAGAACATGGCGCGTTTGTCGATGCTCTGACGGGTCACCGTATAGGTGTAATCCGGGGCGCCAAGTTTCATGGTGATAACATAGGAACCGGGTTCAGCAACCGGGATATTGTCCCCGCCGGCTTCGAGCGTACCATTATTGCCGTTATCCCCGTAATTGATATCCCAGCCGTCATTGGCCCGGAATTTTATCTCACCCTGAACAAGGTCGACAGTGGCAGTCCAGATGCCAGCCTGGTTGTTATTTTCGTCGGGAACGTAGGTCATGTTCTGATCCGAGCCCCAACCTCCGGAGGTAGCCGATCCTATAATGCCCCAATCGGTCTTTATAATGGTATATGTCAACGCGTTAAGGTCAACATTTACTTTATAGTAACCGGCATCGGCAACCTGAATATTGTCACCCCCCGGTTCAAGCGTACCGTCAGCACCGGTGTCGCCCCAGTTGGTATCCCAGGATCCCAGGGCAAATTTGAATTGTGTGCCGGCATCTTTAAAATAGAGGTAACCTTCATATTTATTGTCGCTGTTTACCGAAGCCAGGACAGTATTGGGATCAGCAGGGTTCCAGCCCTGGTAGCTTCCGGGGCAGTTTAATACCGGGTAAGCATTTTTTATTCCCTTACGCAAAGACTTCGGGAAAACGGAACCTTCAAATTTATCAACCAGGGCGCTGGTAGTCCGGATACCGCCCCAACCGCCTCCGATTCCGAAATCGGCAGGGACCATGCTTCCGCCAACAGCAGCATGAACGATGAATGTGGTTCCGCCCCAGGTCCGCGTTCTCAAGCCGTCGAATACGATAGGGAAGATAATTTCATTGCTTTTCTGGTTATCAGCCTTGAAAAGGTTTTCATATTCCGGTTCAAGGGAATATCCTGCATTGATAACCTTGGAAGCATAGGTGATACATTCGGTATATTTAGGAGTTCCGATGTACACTTCGGCATTCAGGTACAATTTAGCCAGGAGCGTCCAGGCGGCAGCTTTATCGGCACGGCCGTATTCATTGGCGCCGGGATCTTTCAACTGCGATTGAATGTCGAGCAGTTCGCTTTCAACAAAGCCATACAGATCGGCACGGGTTTTCTGTTCCGGGAAGAATTTCCCTACAGGGTCGTTTTCGGTGACGAAAGGAGTATTTGCAAAAAGATCAACCGCATGATAGTAACTCAGCGCCCTAAGGAACCTTGCTTCGGCGCGGTATAAGGCCACATCGCTGCGCAGGCTTCCGGTAACGCCGCGTTCATCGAGTTTGGCGTCGGTGGTCTGGCGGAGAAATTCATTGCAAAATGCAATCTGGGCAAAAATGCGGGAGTACATTGCCGCTACAAACACGTCGCTTGATCCCCATTTCTGAAAATGGAAATCCTTGATGGTCTGGTCGTTCCAGCCAATCACGGCTTCATCGGTGGTAAGTTCCTGGTGGTACCAGAAAGCGCGCAGGTATTCACCGAAACCTTCGTCAATGCCTTCGATGTCAGGGTTTCCGGCTGCTCCTACCTGCCCGGTAACTGCCAGGCCTGAATACAACTTGGCCAGAACCATCTTATAGGAAGCAGGATCCTTGTAAACATCTTCGGCAGAAATAACATCGGGGTCAATGGGCAGTGTATCCAGATCTTTTATACAGGATACCATAAGCAAGGCGATCCCGGCCATGAAGAGTGTTATATGGAGTATTCTTTTCATTTTCTCAGAGGTTTTAAATGTTAGAATAATACGTTTACACCGAGCGCAAATATTCTGGGCCTGGGATAAATCTGTTTATCAAGTCCGTCGAAAATTTCAGGATCAATACCCTTGTATTTCGTAATGGTGAATACATTGTTCACGGTAAACGAAAGCGTCATATTGGCTGTATTCTTATACAGGTTGCCAACCATGTAAGTAAGGGTGATGTAATCCATCTTAAAGAAGGATGCATTTTTGATAAAGTAATCCGACAGGTACTGCGGTGATGTAAAGTCCACATCGAACACCGAGGAGGTGATATTCGACAGGTACGGCCCTTCGGAACGGTACAGGCGCTCGTAAACGCCGTTTTCGGAGTTTACATTGTCGTAAACATAATTTCCGATATTGGCATGTCCGGAAAACGACAAATCAAACTTTTTATAAGTCAGCTTCGAGGAAATACCGATTACATAATCAGCATTAGGGCTCTTATAGCGGTACCGGTCATTATCGTTGATAATACCGTCGTTGTTCAGATCGGCGTACAGGCCTTGAATAGGCTTTCCGTCCTGGTCGTAAACCTGTTTATAAACATAGTATGAGAACATGGGATATCCGACACTATGCACCTGAACGGTATTTCCCACGCCGCCTTGTATATTTCCGACCAGAACTCCGGTATAGTTCGGATCGTCAACGGTCGTAAGTTTGGTGATCTCATTCTTGTTGATGGTTAGGTTGGCGCCAATTTCCCAGTTCAGTTTTTCACTGGTCACCGGACGGCCTACGAGGCTGAATTCCCAGCCTTTGTTTTCCATATCGCCGATATTGGTGGTCACATAGTTCGACAGATTGGAGCCAGCCGGGAAGGTTATCCGGTTAATAAGGTCTGTAGTATAACGCTCATAGTATTCAACCGATCCCGTGATCCGGTCGTTGAAGAAACCAAAGTCGAGACCGATGTTCCGCGTCTCCGTTTCTTCCCATTTGATGTTGGCATCATACTCTTCGGGACGCAGCGTGTAATAGAAAGTGTTCCCCAACAGATAACTGGTCCAGACGTCGCTGGTGGTATACACCGGAATATAAGGATAGGCATTGTCGGAAATATCCTGCTGACCTGTAAGGCCCCATCCAACCCGGAGTTTCAGTTGAGAAACTTGTTTTACATCTTTGAGGAAGGATTCTTCATTAATCTTCCATGCCAGCGCTGCCGAAGGGAATAAGCCCCAGCGGTTGTCCTTCGAAAACCTTGACGACCCGTCATCACGGCAGGTGAAGGTAAGCAGATACCTGTCCAGAAGGGTATAGTTGAAACGTCCGAAGAAAGAAACGAGGAAATATTCGTTGGCATCAATTTCCGTTTTGGGTGCGGTGTGATCAACATTATTATGATAGGTGTTGATCCAGGAATAGAAATGTTGCCAGGAATAACCGCCCATCACATCGAATTTGCTGTAGATCGATTTCACATCTTTAACATAGTTGAGGTAGAAATCGAATACAGAATTTTCTTTAGTCTGGTCATAAACACGGTCAATACCGCCGTCGTTATAATTCAGGGTTGCATATTTGGGCACATAAACAGTTCCATCGCTGCCTGAATAGTCGTAACCTATGTTCATATTTGCCCTTAGATCAGGCAGAAAATGGAATTTGTAATCAAACTGCATATTCCCGACAAAACGGAGGGCATCGGCCTGATCGTTTTTTAACATAAGGGTAGCCACAGGATTATCGGTAGCCTGGTCAACAGGTTCTCCATTGGTTTGCAGCCAGGCCCAGTATCCGCCGTTTTCATTAACAGCAGTAACCGGGTGGGTAGGATCGAACTGGATGGCCTGGTTAATGGCGGCATTATCGGCAAACCTGTTGTGGACAATCATCCATTTACCATTCATGTTAACTTTCAGGTGATCGTCGAGGAGACTGGGATTCAGGCTAATTCCCATCGTGGTCCTTTTCATATTATCGGTTTTCAGGATACCATCCTGCCACATATAACCGGCCGAAACGCGGAAAGGCATTTCATGAAACTGACCGGTAACGCTAACATCATGGTCGGTACTGAAGGCATTCTGATAAATTTCCTTTTGCCAGTCAGTTTTAGCATCACCCAGCAAGGAAGTGAAATTTGGATACTTTTCGTTTTCCAGTTTGATGAAATCATCTGCACTGAGAACGTCAATCACTTTGGGAATAGTGGAATACGTCAGGTTGCCTGAGTATTCAACATGCAATTTATCTCCTGCTTTCCCTTTTTTCGTTGTAATCAGGATTACGCCATTCGAAGCGCGGGAGCCGTAAATAGCCGTTGCCGAGGCATCTTTGAGTACGGTAAAAGTTTCAATGTCGTTAGGATTGACCATGCTCAACGGGCTACGAACGCCTGAGATAGTGCTGGTTCCGTCAAAGTTTTTACCTTTTTCCACAGGGACGCCGTCGATAATGACGAGGGGTTCATTGCTGGCCCGCAACGAAGAACCTCCCCTGATACGAATGGTCGCGTCGCCACCAGGGGCACCGCCTGCAGTGGTAACCGTGACGCCAGCTACTTTACCGACGAGTAATTGCTGCGGCGAAGAAATAGCCCCTTTGTTGAAATCTTTGTCACCGAGGGCAGTAAGGGCGCCGGTAGCATCGCCCTTCCTCACCTGACCGTAACCAATGACCACGACCTCGCTGAGGCCGGTGACAGCCGGTTGTAGTGCAATGTTAAAAATGCGTTGTGAGCCAACTGCTACTTCCTGTGTAGTGAACCCTATGAACGAGAGCACCAGGGTAGCATCCGGTCTTACCGTGAGGGCAAATCTGCCGTCCAGGTCAGTAACGGTTCCTGTAGTTGTCCCTTTAACAAGAATGGATACTCCCGGCAAGGTCGAATTGTCGGATGCATCGGTCACCTTTCCTGATATTTTCACTTCCTGGGCCATTGCTATCGTTGTGACAGCCCAGGAAAGGAGAAGCAACAGTACCCGCAAGAGTTGAGATTGTTTCTTCATAGAACTGGTTTTGAGTAGTTAAACATTGGTTAAAAAATGATTAGTAATGTTGATTATGGTGTTTTAGATGATGATTTATGAAACAAATTAATTTTCTCCCTTTATGGCCAGTTTTCATGTACATGAAAGAAGAATTATTCCGGGCGATTATTCCTGACTCAAATCTAAAGAAACTTTTCATATTTGGTTCATCCTATATGCTGATTTAGAGGTTATTTCGTCATTTTTTTTACGAAACCGTTTCCGCAAACGTTTGCAATAATCTTTTTAAGGCCTTTCTTTAATTTATAAAGCCATAATTTCAATCATTGCTGAATGCTTACGATTCAAAACTGTTCCTTTTTAAATGGTTAATTTCATCATGTGGGCTGATCAATATTTCGATTCTTCCTATAAAGTTATATCCATTAATGAGGCAAAATCAACTATTTTTTAAAATATATCGATCAACATCAGTGTTGAGATTTCCTTATAACCCGTTGTTGCCTTTAAAAGGAAGAGAAACAACGAAAAATGGCTTTCCTTGAATAATATGACGAAGATTCCCATTTCGGTTTTACCGGATCGAATCCGGTTATAATCATAGCTGAAATCATTATCTTTGATAATAATAACGTGACCATCGAAAATCCGGCAATCCGATTTTAAAATATGGCTACTATTCCGAAATTGTTCGTCCCCAAAGGCAATCGGAATTCCCCGTTGCGGCTGATCCTGATATTACCTTTGCTCTTCCTGATGGTGGGATGCGAGAAAAAGGACACGTCTGCCCCCCGGAATAACAGGCAACCTGTATATTATACCATCGGTCAGTTTTGCATGGGATGCGACCTGTCGGTGGTTAACCAGGTTGAAGATCACGGAGGCGTTTTCGCAGATTCGTCAGTGGCAGGTGATCCTTACAGCATATTACACAGCCATGGCGCCAACCTTGTCCGGCTGCGTCTCTGGCATAATCCTCAATGGACAAAGGAAGTGTATGGGGCAGAAGGGCATCAACTTTACAACGACCTGGCCGATGTTGAAAAAAGTATGTTTCGGGCAAAACAGAACGGGATGAAAGTTTGCCTCGATTTCCATTATTCCGATACCTGGGCTGATGCAGGCGCCCAGGAGGTTCCGGCGGCATGGGCCGGTATCACGAGCCTGGATGTACTGAAAGATTCAGTATATAACTATACTTTCAGAGTACTGTCATATCTGAAAAATGAAAGTCTAATGCCTTACATGGTTCAGATCGGTAACGAGATCAATTGCGGCATGTGTTATTCCGGTGCCGATGCAGACTTTCCAAATCTGAATGCCTGTCAGGGACACTGGGCCGAACTGGGCGGGGTTATTAACAGCGCTATAAATGCCGTTCGCGATGTTTCCGTAGGGAACACAAATGAAGTTCTGGTAGCGCTCCATATCGCTGATCCTTCAAACGTGGAATGGTGGCTGGATAACATTACCACAACAGGCGGAGTTAGCGATTATGATATCATCGGCTTTTCCTATTACCCTTTGTGGCATACCGGTATAAAACTCTCAAATATCAGTTACGTAACCGGACGCGTCAGGGAAAAATACGGCAAGCAGGTTATGGTTTTCGAGACGGCATATCCCTGGACGGCAGACGGAAACGATAATTATACCAACCTGCTTGGCGGCCAGACGCCCGTTTCGGGATACCCTTTCACGCAACAGGGCCAGCTTGATTTCATGAAAACCTTAACCCAGGAAGTGATTGATGGCGGAGGTATCGGCGTCATTTACTGGGAACCTGCCTGGATTACCTCGCAGATGAAAGACCTGTGGGGATCGGGCTCATCATGGGAAAATGCCACATTTTTTGATTTCAGCGGCAATACCTTGCCGGTAATCGACTATATGAATTACCCTTACACGTTCCCCGGCAAATAAAAACACCTCCCCCAGTTTTCACGGAAGCACTCACACCAGAAATTTTCAAAATATGCCCAAATCTGCTCCCCTTACCATTAAAGATATAGCACGGAACCTCGGCGTTTCGGTATCCACGGTTTCCAGGGCGCTGAAGGATCATCCTGACATCAGCCCCGAGACTAAACTCATGATACAGGCTTATGCTGAACAGGGTAATTATCGCCCCAATGTGCTGGCTCTAAGTCTTCGACGGCAGAAGTCATATACCATCGGGCTCATCATACCGGCTATTGTGCATCACTTTTTTTCATCGGTGATCAGCGGCATGGAGGAACTGGCTTACAAAGAAGGATATAACCTTATTATCTGCCAGAGTAACGAAAACCAGCATCGTGAAGCCATTAACCTGCAAACGCTTATCGATCACAGGGTTGATGGGATACTGGTATCGCTGAGCAAAACCACACAGTCTTTCGATCCCTTTATCGAAGCTTTTGCATCAGGGTTGCCCATTGTCTTTTTCGACCGTGTTTGTCCCGAAGTTGAAACGGACCGTATCCTCACCGATGATTTCCATGGAGGGCGTATTGCAACGGAGCATCTGATTAAAAGGGGCTGTAAAAACATCCTGCATCTTGCGGCTCCCCAGCATCTTCTCATCGGGAAAGGCCGGTTTGACGGATATTGCGAAGCGCTTAAAAGCAAAGGCCTTGCATTCAGGAATGAGTTTACTTTGAAATGTGATACCCCGGAAGAAGTAATGGCCCTGAAAAACCACCTTATTGACCTTGCGCCCCATATTGACGGAATTTTCGCTGTGAACGACAGCACCGCCATTGCCGTAATCCAGGTGCTGCAGAAGGCCGGGTTCAGCGTTCCGGACGACATAGCTGTTGTAGGTTTTGGCGATGGGCCCAATGCCACTATCATTCATCCTGAACTAACCACAGTGGTGCAAAAAGGATACGAAATGGGAAGGGCGGCTGTAAGACTGTTGCTCCAGCGCCTCAACAACCCTTCAGCAGCCATCAGCCCGCAAACAATCAGTTTTAAACCAGTGATGAAAATCAGGGAGTCGGCTTAAAAAATGAAATCATGGTTGATTTCGGGCCCATCTAAACCCGATCCGGCAATTTTCTTCCCGGCCTCAGAAGGTTTCTTCGAGAAGTTGCATCGCCACTTCCTTATCCAGCGACAACTGATGCTGCAATTGCTCCAGCCCTCCGAATTTCCTTTCATCACGTATTCTTTCAATAAACGACAGCGAAATTTTTTCGAAGTAAATTTCAGTATCAAAATCAAAAATATTTACCTCGATAGTCAGGTGATTCGCATTAATGGTTGGCCGCGTCCCGATGTTGCTCATTCCCTTGAACCGTTTCCCGTTCCATTCCACCAGCGAAGCATAAACGCCGTTTGCCGGGATTATTTTATAGGGCGAATCGGGTTCAATATTGGCGGTAGGGAAGTGGATCAGTTTGCCGATCTGGTTGCCCCGGTATACCTTGCCGCTGAACGAATACGGATATCCCAGCATGCAACCGGCCAGTTTCACGTTGCCGGCGGCAAGCGCCTTCCTGATGGAGGTTGAACTGACTTCCTCACCGCAATAACTTACCGCCTTCACCTGCTCTATTTCAACTCCCGAGGCTGCCCCTATCTCAACCAGCAGGGCATAATCACCTTCACGGTTACGGCCAAACATGTGGTCGTGACCGGTGATAATCTTTTGCACATGCAGCGAATCGATAAGGACAAACCTGATAAATTGTTGCGGATCGGTTCCGGCAAAAGATTTATCAAATGGAATGATTACTGCAGCATCCACTCCGGCGAGTTCAAACCTTTCAAGTTTTTCGTCCAGCGTCTGGAGCAGTTTTACCTGCTGATAGGTATCTAGAACAAGGCGCGGGTGGGGTTCAAAAGTCACAATAACCGATTCGGTCTGCAGACGTTTTGCAGATGCCACAAGGTGATTGATAATTTCCATATGCCCCCGGTGAACCCCGTCGAATACGCCAACCGTTGCCACAGGCTTTGTGGCTGAAGCAAATTCGGATATGGAATGATAAATACGCACTGGGACTGTTTACGATGGAGGCGCTGGCTCGTCTTAGGATTCGGCGTGAATGACTGACTTTAGTTATACAAGTTCATGCTCTGCCAGGTATGCAGCAATCTGAACCGCGTTGGTAGCAGCTCCCTTCCGCAGGTTATCGGATACAATCCAGAGATTCAGAGATTTTGGCTGTGACTCGTCACGACGGATCCTCCCGACAAATACCTCATCGCGACCTTCGGCATATAAAGGCATCGGATATATTGACTTCTCCGGATCATCCTGTACCACGATCCCCTTTGTTTTCGACAACAGGCTGAACACTGCCTTGAGATCAAAATCATTGACGAATTCAATATTAACGGCTTCGGAATGGCCGCCGGTCACCGGCACTCTTACAACGGTTGCCGTAACATTGATCGAATTGTCGCCAAGAATTTTACGGGTTTCGTTCAGGAGTTTAATCTCTTCGGAAGTATACCCGTTGCTTTCGAATGTTCCGCCATGAGGGAACAGGTTCATATCGATAGGATGCGGGTAAACGCGCTCGCCGCTGATACCCGCCCGTTCATTATTCAGTTGTACGACTGCTTTTTGCCCTGTTCCGGTAACCGATTGATAGGTGGAAACCACAACACGTTTAATGGTAAATGCCTTGTGTAAAGGAGCCAGGGTAAGCGCCATCTGTATAGTTGAACAATTCGGGTTTGCAATAATCTTATGTGAAGGGGTAAGTATCTCGGCGTTAATCTCAGGTACAATCAGCGGAATATCGGCATTCATTCTCCAGGCCGAACTATTGTCGATAACGGTAGTACCGGCAGCGGCAAACTGGGGTGCAAATTCGCGCGATACGGCAGCCCCGGCTGAAAAGATGGCTATTTCAGGATGCTGTTCAATGGCTTCGGTAATACTAACGACAGGGTAAGGCATGCTGTTGAAATGCAAAACCTTTCCCAGTGAGCGCTCCGATGCGACAGGTATTACTTCCGAAATTTTATCGAAAGACAGATAACGTGCTTCTTCCAGCACTTTCATCATAACGCTGCCAACCAACCCGGTAGCTCCGACAATGGCTATTTTCATCTTCTAAAATTATGTTTTCAATCGGACTGCAAAAATACTATATTTACATTCGGGCAGCGAAAAGCATTTTTTATATGAAAAAAAAACATTTTACGATTATTCTGTTATTACTTTCCTGCAGGGTTCAGGCTCAGGTAATTGACGATTTCTCAGATGGCGATTTTACGTCCAGCCCTTCATGGACGGGAGATATAGCCAGTTTCAAGGTAAACACATCCTTTGAATTGCAATTGAATTCTTCGGGCGACAACATTTCGGCGCTTGCCACGGCCTGCCCGATGGCGGACTCGATGGAGTGGAACTTTAAAGTCAGGCTTGCCTTCAGCCCTTCCGACAATAATAATGCGCGGATATACCTGGTATCGGACCAGCAGGACCTGAAATCGAACCTGAACGGATACTACCTGAAACTGGGGGAATCCGGTTCGGACGATGCCATTGAACTGATCAAACAATCAGGGAATATCCATACTTCTCTTTGTCGCGGCACCCCGGGCCTGCTGGCCACTGCATTTACCTTACGTATTCGCGTAATCCGCGACAATTCAGGCAACTGGAGCATCTTTGCCGATCCTTCGGGAGGAAATGCTTATCACCCGGAGGCAACAGCTACCGATGATACCTATACTTCGGCATCGTGGTTGGGCATCTATTGCAAATACACCAGCAGCAACAGCACAAAATTTTATTTTGATGATTTTTACGCCGGAACCGTTATTATTGATAAAACCCCGCCCGGGTTGTTATCGGCCAGCTTGCTTACCTCTAACGCCCTTGACCTGCGGTTTTCGGAGAGCATCGACCTTATTACTGGCCAGGATGTTGCCAATTATACGCTGGACCATGGTATCGGCCACCCCGCCATTGTGTTACGCGACGCCCAGGATCTTACACTGGTGCATCTGCTGTTTAGTCCGGAGCTTACAAGCGACATTACTTATCACCTTACCATTGAAGGGATTAAAGACCTTTCCGGGAATGAGATTGTTGCGCTGGACGTACCTGTGAGTTGGCACCAGGTTAAATTGTTTGACGTTCTGATCAATGAAATCATGGCCGATCCTGATCCCCCGACAGGACTGCCGGAATCGGAATATATTGAACTATACAACCGGAGCACTTTCCCGGTAAACCTGGAAGGATGGATGATCCGGGTCGGAAGCAGCGAAAAGGATTTTCCGGCTTATACGCTTCCTGCCGGTGGTTTTGTGATACTGGCAGCTAACTCGTCGGAGCCATCGCTCACAGGATACGGGCCTTTCATCGGATTCTCCGGCTTTACCATTGTAAATACGGGAACTGAAATAACATTGTTCGACAAAGACCGGCACGTCATTCATTCCATATCCTTTACCGAAGACTGGTACCGGAACGATTATAAAAAAGAAGGAGGCTGGTCGCTGGAGCAGATTGACCCGTTGAATCCCTGCGGCGAAGCGGCTAACTGGATTGCCTCAAACGATGCTTCGGGCGGCACTCCCGGAAAGATGAACAATGCCAACGCTTCTAATTCTGACAATACCCGTCCTGTCATCCAAAGGATCGGAGTTGATGACCCTTGGCATATCCCCGTGTGGTTTTCGGAACCCATGGACAGCACCACCCTGCTGGACCCGTCGAATTGCATTATTGACCAGGGAATCGGCAACCCGGCATCCGTAACGCTTTCAGGCCCTGATTACAGAAAAATCACCATGCTGCTTGCCAATCCTATTGTACAAGGAACCATTTATACGCTGACCATTGAAGGTTCGTTTACCGATTGCGCCGGAAACATGATTTCAGGAACAGCTATGGCAAAGTTCGCCATTCCTTCCGCAACAAAAGCCAATGAATTAATAATCAATGAGGTGCTTTTTAATCCTGCACCATCCTGTACTGATTTTGTAGAGATTTACAACCGCTCAGCCAATGTCTTCGATTTACAATGGTTGACGCTGGCCGGGTATGATACTGTCACGCTCGGATTATCGGACATTTCCCGCATCTGTCAGGAATCAAGGCTGATTTTTCCGGGCGAATATTATGCAGTTACCACGGATACAGCGGCAGTAAAAGCTTGTTACTTAACTACGAATCCCGGCGGCTTTATCCAGGTTAGCGGTCTGCCTTCGATGAACGATGATGAAGGTGCCATCGCACTGGCCCTGGGAACAGGCGAAATAATCGACCGAATGATTTACAGCGACAAGATGCATTACCCGCTGCTGACCGGCACCGAAGGCGTTTCGCTTGAACGCATCAATCCTGAACAGCCGTCAAGCATTTTATCCAATTGGCATTCGGCATCTGAAACAGTCGGGTATGCGACCCCTGCTTATCAGAATTCACAATACGGGCAAGTCGCCCAGTCCGGGAATGAAATCTCTCTTTCACCAAGTGTATTTTCACCTGATAATGATGGCAAAGATGATTATCTGACCATCTCTTATACATTTGAACAATCCGGCAACAATGCCCGCGTTAGTGTGTATGATGCAACCGGACGGCTGGTACGAAGACTGGTAAACAATGAACTCTGCGGGACTAACGGAGCGTTTACCTGGGATGGCTTCACCGATGACCGCACCCTAGCCCTGGCCGGAAGATATATCATCTATATTGATATTTTCGATTCCGAAGGGAAGGTAAAACACTTCAAGAAGACGACCGTCCTGGGCTGCAAGTTATAATTCCTATTCATGAGCAAAGGCGATTGACGCAACACTTACCTTAACGCCGGGCAAAGCCAGCAAAACGTTGGCACATGATTCAATAGTGGCTCCGGTTGTTACCACATCATCAACCAGTAATAGATGGCGACCTTCCAGTCTGGAAGAATCGGTTACGGCAAATATTTCTTTTACATTTTCCCATCGTGCCAGGCGGGATTTTTTTGTCTGCGTTTCGGTAGCCACTTTCCGGATGAACGACCCGGCTTCCATCCTGATTCCCATAGCTTCGGATAATCCGATGGCAAACTGTTCACTCTGATTGTAACCGCGTTTCCGCTGTTTCCGCGGATGAAGGGGAACTGGCAGTACAGCGCTGATATCATGATAGGCAGGCAATTCTTTCAGTTCATTTCCGAGTAGTTTTCCAAGGTAAATGCCAACCTCTTTTTTGCCTTTGTATTTCAACTGGTGTATCAGGTGCTGTACGTTTCCGCCCTTGCTGAAATAGTAAAGCGCGGTAGCCTGTTCAACCCTTACCCTTCCCCAGAAAACCCTGTCGAGCGGGTTGCCGGGATGCAGGTGATAATTTGTTTTCGGAAGGTGCTGAAGACAATTGGTGCACAGCACTTTTTCGTGCCTGAACAGTGAATTCCCGCAGGCATAACAGGTGTCGGGATAAAAGAAGGAAATGAAATCCCTGAAAACAGATAATACTTTCATCATTGCAATTTCAATAAAAGATCAGCTCCATCTTCCTGGTATTTTCTGGCCGCAAAACTTGCAGGCTCCGTTCACGATATAATTAGTGACAACCATAAAACCCTTCCTTATAACCAGTAATTTTTTACATTTTGGGCACCTGGTATTCTCCATGTCAGTGCCCGGAAGATTTCCCACATAAACGTAATTCATTCCTTCCGAGAGAGCTATTTCGCGGGCTTTCTGCAGAATCGAAACCGGTGTTGGAGGCAACTGAGTCAATTTATACAGGGGTGTGAACCGGCTGAAATGCAACGGACAGTCATCAAGGCCGTTTTTCACCAGCCAGTTGCACATACTCCTGATAATATCAGGATTATCAGTCCAGGTCGGAACAATGAGGTTTGTGATCTCAAGCCAGACGCCTTCCTCCTGAAGGATCTTCAAGGTACGCAGCACCGGCGCAAGTTTCCCCGAATTTAGTTTCTGATAAGTGTTTTCCGAAAATCCTTTCAGGTCAATATTGGCTGCATCGAGGTATTTACAAAGCATCCGAAGTGGCTTCTCATTGATGTAGCCATTCGATTTATAAACATTTTTTAACCCTTGCCTGCGGGCAATCACGGCAGTATCATACACATATTCATAAAACACCGTAGGCTCTGCATACGTATAGGCAATAATCCGGCACTTTTTTTTCAGGCATTCGTCAACCACTTTTGCAGGCATAAGGTCATAATTGGAGGTCTCTTTGGGGCTTTTCTGCGAGATTTCCCAATTCTGGCAATTGAGACAGGAAAAATTGCATCCGGCTGTTGCAATAGAGAATGCCTGTGAGGTAGGAAAAAAATGAAAAAACGGCTTTTTTTCGATAGGATCTATATGAACGGCGCACGGATTTCCGTATGCAATGCTGTACAACTTATCGCCTATGTTGATACGATTGCGGCATTTGCTTGTTTCCTTGCGTTTCAGTGTACATTCGTTGGGACAATTGGTACACTGAACACCCCTGTCGGTAATCCTGTAATGGTATGCTTCACGGCTCCATTTCCACAATCCGTTTGCTGCCGCCGGCAATTCTCTATCTAAGCTTAGGGCCGACACCTGCCGGTGGTTCAGTCCGCATGCTGCACAGCCTAAAACAGCCAGACCCGATTTTAAGAATGCCCGTTTATCCATCTATGAAATTATCAGATACAAATTTACATCATGCCGGATCGTAATCTGTGCCTGCAAAAATTTTTCAGGACAGGGCTTCGAACAAATTATCGTTATTTTCCACAAACTAACGAAAGCTCTGAAACTTGCTACCAACGATCCAATTATCCTGCTCTCTTCCTTTTTAATGCCATTATTAATACAGAAAGCAGGCAAGCACCCGAGATTGCCATCAGCGTCCCGGACAACCCCAGCATAGGCATCAGCCAGGTGCTCACGATTAATGCCCCAATGGCTGAGCCAAGCAGATCGGCGCTGTAAAGCGAGCCGGCAACTGACCGGACTTCGCCCTGTTTGACAACAGCGGCAACCTGGAAAATCATTCCCGTCAGGATGGATAGCATCAACGTTAATATCGCGAAACCTGCATGTATGGCCACTGTAGTAGAATGAAACCGATGGAATCCGATTATGGCAACAAGGATTACCAGTATACAAATGGCCATGGCAAATTGCAGTCTGACAAGAAATATGCTGGATACAATTCTGAAATACTTTCGTGCGTAAGCAGCGCCCAGCGCCAGTCCCAGCATGAAAACCGTAATGATCATGCCCGCAGCCAGGAATATATATCCATAAATAACCTGGAAAGCAAGCAATATGATGACTTCGGAAGCCGATGCCGCGAAACCTGCTGTAAACAGCCCGACTGTAGTACTATCGGACCGGAATAGCACCGGGAGTAATAACAATAGGAGCAACAGGGGCAGGTAACCCAGGTCATGTCCGAAATAATCCAGACAGTATTTTACCTGGCTTTGATAGGCAAGCGGTTTAAAATCGCGGTTTATCGGAGCTCCTGGCTGCAAATCCTGCATAATAGTCCGGCTGCGCTGCTGTAACGACTCATCCTCAAGATAATACGGGTTAACGTAATCTGTTTCAACGCCTCTTTCAGTCTGGAGGGAGGCCATATCAATCCTGAGAACGCTGTCAGAACCCAGGAAATAATCCCTGTCGCCCGGAACCACCAGTACATTTTTAAACACCTTTTTCAGGGTGGCATACATGATCAGATGCGCCCGTTTCGAACTATAGCCCATATAATCTGCCGTTGCCATCAGGCTGAGCGAAACGACTCCGCCTTTCCGTAACAGCGGTTTTAGAATGGTCATGAATTCAACCGAATAAAAACGGTTTAGCTGCAAGGTCGACGGATCCGGTAGATTGAGCAGGATAACATCATATCTGGAACTTCCTGCTCCGTTATTATGGGTAGCCTCTCTTTTAACAAGCCGGTCAGTGAACGAGCGCGGATCGCTTAGTACTACTTTAAGCCTGTCATCTTCCGGCATTTCCGATAATGTGCCGGCTACCTGTGCCAGCCAGGGATTCATTTCAATGTTATCGAGATCTTTGATTGGATATTTCAGAATTTCGCCTACTATGCCTGAAAAACCGCCACCGATCAGCAGCACATTCACCGGATTTTTTCGCTGAAGCATCGCGTAATGAACCGTTTCCTCATTGGTGATTACATTATTCGTTGTATACAGCAACGTGTTATTTTCATATACATTTTTCTGTCCCCCGCTTTCCGTTACGACCATATTCCCAAAAGGAGTATCCCTGTAAGTCAGGATTTTCTGCCCGGGGAAAAGAAATTTCCGGGTAACAGTATCCGGATTTACGCTGAGTACCAGGGCAACAAAGACTATTGAAATAACAGCTATACCCGGCAACAGTGATTTTTGTCTTTCTTTAAACAGGAACCAGCCGAGGATCAAGGCATTCACAATAACAATAACGGTAAGGGCCTGGAATGGTTTCAGGAAAAAGACCAGAATGAAGTTAAAAAGAGCCCCTCCGGTCACACTGCCGATGTTCTCCCAGGAATAGACCAACCCAGTGGCAGGGTCCTTCGAATGAAAAGTCATAATTGATGACAATCTTGTAAAAAGGGAACCTGACAGAAGACAAAACGGCGCCAGGAGAAATACCGACATAAGAAAAACGTTGTATATTCCGGCCATACTGCCTGTCGTAAAAACGACATTTCGCATAGAATCAAGAATAAACAGAGTAACCGGCGCCAGGATTGACAAAGCCAGGAGAGTGAAAGCGATTCTGCTGGTCTGTCTTTTCTCATGGTGAACGAATTTTCCAAGCCACGCTCCCAGCCCGGTAAGAAGCATCCAGTTGGCAAGGATTACTCCGATTTCAAGTTCGTTGCCGTTAAAAACAGCCAGAAACTCACGCAACAGAATGATCTGCGATGCCATGGCTGTCAGCCCGAGGCTGAATGGAAGCAACAGAAAAATTGTTTTTTCCCCTGATTGGCGCTTATCAAAAGGATCCTTTTGATCATCCGTAATTTGGGCTATTCCTTTTTGTTTGGATTTCTGAACCCGTGAGCGGGGTTTTATAATTTCAAGAAAATATTTCAAATGCCAAGAAAGATGCAGCGAGGCAATGACCAATAACCCGATACCGAAGTCTACATGACAGATCAGGAAAGTAGCTGCTGCCGGCAGGTCGAATTTAAGATTAACCTGCAGGGCCAGAAGGAAACCGAGGCCGGCAGCTCCCAGGAAGGCGGCCAATAACAGAACATTCCAGTATTTCCGGTGTGTAATGCGCGATATTATGCCCAGGTAAACCATCAGCAACGATGCGAAATAAAGAACAAGGCACAGAAGCGGAATGCTCAGAATGGCATAAGGTTTATCAATCATGACCCTAAATTAGGAAAAAAGCACTCCGGTTCATAATAAAAAGCCACTGTTACTTTTATCTGCCGAAGAGCAAATACGAGGTAGCAGGATGGTACAGGGCAAAATTGAAACAGAAGATGAGTTCAGCCCGAAAATCTGGCCGGCAAGTGAAATAGGATATTGATAAATCAGCCCCGAAGGGGCTGAACTACCGCCAGCCCGAACATCTCGCCGGAATCCACAAGTTCAGTTGTTGAAAAACCAGCCCCGAAGGGGCTAAATTTCAATAAGGGCAGGCGATAACCCTCTCTGAAGTATGCCCCTCACAGCAGACACAGCCCCGAAGGGGCTAAATTTCAATAAGAGCGGGTGATAACCATCACTGAAGTAAGCCCCTCACATCAGGCACAGCCCCGAAGGGGCTAAATTTCAATTAGAGCGGTCAATCACCAGCACTGATGTATGCCCCTCACAGCAGGCACAGCCCCGAAGGGGCTAAATTTCAATTAGAGCGGTCAATCACCAGCACTGATGTATGCCCCTCACAGCAGGCACAGCCCCGAAGGGGCTAAATTTCAATAAGGGCAGGCGATAACCCTCTCTGAAGTAAGCCCCTCACAGCAGACATAGCCCCGAAGGGGCTAAATTTCAATAAGAGCGGGCGATAACCTGCACTGATGTATGCCCCTCACAGCAGGCACAGCCCCGAAGGGGCTAAATTTCAATAAGAGCGGGTGATAACCATCACTGAAGTAAGCCCCTCACATCAGGCACAGCCCCGAAGGGGCTGAACAGACTAAAGAAAAAAGTACTTTTCATCAATGGTAATCCCCTGCTCTATCAGCAACTGCCGAAACTCATCCTCAAAGGATTCCTTTTTGTGATGTTCCCTCTGGTTTTTGATATAATTCACGATCATATCCTTGTCTCTCCAGCTATATGTCAACGCTGCATACCCATCGGACCATCCTTCAAAATCAGGAAAACCAGGATGGCTCTTCAGCCAGAGTGATGAAGCAACTTTTATATCCCGTATATAGTCAGCCAAAGCCAGTGACGGGTGCAAATCCGAAAGCATGTGTATATGGTTTTCTATTCCGTTTATCCGGTACAGGAAGCAGTTCTTATTCCTGATTATTCCTAGGATATAGGCATAAAGCTCCTCGCTGTATTCAGGAGATAGCGTTTCTTTCCTGTGTTTTGTATTGATAACTATGTGATAGAGGATTCGGCGATAACTTGACATATATTGATATTGAGCCCCTCCGGGGCTTCGGTGGTTTTGTTATTGATATTGAGCCCCTCCGGGGCTCCGGCGGTCTTGTTATTGATATTGAGCCCCTCCGGGGCTCTGGCGGTCTTGTTATTGATATTGAGCCCCTCCGGGGCTCCGGCGGTCTTGTTATTGATATTGAGCCCCTCCGGGGCTCCGGCGGTCTTGTTATTGATATTGAGCCCCTCCGGGGCTCCGGCGGTCTTGTTATTGATATTGAGCCCCTCCGGGGCTCTGGCGGTCTTATTTTTTCAGTCGATTGATATTGAGCCCCTCCGGGGCTCTGACCATCTTATAGTTGCTATCACTCCGAAAATATATACGCCTGGTAAGTAAATATCTCCGTATCCCTGTCTTTCCACCCGTCCCAGCCGATACCGGCTTTGTCGCGGGCACAATGCCCCAGAAAGTCCTCTAACCCCCATCCCGTTTCCTTCGCTACCTGCGGCAGGAAGGTCCCTGCGCGGTTACCTTTCCGAATGTATATCCCGTCACGTCCCAGCTTAATTTCGCTCACCGAGCTGATCTTTTTCATTGGCGTAAGAACCGATATTTCTATCTCAATTTCTTTCATCTCTTCAGGCTGCACCTGCGAAAAGCGGTAATCCTGCGTGGATGCTGCCACCGCCATCTGCTGAACAATGCTGTAAATTGGCTGATCTGCATCAAAATGACCAATACAGCCCCTCAACTCCCCGTGTTTCCTCAGGGTAACAAAAGCGCCGGCTTTTTGCAGCAACGCTTCCGGAATTTTCCCGGAGAATGCTTCCGGAATTTTCCCCTCCCCGAGGTACACGTTGATTGTGTTGCGGGCAATACCCAGCAGTTGTTCTTTTTCTTTTTCCGAAAGCTTAAAAGTAGTTTCCTTCTCCGGCTGGCTTGCAGTGATTGCAAAATATCCCACCACGCGGTCCTTTTCACCGTATGGCGAATCACCTGAATTCCTGTAAAGTACTTTATTGTAAACAATATCCTGTTCACCTTCTGTAATATACATCAATGTGAGAACCGATGGCCAGGAGCAACAACCGGTCGCGAGGTTTGCCACCTGCATCTTCATACAATTGCTTATCGCATCAATCAGTTTGTCGGGCCTGTTTGTACAGATGGCATCGGCAATGGACATATCAACTCTTACAGCATCGTTGTATGCCGGATAATGCGAAAAATCTGTGCTGATGACAAACAGATTATCGCGTGTAAAATAAGGCTTCAGGGCTTCTGCAATTTTCTTACATATCGACGGGTCCTGCGTTCCTAACAGTACAGGCACTATTTTATAACCTTTGCTCAGATAATACTGGATAAACGGCACCTGCACCTCCACGCTGTGCTCACTTTGCTGATAACCGGGATCGAAAGAAAGCGCCTTATGCTCTATGCTTAATTTCCGGGCTATTTCGAGGTCAACCGGAGCTTCCCCAAACGGCGTGATATAGTTCCCGATACTGTATACCGAGGCTCCCGCGAATGAGTTACGATGGCTGCAACCAATGATAAAAACCGTTTTATACTCTTTTGACGGGTCAAGTTGGTTAAAGGCCGCGGCCGTCACCTCACCCGAAAACACATAACCGGCATGCGGGACAATTATAGCCTTGATTTCCTGAGAATTATGGCCTGCCGGGGCTTTGGCAAACAAGGTCTTCATCGTTTGCTGCAATTCGGCAGCCGAACCGGGATAAAACTGCCCTGCCACGGCGGGCTTCCGGTTGATGAGTGTATCGGGTGCATTCATAATCTCGGGGGGATTGGTCGTTGGATGACAGTTTAAACAAATGCAAAGCATGAACACTGCTGTCAAAATTTGTATTTTTACCATGCCGCTTTTCATAGGTTAAAGTTACTTTAAATTTATTAGCTGATCAATAAGAATATGGCATTCCTGGATCTCATTACTGCACGCCAGAGCGTTAGAAAATACTCACAAAGGCCGGTTGAACCGGAAAAACTTGAGCGCTGTCTCGAAGCTGCCCGACTGGCCCCCTCAGCGAGCAATACCCAGCCATGGCATTATATCGTGGTTCAGGATGAACCTTTACGCACAAAAGTAGCGGAAGCAACGTTTTCGGGCCCGGTAAAATTTAACCGGTTTACCCTGCAGGCGCCTGTCCTCGTGGTTATCCTGCTCGAGCAACCCAAATTACGCAACCGCCTTGCCATGATCCTGAAAAATAAGGAATGGAAGCTGATCGATATTGGCATCACGGCGACGCACTTTTGCCTGCAGGCTGCAGAGGAAGGGCTTGGAACCTGCATGATGGGCTGGTTCAATGAAAAGCAACTGAAAAAAGTTCTTTCCCTCCCCGATAGCAAAACGATAGGACTGGTGATAAGCCTCGGTTACGCGGAAGAAGATTACCCGTTACGGACAAAGATCAGGAAGCCGATGGAAGCAATTGTGAGTTATAACGGTTTTTGAGGCCGGGTATAAGAATGTTCTAATAGCAAATAACGAACAAACGAATTTAAAAGTCAGAAAGATACATGCCACCTGTTTGGATAAGTTGTTAACCGGCAAGGGTGAATCTGACAGGCATATTGAACCTGACTCTTACCGGTTTCCCTCTTTGTTTGCCCGGGATCCATCGCGGCATACTCTTTATAAGACGTATTGATTCTTCATCGCAACCGCCTCCAATTCCTCTTAAGACTTTTACATTCGATATAGAGCCATCTCTTTCGACAATAAAATTGACAAAGACGGTTCCTTGAATATTATTTTTCTTTGCATCCGGAGGGTAATGCAAATTCTCTGAACAAAACTTAGCCCTTGCATCCGCCCCTCCTGGAAATGATGGCGACTCTTCAACAACTGTAAAAACATGATAATCGCTAACATCAGAGATTTCTATTGCCTCAATCGAGCCATCAACTTCTGATATCACATAGGTTGTGCTGTCCTTCCCGAATAAATCATGCAAAATTTCAAAATGAGTTGCTCCCGGGACCTGGATTTTTATGGAATCGGGCAAGGAAGGATTAACAGTAGCGAAGCAACAGATTTTCTTATATAAAGTGAAGGCTTCATGATCATTTAATCCTGCAGCATTCTTCATATCTTTACAATAATTGCAAGTGTCATGTAACTGAATAAAAGATAACGCCCTGTTATAATAGGCATCAGCAGCACGATATAAACTCAGTGATATCGAATAGAACTCAATGGCTTTCTCGTATTCTTTTTGCTGAAAGTACTCATTACCCAGATCATAATTTCTGGTTGCTTCATTATACTGGCCAAAACCGATTGTACTCAGAAGTACTGAAATCAGAATTAATTGAAAACGTCTCATAGCTGTATCCAATAAATGATTATGCGAAATAGCAATACAAGATAGTAAATAATTGCTATATAAATGAAATATTTTTTATCCTCATAAACATTTCATCGCGGACCTGCTCATAAAGAGTTTTTCTTCTAATTTTACATCGTATTCCTTTCAAATTCAACCCATCGGAAATATGAAGAAACTCATTCTCCTGCCTGCATTATTGCTTTTGATAATCGCAGGCTGCAAACAGCCTTCCGGCAAAGCCGGGGCTCCGGTAACATTTATAAACCAGTCTACCATGGACAAGGTAATTAAGCAACTCACCGATTCCTGCGGTGAACAGGCCAAATTCCGTATCGAACGCGGTGTGAAACAGGCTGCATCGCTCTGGCAGAAAGAAGACGGCACAGCCGAAGAATTTGCAACATTCTGCACCGAAAATTTCGTTGCCGATTCAGTCAAATTGCAGATCCTCTTCGAAAAGCTGCAGAATGCCTTCGAAGTACTTTACGGCAACTTCAACAAAATGGGCATGGACCTGCGGGTTCCGGTGGACCTGGACGGTCCTGAACTCACTCCCGTGGATGAGATTTTTGCTTCCTTCTCCCCTTCTGCGCATCTTACCGATGACCTGTTCCAAAATAAGATCGCCTTCATCACCGCCCTTAATTTCCCGTTCTATTCGCTGGCTGAAAAAACCGAACAGGGCGTTGCCTGGAACCGCACCCAATGGGCTTATGCACGTATGGGAGACGTATTCACCTCGCGTGTGCCTGCCGAATTGAATCAGAAGGTCACCGAAGCGCTTTCGAAAAGCGACATGTACATTTCCGAATACAACATCATGATGGGCAACCTGGTGGGCAAAACGGGCAAGACCTGTTTTCCGGCTGACATGAAACTCATCAGCCACTGGGGACTGCGCGACGAACTGAAATCGCATTACGGCAAGCCGGATGGGCTCACCAAGCAGCAGATGATCTATTCTGTGATGAAACGCATTATCGACCAGAGTATACCGCAGGACGTGATCAACAGCAAGGAGTACCAATGGAATCCCATCGATAATAAAGTGCTGAAAGGCAGCAAAGAAGTTACCTTTAAATCGGAGCCTGATACCCGTTACGAGATTCTCCTCAACAATTTTAAAGCGATGAAGGCAGTGGATCCTTACTACCCGGCATATCCCACATACAGCCAACGCGCTTTCGAGCTGGGTATGGAAATCCCTGAAGCCGATGTGGAAAAGCTGTTCGTCAGCCTGGTCACCTCCCCGGAGATCAAACAGGTGGGCGACCTGATCAGCAAGAGGCTCGGCCGCAAACTCGAGCCTTTCGATATCTGGTACGACGGTTTTAAAGCCCGCAGCAGTATCAACGAGGACGAACTGACAGCCAAGACGCTCAGGCTCTATCCCGATGCAAAAGCTTTTGAAAAGGATATGGCCAATATTCTGCGTAAGCTGGGCTGGAGCGCCGAAAGAGCCGGTTATATTGCATCGAGGGTTCAGGTTGACCCTGCCCGCGGCTCGGGGCATGCAGCAGGTGCCTATATGAAAGGCGACAAGGCCCGCCTGCGCACCCGCCTCACCGCACAGGGAATGAATTACAAGGGATACAACATCGCTACCCATGAGTTCGGACACAATGTTGAACAGACCATCGACCTTTACGATATCGACAATTACATGATGCAGGGCGTTCCCAACACGGCTTTCACCGAAGCGCTGGCATTTATGTTCCAGAAACGCGACCTGATGCTGTTAGGCATGAAAGACAATGATCCGAACAAGGAACATCTGGCTGCCCTCGACGCCATCTGGTCAAGCTACGAGATTATGGGTGTTTCGCTGGTGGATATGCAGGTCTGGAGGTGGATGTACGACAATCCCAACGCCACCCCGGCCCAGTTGAAAGAGTCGGTGATCCGGATCGCTAAAGAAGTGTGGAATAAATACTATGCACCGGTTTTCGGCTCAAAGGATGAACCCATCCTGGCCATTTACTCCCACATGATCGACAATCCGCTTTACCTTTCAAACTACCCGGTAGGTCACCTGATCGATTTCCAGGTGGAAGGGTTTATGAAAGGCAAAAACTTCGCCTCCGAAGTTGATCGCATGTATACCCAGGGACGCCTCGTACCGCAGGTTTGGATGAAAGGTGCCGTAGGAAACACCATCTCAGTGGAACCCATGCTGAAAGCTGTGGATGAAGCGCTGAAAGTGATAAAATAGAAGCTTTAATACAGGAGTATTGATTCACGCAAAGGCGCAGGGGAAATCCAGAGAGGAATACCCGGTACCTTTGCGTGATTCGTTTATTTTGCCATCTTCTCCCTCGCCTCTTCCAGAGTTCCCGTAAAAACGATCCGTCCCTGCCTGTTGCTTTCCCGGATGAAATCCCGGAGGCTCTTGCATTTCACTTCCGTGAAATCTCCGACAATTGCCAGATGGGTATGGTAGTTCGAAAACTTTTGGAGAATGTCTCCCGCTATACCTGTTTTCAGATCGAAAAAGGCAGGGATAAAATTCTTCTGGTGAAGAATGATCCTGTCGGCACCCTGGTAAATACAGTTAACCATCAGATCCAGTGCATCCTGGGTGGTGCGGATAAGGATTTCGTCGGAGGTAATTTCGGCAATATGAGTGTCGTCGGACGGGTAAAATTCTGTTTTCATGGATAATATAACTTACCGGATCTCTGTAAATGGGGATAACCTATACCTGAATTTCAAATCCCAGGTCAATATCGCTTGCAGGGTGGCCTTTAATCCCCCAGTTCACCAGATGAGGTTCATTCAGATACACAATGATGTCTGTTTCTGAAATACCCGGATCGCGTTTCAGGTTGTCGGAAATCACCCGGTAAAGTTTTCGTTTGGCTTCCGTACTTCTGCCTTCAAAAGCCGTGATTTCGATAATGGTAAAGCAATCCGTTTTATCCGTATTTCTTTCGAAATCATCTTCGTCCAGCTCGTAAATCCGCTGATTCCTGTCGCTTTCCGGGATCCTGAAAGCAGATACCAGGGCATTGTGGATGCCGTCGAGGATAGCTTGTTTGTAAGCTTTATCCTTCCCTTTGTAAATTTCTACCCTTACGAGTGGCATAATGTAAATAGCTTATGGTTTTTTGTTTTGATCCTACTTAGTTTTCAGCCGCAACCGTCTTCATATCCCCACCGTCTTGCTTCTCCGCTCCAGCAACAGGGTATCCCGCCACCTGCCGTTCATTTTCCCGATCTTCTCCCTGTAACCTACCCGTCTGAATCCCAAGGCCTCATGCATCCTGATACTGGAATCATTTTCCGGAAAGATGCCGGCTTGTAAAGTCCATATACCGTTTTGTCCGCTTTCCCCGATGAGTTTCTCCAGCAACCGGCTGCCGATCTTCTGTCCCCGGAACTTTTCTCCGACATAAACGCTTACCTCAGCTACACCGGCATAAACACAGCGCTCCGAAACCGGCGACAGGGCCGCCCAGCCTGCTATCTGGCCGTTGGACAGCGCAACGAAGCGGCAGGCTTCCAGGTGACGGCTGTTCCACTCCTCCCACGATGGCACTTTCTGTTCAAAGGTAGCATGGCCGGTTTCGATGCCCTGACGGTATATTTCCGCTACATCCGGCCAGTCCGCAGCATCCATGGGCCTTATCATTATCATCATATTAGGTTGCATTATCGGGCAAAAGTAGTTGAAATTGCCCTGAGGCTTCAGGCTAATTTTTGATTTTCGGCTGGTGAGTTCTTTTGTTTCGCAACACAACCGTGAGATGAAGCCTGGTCATAATTCGCTGCCGCTCTCAATAAACCGTGTCAGATCATTCAGGAACCGCACCATCGGAGCGCCGTCGATAACATCATGGTCAATGAGGATTGTCATGTTCAGGATTTCCCTTACTTTGACTTCATCGCCGATAACAACAGGTTTCTTCAGTACCGAGCCGATGCCAAACGAAAGTGGATGCACCGTTTTATGAATGAACCAACCCTTGATGGTTCCCATCATGCCCGGCGAAGTCACCACCACATTGCCCATTTTCTTGTAGGCGATCTTTGGGTACCGCAACAGAATCCTCCAGATCCTCCGTCGGAAAGCTCCCGGCAACCGGTAATAAAGCCTTTCATAAAATTTAGGCTTTTCATTTAAAACGATATCATTCTTAGTCAGCGCCTTGTCCTTTGCAACTTCTATCTCCCGGGTGATCTCTTCTATTCCTTTCTCATTGGCTTTCTCAATGATCATCGGTATCGGTACCTTTTTACCGTCCACCTCCTTTTCAACGATCATGGAAACATTGATATCCCGGAAAATGACAAGCTTCTTCCTGCTGCCCAGATAAGCCGCCGCTTCGGGATGCAGTTCCACGGCTTTGCTGATGGCCCGGATGATCCAGCCACTGAACGAAACCTTCCGGCCTGACCTTTTCATTTCCCTGAGCTTCATCCGGGTGCCGGTCACATCGAATTCGAGCAGGGCGCTAACATGATGCCTCGTCAAACCGATGGAATAAACATCGAAGGTGGCAATTCTTGAAGACGGAATGTTTTGATAGACAGGATGCCCGGTCATTGTTTGGCTGGATTTAAAACTTCCTTCACCGGAATGATTTTAACTCCTTTTTTCTCCAGCTTTCCGATGGCCCGGGTTCTGGTTTTTCCTGATTTTCCAACGACGGCTTCAGGGACCAGGAAAATATCAAATCCTCTCTCAATCCCACCAAGTGCAGTAGCCGTAATACATTTTTCCGCCAGCAGGCCCGTAATCACAATCTCCCTGGCATTCCGGCTCCTGAGAAAATCCATCAGTTCCGCTGAAGTAAAAGCATCGCCTGTACTGACCTTTACAAACAGGTTGTCGTTTACAATGCTCAGGCGGGGATCAAAGTCGGGGACGGGCAGGGTATCGGTTGAAAATCCTTTCGAATTGATCACCAGAGACTTCCCAGTCGATTTGACATACAGGATTCTATCTTTCTCAAAACCGGCGATCAGGGAATTGATGTTGGTTATCATGAATCCTGCAGCGTCTTCGTAAGGTTTATCCCTGATGAATTGTTCCTGAACGTCGAGGACCAAAAGATACTTCCCCTGCGAAAAGGAAATTGCCGGGATCAAAAACAGGCTGATCAGGAAAAGTGTAAGCTTCAACGACACTTCTTGTTTCATGGCTATAGGGATATAGGGCCGGTTCTGTTCCGTAAAGGAACCGATAATTACAAAAAGCAGGCAGGTCAGCGAAGGCAGGGATTACTCAAGTTCTACCAATAAAATTACGGTATTTTCATTTTGCCGAACCACCCTAAAACCGTTCTTCCCCAACACCTTTAACGACGGTATGTTGTCCACTGCGGTTTCCGCCCTTACTTTCCTGACGGTTTTCTTCTCCCGAAGCCATTCCATCATTCCCGCGATAGTTTCAGCCATATAGCCCCGGTTACGGTAACCCTCATCCGTACCGTATCCTATCTCGACTTCCCCCTGCTCATCCGGCGCTCCATGGAAACAGATGCCGCCGATGATGGCCTTTTCGGCCTTTCCGATTACCAGCCACATCGTGTAGAAGAGCGGATTATTGGAAGGGTTGATGATGTTCGGTAACAAGTCATTCAGAACCGCCTCTTTGGCTTCCTCCTCCATCAGGGATTGCGAAGGCGCCAAGCCCAGTTCCCGGGCAAAAGCCTCCGGCTCTTCCACGTGTTTCCTCAGCTCTTCCGCTGTCAGGGGCTTAATATACAGCCTTTTTGTTTCTATCATGTTGTCATGCATGTCTTCGGATCTGTTCAGCAAGAGATTGCCCTGCTAATTTACTTTCTTTCTATTCCTCAGCTTTACCGGGAATATCATGGGCACCTTTTTCCTGTATTCCAGGTATTCCTCCCCGAAATCCCTGATCAGTCTCTTTTCTTCCGATTTCTTTAAAAACAGGATGGCCAGGAGCAGAAAACAAAACAACACGATCAATCCGGTTATCGAATTTAAAAAGATGACCAACGAGGCATAGAGCGAAAACGCCCCGAAAACCATGGGGTTCCGGCTGTAACGGTACGGACCGGTCGTCACCAGTTTTTGGGTCTGCGGACTGATGGACACGCCGAAGGCATCCGTCGGACCACCCTTCCCTAAGGTGAACAGGAACAGGTTCGACCATGCCGCAAAGATCGCCCCGGCGATAAAGAACACCGCGGATAAAACATATCTCAATAGGTCGGAAGAAATCAGTAACCGGCCCTGAAACACGGCATCGCATTGCGACAGCCTGTAAAAACCATACGGTACTAACACAATGAACAGGGTAAATCCGATAAGGTAGCCTGCAATAAAACGGAGGGTTCGGTTCATAAAGGGTCCTGTTTATAAGATGTTTAAGAAGGCTTTGAGCCTCTAATAGGGTAAGCGTCAGGTAATTGTATATGTATTTATTCCTTTATCGCATTTTCAAGTTCTCTCACCAATTCTTCTTTATCAGGAAGAACATATGTATATTTTGAAGCAAACACGTTGTTTTCCAAACCGCCTAAAATGTATTCCGCTGCAATCTCATCCTTCTCTGCACATAATATTATTCCTATCGGAAGGTTGTCATCTTTGTCATTAATCTCCGTTTTAAAATAGTTCAGATATGTATTGAGTTGTCCTGCATCCTTGATTTTTAATTTTGTCGATTTCAATTCTATCAGAATATAGCTCCGCAGAATCTTGTTGTAAAATACCATGTCGACGTAATGGTGTGTGTTATTAATTGTAATTCTTTGTTGTGATCCTACAAACATAAAACCCCGGCCCAATTCTAAAAAAATTCTTCAAGATGTCGCACCAGCTTTTGCTCCAACTCTTTTTCCAAAATGGGTTTATACTCCGGAATTCCAAGAAATTCAAACACGTATGGACTTTTTACAATATCCTCAGGTTTTGTAATCTGCATACCATTTTTTGAAAGTGCAATTATCTGTTCTTTATTCGTCTTACCTTTTGACAGTAATAGCCTTTCATAGAGTGAACTGTCAATCTGTCTTTTTAGTTCGCGGACAGACCAGGATGAATTAATGGATTCTTTTTCATAAAAGCCCCTTTTTTGAACATCCTCTATAATCAGAAGTTCGCAAATGTGAGACCAGGATAATTGTCCAGACAGTGTCTGGACATCCGGATATTCCATGTAAAACTTCCTCATATTGAACAGGTTTGACCTGGAAAATCCTTTCCCGAATTCTGTAGTAAACTGTTTTGATAATTCAAGTCATTGTTGTCCGGTAAACCGGAATAATTTTAATTTTTTGTTTTTAATGCTCAGTTGATCAGTATTTACGTTTTACATTTTCAAAAGTAAGCCCCCTCCATTTCGGGGAATAGCGAATTTTGGTATT
>Ga0209099_1000409_pt1 | contig 50947 bp, 47 predicted proteins | sample AD_JPNHW2_MetaG_FD_184430 | JGI IMG/M metagenome (GOLD analysis project Ga0209099, IMG submission 184430) | Active sludge microbial communities of municipal wastewater-treating anaerobic digesters from Japan - AD_JPNHW2_MetaG (SPAdes) (version 2) | ecosystem: Engineered > Bioreactor > Anaerobic...
TGTTGATCTTCTTCATAACACAGAAAAGTTTTGCTGCACGGAAAATTTTATGGTCTCGCTTTACGGTGCGCCTTTTGCTTTTTACAACAGGATGGCTGATTTTTTTACAAGAAAGCCTGATGCGGGACACAGGAAGTGGGAGTATCAGTGCGGGGTTCTGCTTGCCATGACGGAGGCCGATCATCCTGATTCAGTTCTGCTTCTTACGGATTATCTGAGATGGGACTGGTGTTCTGTTATGAAGCAGCATCATTTTCCGGAAATTCTTAAATCTCAATCGACAGTTGAAGCAAAGAGAGTAGGGTACCGCTTTTTTTCCAATCTCCCGGATAAAAAATCCCTGAAATATTCCGGCGTTTCATTTTCAATAGATGACCTGAGACGTTCAATTTTTTTCAGCCCGGAAACTGAAGAGTTTATGAATGTCAAAATGAAGGATAAAATGGCGCTTTTTCTTCCGGATAAACATATTTTGTTTTTTAATCCCCATTCATGAATAAATTGAAATTTATTAAATTGACAATATCACAATAGCAGGTTAATTATATTTCTCCCATCCGGGAAAGCGGCTGACGATTTAATTATAGCACGATTTATCTATATTTGCCGGTATAGAGCCAGTCTGCAGTAAAATTAAGGATAATGAAATCAATGGATGCAGAGCAGAGAAAAAAACAGATACTTGAATGCGCCAAAAAACTTTTTGCTTCTAACGGATATTATCAGACACAGATATCTGATATCCAGAAGGCTGCCGGAGTGGCGCGTGGTACAATCTACCAGTATTTTAAAAATAAAGATGATATTTTCGCATCGATAATTGAAGACCTTTTTATCGAGTGGAAGAATGTTCTGGCTAAAATTCCTGAAAAAGATTCAGAAGATTATAAAAGCGGGATTAAATTTTTTAAATTTAAAATTAAAAATACATTTGAGTTTTTTGCCGATGATCCTGATTACTGCAACATTCTGCTGAAGATAGGCCTTGGCCTTGGCGAAAATTTTGATAAAATAATAAGGCGTTTTGATCTCCAGATGGTTGAGCTTACAAATGATTACCTCAAGGCCGGAATCAGGCAGAACAGGATTAAACCTGATATTGATCTTGAACTTCTTTCAAATCTTATCGGCGGCGCGCTTACGAGGATGGCATATTATTATGGTGTCACAAAAAAAGATAAAGATCCGATAGATATTGATCTGCTGACTGAAAGATTTGTGAATGCCTTCGCTTATGGTATTTTTGTGGAAAAATCCTGAAAGATTAATTTTTGAAAATACGCATCATGCAGTTCACGCAGTCAAATTCAACTCTGTACTCAGTGTTTCCGTCTATCAGATAATACGGTTCCCGGAACTTTCTGTTTTTACTATTCTGTTTAGGGCAGAGATTATTCTCATGTTTAAGGCAGAGTTTAGTTGTCATCAATGGCCCTGTTATACGGCTGTCTGAGGTTTCGAAAGATTTTTCTATTACACCCACGCCGTGTCTTCTGTAGAATTTTTCTGCAAGATGGTTGCTGACATTATGACGGTAGTCTATTTCTTTATACGGGTATGGAATTTCTGTTTTAGAAATTTTACGGGGAATTATTTTATAACTTGAAATTCTTGTTTCAAGGAGTTTTTCAGCAGCTTTACGTCTCAGTTCATTAAGGATACTTACCGGTATAAAATAGTTTTCTGCCAGTGAAATTTTAATTCCGGATGATGTAAATACTGTTCCGCCGAGTTTTGCCAGATGTTTAGTTAAACTATCATTACCGGTTTTATCTTTCCGGGAAATTTCTTTAGACGCATCAATTTCTGCTGAAGCGGAATAGTTATCCTCGTCTGTAACAGTGAGTCTAAATCCGTTTTTTGTCTCAGAGAGTTCCATGGCAACTTTTATTTTACGTTCACTCCGGCTTGACGAGAGAGTTTTGTCGAACACTACATCGTGGTTACGGTAAACTACAGCATCCTTATAAATTCCATTCATTGCCAGGGGGAAGATTTTACCGCTGTCCTCCCGGTTTACTTTTACTCCAGTTATATTTTTTTCTCTGTCAAAGAATGCAAGTCCGTCGCCGTTACTTATTTTTTCATCAGTATTTAGTTTAAACCAGTTACTTCCTGTTTCACTGACTTTCCCTATCTCTTTTCCCAGTGACTTCGGAGTGTGAGGTGAAGTTATAATTCCTGTCCTGTCATGCATGAAATACTCAGTATATCCGCGGTTGAAAGTTTTTTCCGGATCGGGAGTGAAATCAAAATAAACTTTTCCTGAAGATGTTTTAGATATGTCACTTCTTTCTTCAAGAATATTGTCTAGCGCCTTACGGTAGTGAGCTGTTATATTTTTAACATAATCGACGTCTTTCAGCCTCCCCTCAATTTTGAAGGAGTCAATGCCGGCATCAATAAGATCTTTCAGATTTTCAGTCTGGTTCATGTCCCTGAGTGACAGGGGATACCTGTTTTTCGAAATAATCTCTCCCTCTGCATCTGTCAGAGTATAACTTTTCCTGCATGGCTGTGCGCATTCACCGCGGTTTGCACTCCTGCCCCCCATGGCTGCACTCATGTAGCACCTGCCGCTAAGACTGACGCATAACGCTCCATGTATGAAAAACTCCAGTTCGCACCGGGTATTTTTTTTTATCTCTTCTATCTGCCGGAGTGTAAGTTCGCGGGCGAGAACTATGCGCGGGAAACCGGTCCTGTCGAGAAACTTTATTCTCTCTATGTCAAAGTTGTCTGTCTGTGTACTCGCGTGGAGATTTACAGGGGGAAGGTTCATTTCAAGGATCCCCATATCCTGTATTATAACGGCGTCTATTCCGCGGTTATAAAGATCTGTTATAAGATTTCCGGCCTCGTCAAGTTCATTGTCAAAGAGTATTGTGTTTACAGTCGCATAAACTTTTGCTTTGTATATGCGGGCGTGGTTAATGAGTTTTTCAATATCATCAAGTGAGTTTGCGGCCGCAGCGCGCGCACTGAATTTCTGCGGGCCTATATATACGGCATCAGCGCCGAAGTTTATTGCGGCGATTCCTGTTTCAAGGTTTCTGGCCGGCGCCAGGAGTTCTATTTTACGCATGGTTTTTTAAATTCTGCCGTTAGTTGTTATAAATTTTCAGGGTATTCTCCTGTTTTGTTACAGAGTATTATTACTGCCGGTTTTCAGGCAACAAAAAAATCCGGCATTAAAACTTGACCGCAAGGTGAATTATACTTACTCTAAGTAGTAAGGTAATTAATTTAAATTATGATATTTTCTATATTTCGCGATGCCGGTAACCGGATAAGCCGGTTCTCTCTCAGGGGGAAGGCTATTCTCATCACCGCTTCTGTACTCCTGTGTCTCGTAATACTGGGTGGTGTAGGTATAGATTTTCTGATCCGAAGAAGTTTTAAAGTTCTTGAAAATAACTGGATAGATGAGAATGCCCGCCGGATACAGAGCCTGATAGCATTTGAAGCAGACGGGATAAAGCGTATAACTTACGACTATGCAGTATGGAGTGATACATTTAATTTTACGCAGCATCCAGTTCAGTCTTATATAAAATCAAATTTCAGCGCTGATGTTTTTAAAAATCTGCAGATTTACGGTGCTTTTATTTATTCACCGGAAGGAAAGAGAATCTCCGGCTTTACATTATCATCAGATCAGACTAATATTGAAAAAGCTGATCCGGAGTGGGATTTTTTATTGGGTAGCCTTTCAGAAGAGGTTGCGGGGGGAGATAATAAAGCTTTATCAAGCTTAATAAAATTTAAAGGAAATGTCTTTTTTGTTTCATGCCACCAGATCCTCATGGATTCAGGACTGGGAAATCCGGCCGGATGCTTTATCCACCTGAGAATGTTTAACCAGGTTTTGCTTGACCGAATTTCGGATATTTCCGGATTAAAATTTTCAATTGAAGAAATGCTGTCAGAGAGCGATAAAAAATCTTTCACTTATAAAAGCGCGGATGATTATTTCTTCAAGAAAAACGGAACTGATATAATTCAGCTGTTTATCCCTTTTCGTGATATAAATAAAAAAGAGGTGATTGCCGGAGTAGTATCGCTTGATCGAAAAATAGACCGCGAGGGGAGGAAGGCGCGTTTCATTTTTTACATTCTGCTCGCGTTTATTGTACTGGTTGCCGGGTTTCTTAATCAGTTTTTGTTGAAGAAACTGGTTATTTTCAGGCTTGAAAAAATGCTGAAAGGGGTAAAGGAGGTCGGTGAAACACTGGATCTGTCAAGACGGCTTGATATGCATGAGAAAGATGAGCTTGATGAACTGGCAGGTGGAATTAACCTGATGCTCGATTCGCTGGAAGACGAAAAGACAAGGCACGACCAGGCTGAGCGGGAAAAGGAGCTTATGCAGGAGTACATGCTTCAGGCGAAAAAGATGGAAGCAATGGGAACAATGGCTGGAGGGATAGCGCATGATTTTAATAACATGCTGGTTATTATTCTCGGTTCTGCCGAGTTGCTCCGTGTTGACCTTCCGCCGGATCATCCGGTTCTGGAGCATGTGGAGAGCATTGAAAAAGCGGGCCAGAATGCCAGCGCTCTTGTAAGACGTATGATGACCATAAACAAAGGGTATTCCGCGTCAAAGATTTATTTCAGCGTCGGCAATGCAGTCAGTGAAATGCTGAGCCTTATCAAAGCTAACCTTCCGGATTACATCACTATAAATCTATATAACAAAATTTCGGATGATCTTATTTATGCCGATATAGCCCAGTTTCAACAGGTGATAATCAATCTTGTTACAAATTCGGCGCATGCAATGGCAGGTAAAAACAAGGGTAACCTTGATATAACAATCAGCGAAATTGTTCTTCCTGAAACTGATTGCAGGATGGAAGCGGCCTCTCTTCCGGACGGAAGGTATCTGAAAATTGAAATTTCAGATACAGGAAACGGTATCCCTCCGGAAATCCGAGAACGGATTTTTGAACCGTTTTTTTCAACTAAACCAGTAGGCTCGGGGACCGGGCTGGGACTCGCGGTTGTGCATGCTTTTGTCATTAAAAATGGAGGTTCTATCGGAGTCGAAAGTGAACAGGGAAAGGGAACAACGTTTGTCATTCATCTTCCCGCTGTTGTGGAAAAAAGGAAACCTGTTCCCCCTTCGGATGGTAAAAATGTCCATATTCTGGTGGTTGATGATGATTCACTTGTAAGAAAAACTATTGTTTCAGGGCTTAAGAGAATGGGACATCAGATTTACGAGGCGGCAAGCGGACATTCGGCGCTGAAAATACTGGAGGAATCAGGAGATAAAATAAAGCTTGTCATAACTGACCAGGTAATGCCCGGTATGAGCGGACATGAACTTAGCAGTAAAATTATTTCGATGTATCCCGGTTTGCCTATAGTGCTTATATCAGGTTACTTGTCGGGGTTTGATGATACAGGCATTGGGATGAAAAATTTTGTAAAAATTTTAATGAAGCCTGTTTCAATAGCGGAACTTGAAAGTATAATCAGTGCAACTCTGCACAGTGATTCATGAAAAGTTAAATCCGTCACTATCCTCCCATGCAGGAAATTTTTTTCTGTAAGATAAAAGATCAGAGTAAGAGAGCTCAACTGTATTTACACATTCATTCCCGCCTGCGGTGTATATAATATTTCCGTAATAATCTATCACAGTAGATTTTCCGTTATAGGTAATACTGTTGCCGTCATGACCCGTACGGTTTACTCCCGCTACATAACACTGGTTTTCAATTGCACGTGCGCGGAGGAGTGTCTCCCAGTGAAAGTCTCTTGACGCAGGCCAGTTTGCGGAAAAGATTGCCAGGTCGTACTCCAGCCCGCAGTTACGGGTCCATACCGGAAACCGGAGATCGTAACAGATAAAAGGGCGTATTTTCCAGCCGTTAAGATTTACGGTAATATTCGAGTTTCCCGGTGAATAAACTTTTTCTTCTCCTCCCATACGGAAGAGATGACGTTTGTCGTAAGTAAACAGTTCACCATCCGGCTTTACCCAGACAAGTCTGTTGTAGAAAACTCCATTTTCTTTAACGGGAATACTTCCGGCAATATCAGCATTAAACTCCCGCGCTAATCTGCGGAGAAAAATTACAGTGGAGCCATTCATATCTTCACTCACTTCAGATGGCGCCATCGTGAATCCGGTATTGAACATTTCAGGCAGTACAATTAAATCTGATTCAGAATTATTCTTTTTAATTAAAGTTTCTATGTGAATGAGATTTTTTTCTGCATTGTGCCAGATAATCTCAGATTGAACTATTGTTATTTTGAGATTGTTCACGGTTCATCTCTCCAGATTGAATGATTGATTTATTTTACCTTATGCATAATTTAATGGCAAGAGAAATTTGAATTTGAATTTTTAGTTGAGGCGGAGATAATTTATGGTATATGGAACTCCTCCCTGAGTACAGGGAACTGCAGCCTTTTATCCGGATGGCTTGTATGCCTGGTACAGCAATAAAGCCGGAAAAATTGACTTTACAATAAGAGTATCTTTGTAGGGATTGAGCTGGCAGTTTTAAAATTGTGAAGCTGTTTTACGAAGAAGATGAAGTATAAATTGCATATATAAGGACGCAGAATGAAAAAAAAGAAAAAGAAAATGTTTGCCGAACTGATTGAAAAGTATAAGGGCGAGGGCTGTGAACCCCGGTGTAAATATTTCGGCGAGTGCGGCGGATGTATGTTTCAGAATATACCGTATGAAAATCAGCTTTTATTAAAGAAAGAATATGTAAATTCAATATTTGAAGGAATTTTTTCTATAGAATCAGTTGCGCCTTCAACTCCCTACGGTTATAGAAGCAGAATGGATATGGTAACGGCGTTCGGGAAGAAGGGGCTCCGCAGGGCGGGGAGTTTCAGGCATGTCGTTGATATCGAAACCTGTGAGATAATGCAGAACAGGTCGAACGAGATGTACGGGACTGTAAGATCGCTTGTGGAAAAAATTGAAGATTATGATTATCTGAGGCATGAGGGATATTTAAGATATATAGTACTCCGCCAGGCGCGGTTTACCGGCGAAGTTATGGTGAACTTTGTAGTTTCAAAACCTGAGAACAGATTTGGTTTTACACTTTATGATTTTATGGAGGAGGTTGATTCTTCCTCCCTTATATTAAGTGAAGGGCTTGGTGACCTGAATTACGGGGATATTTTTCAGACGCTCAAAAAAGGTTTTATTACTGAATCTTTTGACGGCATAGATTTTATGATAACACCGAATTCCTTCTTTCAGTCTAATTCTGAAATGGCCCTGCAGATGTACAGGAAAATACTTTCTCTGACACGGGGGAAAACTCTTGATCTTTACTCCGGTGTGGGGAGCATATCGCTTTTTGCCGCATTAGCTGCCGAGAGCGTTACCGGAGTTGAAGTAATTCAGGAAGCTGTCGATGTTGCAGAAAGAAACAGGGAGAATAACGAGATAGAGAATGTCAGCTTTATCTGCGCTGATGCCGGGGAATATGTAAGGGAGAACTCCGGGAAATTTGAGACACTGATACTTGATCCTCCGAGAAGCGGAATGAATCCGAAGATGCTTAAGCATATAAACGGCATGGCTCCTGAACGGATAGTGTATATGTCGTGCAATCCTGTAACATGCCGGGATGACCTTAAAATGCTGGAGGGCTATAATGTGGATTTTCTTCAGGCATATGATATGTTCCCGCAGACACCTCATGTTGAGACACTTACTTTTCTTACAAGGAAATAAAACAGAATGTTTGATAAAATAGATAATAGTGCGCTTAAACGGAGAGTAAAAAATCATGTGATAGGCCGCGAGCATGATTTTTTTGCCGTTGTCCAGCCCGGATTTGAAAAGAGAGCCGGGTCAGAACTTGCAGGTATGGGCCTGTCTTTAAAAGATAATTTTATTGAAGGAGGCGTGGAGTTTACCGGTAAGCTTGATTCATGCTATACTGCGTCACTTCTCTCCCGCACGGCAGGACGCATTATGATGCGCATTGCCGCGTTCAGATCGGTAAATTATTTCGAGTTGGAGAGGCTCGTCAGGTCTTTTCCATGGGAACTTTACATTTCACCGGCGACCGGAATAAAATACAGAACCAGTACGGAAAAATCTATGATCTACCATACGGGAAAACTTGAAGATATACTGAATTCAGGGATTAATGAAAGACTGGCTGGTCATGGTGTGCGGAATAATGAACCCTCATATTCCCAGACAATTTTTTTAAGAAACATCCGGGACCTCTGTACAGTAAGCCTTGATGCATCGGGAGAATTTCTATATAAAAGAGGATCTGGTAAAAATATGAGCAGGGCACCGCTTAGAGAGACCACTGCCGCACTGATGCTCCTTGAAGCAGGAATCGGTAACTATAACCAGATACTTGATCCGATGTGCGGCTCCGGAACATTCAGCATTGAAGCAGCCTCAATGCTTTCAAAAACTCCGCCCGCCGGCGGAAGGGAATTTCCGTTCATGCACTGGCCATGTTTCAGAGAGAGTACATTCAGATTTATAAAAAATACCGCGATCAGTGAGGTCATTCCCGCAGAAAAAATCGGACAGAAAATAATAACATCAGACATTGATCCTGAAGCGGTGAAAATAACAGAATCAAACATCCCTGTAGAGTTCAGTAAAATTATAAAACCGGAGGTGTCGGATTTCTTTTTATTATCCGGTGACATCGCGGTAAATAAAAAAACGCTGATAGTCCTTAATCCTCCGTATGGCAGGAGAATCGAAGATAGTGAAGATAAATCAATCTACCGGGAAATCGGAAATAAGATCAGAAAGGATTTCAGCAGCTGCGGTTATGCGATTATAGTTCCGGGCCATGAGAAGGAAAATATTCTCGGGCTCAGGTATGATAGAAAAATTCCATTTATGAATGGCGGTATAAAAGCTGCCGTGATTTTTAAAGACGCGTAGCCAAGTATTTAATTTTTTTCCAGGACCCATCCGGGCGTGTGGAGGCTATTGCTGAGATTATTTATTAAAAATTACTTTCCAGTTTAATCCCTCAATTATATTTTAAAAAACCTGTTTATATGATTGAAATTATTTGCGGTGCAAATTAGTTTATATGTAATATATGAGGTAATTTTTTTGGGTGGAATTGAGAAAAATGTTAATATCTATCTGGATGAAGTCGGAATAGATTCAGATGAACATAAAAAGTATCTGGAAAAGTTAACCAGGGTACTTGATGAAATGAAGAGTTCTTCTAATAGTGCTGAAAGAAAGCACTATGTATCGTTTAAAGAGACAGTCGATGCTTTCGATCATTATCTTTCCGAGAAAAAGGTAAAGCTCACCGACCGGGAGAAAGACCGTTTCGCGGTGATTGCCGCTTCGGGGCTTAATAATCTCGCTAAAAAGCGTATGGCTGAAGATCTGATTCATCAGGTTAAGGATAGAATTGGAGATGATCTTCATTCGAAAGCGGAAGCCGATAAAAGAAAAGAGGACATAGTCCGGCTCAGAAAATCCGGCTTCTGGTTAAAAGACTGGTACAATCTGACAAAATTCGCTCTGGAATTCGGAACGATCACACTTTTTACTCACCGGTACCGCACAGAGCCGCTTGATATTATCAGGCTTAAAGCATATTCCGCGCATAGAGAAATAAACGCCGAACTTAAAGGAATCCTTGACGGCTTTTATTATTATCTCACGGTCCTTGAATATAACTCACTTGTAAAATTGTACGGGATGGGAAGAGAGCTTGATAAGCTTGCTGCAGTAAAACGCAGCTTGTCATATCATCCGATGGAGATATTTGAAGCAATGAACGATTATGCGGCCGTATATATCATGGTTATGCGGAATATCAAATCTATTGATAGCGGTCTTAAAAAAGTTTTTAAAGATCATCAGCCCGGACATGGATTTATGGGTTACGTCGGATTTTTAACAGACAGGCAGGTTTTTAACAGCAAGACCGTGCGGCATAGCGAGAGAGACCTGATAACCGGAACTATTTCCGGTGCATTGTACTCATACTACACCGCTTACCTCGGAGTAAGGGTCAAGACCTTTAATCAGCTTATGTACATTGTGAGCGAGGATGGAAGTTTAAACAGTTCTGAAAAAGAATACACTCCTGAAGCAAGGAACGCGATAGAAAGTGAGAGCCATGTACAGGTGACAGAGGGGACAAAAATCAAATCGAAGCTTTCAGATCTGGCAAATATTACTACAAAGTACAGCGAGATGGGGAGAAACCTGGCAAAGAGATTATTTGAAATTGAAGCAAGGGGAAGTATCGCGGCATGGAATAAGGAAATGCTGATAAAACCATTTTTTAAATTAATGAAGGTATTTGATGCTTATTTAAAATATATTCTTGAATTGATTATAAGCCGCGAAAATTTTGATCTTGAATATGATAATAAAGAGGTAACCGGTTACTTCGAAAATTTCCCGGAACTCACCAGGGCTGTTGATGACTATCGTTCGCTCTCTCTTGAACTACAGGGAACAAGAGGAAAAGATCTGCAGAATTACAAACTCACTCATGAAATTGATCAGGATGAATTTCTAAAAAAACTTATGGAGCATGAGAATGTTTCAACACTTCCCGGAGATACAAAACTATTGAGGGAGACTCTAAGTGAATTGTCAGCGAAATGTTATAATATATGTATGAGGTTTAATGATCTGATTAATAAATTTCATAAGGCCGGTAAATATGAATCCAGGGAAATAACTGAAAATTATAATTTTCTTCTTAATGCTAAAATTATTCATCCCAAGGTACGGAATCTTGAGTATGTATTAAATAGAAAAGAAGTATATCTCGTTGACCTGCTTGAGTCAGGTTGTTCTGTTGCCGAATATTTTGCCGAAACTTTAAAACACAACGGTATACAGGCAGTGTATGATGAAGTCGCAAAACTTCAGAAAGATCTGGAGGCTTATAATATTGAGCCTGAACCAGAAGCTGAAATGTCAGATCGTGAGGATGGCCAGTGCGGAGAAGATGGGCTGAATTCGGATGCGGAAAAAATATATATTGATACACTTACCGGATTTAAAAAGTGGGAGTTTTTTGAGGATTTTGTTCTTCCTGAAGTTTATGACCAGGATGGAAATTATTCCGGTGATAGGCCCCGTCATGTATTCTGTGCCGAGCTTTCAAATCTTGTCGATGTAAACAGATTTTGCGGTAATAATTCAGGCGATAAAGTGTATAAAAGATTAAGTGAAATTATCAGCGAGATCCTCTCTTCAGCAGGAGGCGGCAATCTTGTAATGAGAAGTAAGGGAGGCCTTATCATCGGATATATCAATGAAATAACTTCTATTGAAGCGGTTGATCTTCTATTCAAAATGTTATATCTGGTTAAGGAGTTCTCTCTGGACAGCGGTATAGATTCGCTTCCTGACCTGATTTTTAATGCGGGCCTTTACACGGAAAAAAAAGGAACAAATGCTTTACAGAATATAGAGATAGCCCGGAGCATCATGTTTCAGGGCTCTGACGGAAAATCAGGGCATGTAGCATTCATGAAACATCCCGACCAGATAATCAGTGATAAAGATTTTGACAGGAGAGGGCGGCTGAGAGACGGGCTGATCTCTGTATTAAGCTGACTTATATGCAGAAAGAAAGAATAATGGAATCTCTCGTTAATGAGAGCTATGACGGATTGAGACTTGATGCTTATCTTTCAAAGAGGTTCAGCTATATGAGCAGAACATCATGGCAGAGAGAAATATCCGCGGGGAAGCTTAAACTTAACGGCCAGGTAACGGTGAATGTTAAAAAGCATATATACCCGGGCGACATGGTTGAGTACATAGCCGGGGAGATACTTGAACCGGATATAGATTCCGGATACTCTGTCATTTTTGAAAATGAAAATTATCTCGCTGTAAATAAGACAGGAAACCTTCCTGTGCATCCCTCGGGAATTTTTTTCCGCAACACGCTTGTTATGCTTCTGGAAGATCATCGAGGTGAAAAGTTTTATCCTGTCCACCGGCTCGACAGGGAAACATCAGGCGCTCTTCTGTTAGGTAAAAATTCAGCTGCCGCATCGGAAGTGCAGAAAAATTTCAGTAAAACCGGTAAAGAATATATTTCAATTGTACGCGGAAACGTTGCAGAAAAATATTTCATTATCGACAAGCCCATAGGCCCTGCAAGGAATTCTCTCATAAATAAAAAAAGAGAAGCATATCCCGGAGCGGAGGAATCAGCTCTGACAGAGTTTAAGCTTCTGTCATCTTCAGATGCTTTTTCTGTAGTGAAAGCTTTTCCTGTAACAGGGAGAATGCATCAGATCCGTGTCCATCTTAAATACGCCGGATATCCGGTACTCGGAGACAAGATGTACGGCGACGATGAAACTATTTATCTCGATTACGTTAAAAACGGTGATAGTGAAAATCTTGCGGAAAGAGCCGGCTTACAGAGGTGCGCTCTGCACTCCCGTTCATTTACTTTCTTCGACCCTTTTGAAAAACGAGAAATTAAAATCTGCGCGGATTTACCCTGTGACATGGAAATGTTTATAAAAAATAATAATCTTATTTATGAATAAAATATTGACTCTGTACCATGTTTTAATTATCCGGTTGTACAAATATAAAACTTAAATGGTTCAGAAAAAAATGTTCGGAAAAGTGATTCGCAGCATCAGGCTAATATTCAGCAGGCTTAAATTCAAATATAAGCTTACAGTATACTTCACACTGTTTGGACTTCTGGTAGGATACTTATCTTTTATTTTTTATACTACTGCAGCAACAAATCACTTGCATAACATCGTATCAAGAGTTGCGGATGACTGGCTGGAAAATAATGATCTTCCCGGCGATATAATTGAAAGTTATACCGGCAGTGTTTACAATGAGAAAATGAACATTGTATTTCCTTTCGTATCAATTTTTAAAAATAATCTGGCTGAAAATACAGATGATAAAAAAATAGTAATCTATTACTATTCAATACATTCAGGTAAATGGTTTAAACTGTTTAAAGCTGCTTCCGGAATAATTACAAAAGACGAAATTCCCCCCGACGAGGAGATACAGGTTTCGTCCTCTCTTAAAAAGGGGAGAGTATCCTATTCTAATTCAGTATTTTACGGCAAGAGCGATAATATAAATTTCTGGATAAATCTGACAAGGCCTCATGATAAGAATATTTATGTGGCGAAAATTATATCAAGCCGCAAAGGAGCTCTGAAGTTTATCGGCGGAGGGGAAATTATTTTTATTTACGGTCTTGCGCTTTTTCTGGTTTCACTTCTGCTTTCAAAGTTTATCGCGCTTCATATATCAAAACCAATATCAAGCTTAAGTTCCCAGACTGCCGGTATAGCATCAGGTAATCTTGATATCCGGACAGAGATTGTTTCAAAAGATGAGATCGGCGAGTTATCTTTATCAATAAATATAATGGCTGATAGAATAAAAGAAAATATGGAGAGCTTGAACAAGAGGATAGAAGCTATCTCGGTCATGAATAAAATTGATAAAGCTGTACTCTCGTCAATTTCACGGCATGACCTTATTGACAGAGTGACATTTATTGTTTCAGAACTTTTTAGCGACTGCATGGTTTCTCTTGCGATGGTTGATAATGCCAGGGAGAAGTATGTAGTACTTTCTCACTATATAAAAGGTATCAAGGGCGTTAAGGGTGAAGGCCTGATTCTTACTTTCGATAATCTCGGCAAAGAGAATATCGAAAAGAATAAATCCTTTTTCATCATTGGAAATAATACAGATAAGGAATATCTGGATTTGCTGAATTCACTTATCCATGAAAATTTTCTGCATCTTATGAATCTTCCAATTTATCTTGATGAGGAGTATATCGGATCACTTATTATAAGAAAGGATATCGACAGGCCTTTTACAGATTTTGAAACGGAGACTTTGAAAGCATTAGCTGATCAGACCGGTGTTGCCATGAAAAGCGTTAAATTTTTTGAAGAGAAGGAGAATCTTTTTCTTGGAATACTTCTGGCCCTTTCAAAAACAATAGACGCAAAATCAAAATGGACTTCCGGTCACAGTGAAAGAGTCACGGAGTACTCCGCAAAGCTCGCAGTAATGATGGGAATGAGTGAAACGTTTTTAAGTGACCTGAAAGTATCATCAAATCTTCATGATATAGGAAAAATAGGAGTTCCTGAATCAATTCTCGATAAACCCGAAAAATTAAGCCCCGAAGAGTTTGATATAATTAAGAGACACCCTCATGACGGAGCGACCATTATTGAAGAGATTCCCGGTTATGAAAAATTTATTAACGGAATAATATTCCACCATGAAGCATGGGACGGCAGCGGTTATCCATTCGGTCTGGAAGGGAGGAGTATCCCCCTTATGGGGCGGCTCATCGCAGTGGCGGATGTCTACGATTCTCTCATTTCCGACAGGCCGTACAGAAACGGCATGAGCACCGACGAAGCTCTTGCTATTATGATATCCGAAAAAGGGAGAAAACTTGATCCTGAAATCGTTGACCTGATGATTGAAATTATTGAAAGTGAAAAAAATAAAACAGATTCTATACAGAAAAGGTCGGATCTTTTTTTATGAGGATTTCTTTAATCTTTGAATCGCCGGCTGAAAAATAAATAACATGAGACTCCATCAGAGAATATTCATTCATTATCACAAAAAGCTCTTCATCAAGTTTCGGGTCAAGGAGATCAATTTCTCTCAATTTTTTATTCCCTATGTATATGGCTTTCATCGCTATCCCTGATTTTATATTTAACATCCTATCTATATTTAATTTACTATTTGTCCAGTATTTTAATACAATTTTTTTTCGGGAAACTGTTATTAAGTGAAAAAAATATGGAATGGGTAATCTGTTCCTGAAATCAGGATGAAATACAATATTCAGTTCATAAAGATTGCAGTTTTTTATTGCAGTTTGAATTATGCAGTCTAAAAAAATCATTTACACTTTGACTGGTTTTTAGTATTGACTTTTTTTTGGTGTTTATTGTAATTGCAGTGAATAATCTGGTTATTATTGTTGTTTTGATATTAAAAATTTATTATTAAAAAGAAAAGATATTATGTTTAAAATGAAAAAATACCTTCCAGCTTCAATTCTTATCCTTTTTTCTTTCTTTGCCGCGAATGCGTTTGCATACAAATTTGATTTTGTTACTGTAAGTGATGTTGTAAGTAATATTAAAAAAAATTACAGCAGCCTTGAGTCATATCAGGCAAATTTTACCATTGTATCAGCAAAGGGTGAAAGAAAAACAACACAAACCGGAGTACTTAGATTTAAATCATCCGATAAACTTCTGATGGAATTCTACCAGCCTTCGCGGCAGAAGATAGTTTCAAACGGCGAGATGATGTGGATTTATATCCCTTCCATGAATGTTGTGGCCGAACAGGATCTTATGACCGACTCAGGACTTTTCACTTCAGGATCAGAAGCCGGCCTTAACAGACTCTTTTCCAAATACCATTACAGGTTTGCTTCAAAGGATGAGCCTGAGACAATGACAGATGGAAGCAAGATGTATACTCTTGTTCTGAAACAGAAAGAGAGCCGGGGCGGTTATAAAACAATCAATCTCTGGATTTCAGAAAACTTTTTTATTCAGAAAGCTGAGGGTTTTACTTCTTCAGGGAAGAAGGTTGAGATTACCCTTTCAGATATAAAGACAAATGTTGATCTGCCTAATGGAATATTCAAGTTTGATATTCCTGCAACGGCGAGGGTTATAAAAAATCCTATGATATCAGAGGAGTAAGTTGTGGAGAGCATTGGAGACAGACTAAAACAGGCGCGTGAAGCAAAAAAACTGACAATTAAAAATGTAGCTCAAGATACAAATATGGCACCAACTTATATCGAAGCACTTGAAGTTGAAGACTTCGATAAATTTCCCGGTGAAACGTATATAATAGGTTTTCTTAAGACATATTCAGAGTATCTGAAGCTGGACCCCGAAGAGATGGTTATGCTTTATAAGGGTTATAAAATCGGTGAATCAGCTACTCCCCTTGAAGAGCTTACAAGACCGACCAAGTCGCAGTTTGTAATCAATGCATTAGCTCTCTATGAAAGGTACAGAAATCTTGTATTCTTCGGCGGAGTGGCGTTGCTCTCTCTTCTTATTATATGGGGAGTCTGGGCAATGAACAGATCTGATGTTAGCATTGATGAATCAGATTCTGTTTCGCAAATAAAGAAAAATTATGAAGAGAGCCAGAATTCGAGCATAAAGAATATTAAGAGCCTGCAGCTTTCCAATGATAAAGGGTTCACTCTTGTTTATAAAGGTGAAGCTGTTCAGTTCCTTGTAGAAAATAAAGAAGTGGTCTTCCTCCTGAAAGAGATCGGAGACAACAAAGTCACTGTTAATTTTTTAAATAATGATAAAGACATAGTCATGGAGATGGATAAACAGATACCGGTTACTGTTGCGGAATGTCCAAGGGAGATTCTTCTTACACTGAAGGGCCTGACTGAAAGCAGAGCAAAAGTTATGATCGATCTCGGCCGTGACCTTAAAGCAGAAATGAATGCCGCGGCAGCTGTAAATGGGAATAATGATGTAAAACCTGTTACAGAGGGTGATAATACACAGGTTATAGCTCAAAGCAACAAGAGCCTGAAAATTGTATTCGAAGTGAAATTTATTCAGAAATCCTTTATAGAAATTTACCTTGACGGTAATAGAAAGCAGAGAGGCTTTATGCCCGCAGGAAGTGTAGAAAGATGGGAAGCATCAGAATACATTCAGATGAAAATCGGAAATGCCGGCGGCATTAAGTCAACGATAAATGGAAAAGAATTTGTTTTCGGGAAACCGGGACAGGTTGCTAATAAAATCATAACATGGAAAAAGGACGTTACAAATCCTAATCTGTACCACATTGATGTGAAGGACTGGTGAGATGTGTATATTTCATCAAATCTTTCATTCTACATTATTTCTCTCGGCTGTTCCAAAAACCTCGTTGATTCAGAGAAAATCAACGGGGAGATGATAAGCGCCGGATTTACTCCCGCTGAAGCCTCGGACAATTCTGACATAATAATAATAAATACCTGCGGATTTATTCAGTCCGCAAAAGAAGAAGCCATTGAGGTTATACTTGATGCTGTTTCAATCAAAGAATCAGGCTCTTCCGGATCAAAATTTTTTCGTCACGGAAAAAGAGAAACTCATCCTTTTGCAAGGAAGGTTGTTGTAACAGGCTGCTTAACAAAAAGATATTTTAATGAAATAGAAAGTGAAATGCCTGAAATAGATTTTATTTACGGAATTCCCGATGATAAATTTGTTTCTCAAATGTGCCGGACTTTTGATATACAAACCGGCAATGTCGTTGCAGTACGAAAAAAACTTTATAACAGCTATCCGTATTCATACATCAAAATTTCTGACGGATGCTCCAACAACTGCAGTTACTGCGCGATACCTCTTATAAGGGGGCCGCATGTTCCTTTTCCACCTGAAAAAATACTTAAAGATGCGGAAGCTGAAGTACTGGGTGGTGCCCTGGAATTGAATATCATAGCGCAGGATATTGCCGTATATCAATGGGGAGAGATGAATCTGGTCTCTCTGATTAATGAAATTTCAAAGATTGAGAAACTCAGGTGGATCAGGCTTCTGTACTGTCATCCAGATCATATAACAGATGAAATAATAAACCTTATCGCTGAAAATAAAAAGGTAGTACCGTATATTGATATTCCATTTCAGCATGTCAGTAAGTCAGTCCTCAAATCAATGGGGCGAGAGGGGGATACAGAAAAGTATCTTGAACTTATTGCCAGGCTCAGGAAAAAAATTCCGGGGATCACCATAAGATCTACTTTTATGATAGGCTATCCCGGTGCAGGAGAGAAAGAGTTTCACGAATTATTATCATTCATCAAAACAGCTAAACTCGACAAAGTGGGATGTTTTATCTATTCTCCGGAAGAGGGTACTGCAGCTTCTGAACTTCCGGATACACTCAGTGCCGATGATAAAAACAGAAGGCTTGATGAACTCATGTCCATACAGGCGGATATTTCACGAGAAAAGCTGAACGAAAAAATAGGGATTGAACTTGATGTGCTTGTTGAAGAGAAAATTGATGATAACACATATATAGGAAGAACGGAATCTGACGCGCCTGAAGTGGACGGAGTTTTTTACTTGACCGCCGCTGAAAACAGGGTTAATCAGATTGTCAGGGCGAGGGTTACAGATTCTGTTGAATATGACCTTATAGGGGTGATGATTTGAAACTGACCGGTGATAAACTAAGCATACCTAATATTTTTTCATATCTCAGAATTATTCTGATTCCTTTTATTATTTATTTTTTAACAATAAGAACTGTTGAATATTTATTGTATGCCCTATTGATATTTATGTTTGCTTCATTTACCGATTTTATTGATGGATGGTTAGCCCGAAAACTGAAACAGGAATCCGAGTTTGGAAAGTTTATTGATCCCATTGCCGATAAATTTCTCGTGATTTCATCTCTTATCGCTATCATAGTGATCGATCCTAATTTTGAAATACTTGATTCATGGATGATTGTAATTATTGTAGGCAGAGATATTCTCATAACTGTGATGAGATGGCTGGCAATTAAAAAAGGAAGATCGCTACACACCAGCAGATTCGGCAAGTTTAAAACGGCGTTCCAGATGCTTTCCATTGTAATAATTATAATGATATACATGTCAAAGAGGAGCGGATTTTTTGATACTCATGAATCTCTTCCATACTGGATAATGCTTACCGTAACACTGATGACAGCGCTTTCCGGGGTAAGATATCTTGTTACAAACTGGCAGCTGTTCTTTCCGGAAAAAAAAGAAATAGAAGATCAAGAGGCTGAATGAAAATCAAAGAGTTTTTTTTCACTGCATTCTACTCCGGGTATTCCCCGATAGCTCCGGGAACTGCCGGTACACTTGTCGCGACGGCTCTCTATATACTGGAGAATCTTATTTTTTCCGAAACTGACTCCTCCTCATTGAATTTATTTAATCTTGTCTTTATAATTCTGATAATATATCCATCGATAAAACTTGGGGATGCTGCTGAAAAGTTTTATAAATCAAAAGACCCTCAGCATGTTGTTCTTGATGAAATGCTCGGTTACTGGATAGGGGTTCTTTTTATACCTTTCAGTTTTACATATGCAGTTATAGCTTTTATTCTTTTTCGGATATTTGATATTATAAAACCATTTCCGGCACGTTCACTTGAATCGCTTACAGGCGGCCTGGGGATTATGATGGATGATATTATTGCGGGCCTTTATACTCTTGCGGTTATGCATGCAGCGGTTTATCTTTTTAATATGTATAATATAGTTCTGCCTTAATTAAAATATAGTTTTTTTAGTTATTCAAATACTGGTAGTAAACTATTTTACCACGGCATTAATGCCTCCGGGGAAATAGTTTATCTCAAAATTGAGCTGTTACTAATTTTTAATAAGGGGTTTTCCGATGATAAGAAAATTTATGATTTCAGGACTTTTGTTTATTTTTTTTACAGGAACTCCGCTTCTCTCACAAAATGAATTACCGGATACCATAGAAAAAGATTTTTCTACTTTTGAAAAAAGATTCAAAGCTATTGATGAATCGATTAATTATTTAAAAAGTAAAAATGTTGATAGTAATGATATTATTACAATGTATGCGGAAGCTGAAAGTTTATTCAGGGAAGTGAAATATGCTTCCGAGCTGAAGGATTATGATATGACAGTAAGGTTCCTCTCTCATAAGATTTCAATACTGGAAGAAAAATCTTTAGAAAGAGTATCTCTTGCCAAAAGAATGGATCTTATGTATATTCTAATGGTGTCGATGGGTGGGGTTATTGTTATTTTTATGTCAATATATTCAATTTATATGTATTCAAGGAGAAAGTAAACTGATTGGAAAGAAGTTATCTGTTCAATACAGAAAAGATAAATTATGTAAAAGGAGATAAACCCTCCGTGGAGTGCATACTTTGCGCCTTACGCGATAATGACCCTCTAGTTAAAAACCTCAATGTACATACAACGGAAAAGTTTATAATTGCAGTGAATCTGTTTCCTTTTAATCCGGGGCATGTGATGATTTTCCCTAAAAGGCATATATGCCGTATTGGTGAACTGACAGAATCTGAAGCGGCAGAAATGCACATCCTTCTTGTGCAGACTATTGCAATAATTGATGAGGAATTCAATCCTTCCGGATATAACATCGGTTATAATCTGGGTGAGGGGAGCGGTGCGAGTATATCTCATATTCATCAGCATATAGTTCCAAGATACAAAAATGAAGTCGGATTTCTTGATGTTCTTTCAGGGACAAGAGTAATTGTGAGTAATCCCCTTGAAGTTATGGAGAGATTGAAGAATAAATTCAGTATTTTGTAGTCAGAGCGACGGAGGTTCCCGTGCGGGAGGAAATTTTACTCAATGAAAGATATGGTGCAGTAGAAATCAGCAAAGATGGAATGATTACCGGGTATAATGAAAATGCTCTGGTTATACTGGGTGACATTTACGGGCTAAATCGCGAGTTGAAGGGACTCAGCATAACAGGGTTATCAGGAACAGATAAAGAGATCTCTTACGATCCTGCAATACCGGAGAAAATCATCTCTTCAATTGACGGGATTAAACATATAGATAGTATTTTTTATAAGGACACAGAATCTGTAATTGTAAGATTTGCAAAAGATAATGAAGTGTTCACTACATTTTTTGACATGATTAAATTATCTTCATCATTATACCTGGAACTGGACAGTTGTCTGAATATTATTTTTATGAACGGCTCATTAATCAAAACGGCCGTTGCAGACAAATCAGAAATTTATGGTTCGAATATTTCTATCATATCAGACAAAACTGGAACCGCTAAAATCAACTCAGCAGCTGATTTATACAAAAATAAAATTATTGATTGTATGAAAATTGACGAGGTGCAGTTTAACTTCGATGGAATTTCACGCTACTATGATATGGAAGTTTTACCGATACACAGCAGTGCCGGTAAGTTTTCCGGAATTTTATGTTATCTGATAGATAACTCAGCAGAGAAAAAGATCAACAAGTTAAATCGTAAAATCCGGCGTATGAGTGCAGTTGCTAATTTCGCCGGCGGTATTGCACATGATTACAATAATGCGCTTACTGCGGTTCTCGGGAACATATCCCTGGCAAAAATGGATACTGAAAATAATAGTGAGCTTGATGAACTGCTTCGTGATGCCGAGAGTGCCGCACTTAAGATAAAAGTGCTTACCGAAAGACTCGGGATGTTCGCCCGGGGAATGAAACCTGCGAAAGTTAAGACGAATATAAAAAAATTGATTGAAAGTATAATCCCTGAAGTGTTATCAGATTATAAGGGCCACTATAAAATAACTGTTCAGGATGAGATGACACATCCTGAAATTGATCCTGAACTCATCGGTGAAGCAGTGAAACATATTATAGAAAATGCTGTAGAAGCAGCGGATAAGCCTGATGGTGAGATAGCAATTGAATTAGAAGAGAGAGATGTGGATAAAGAAGCTGTGTTCCGGGAAACTTCCATCGTTTCGGGCAGATATATAATAATCTCAGTTACTGATAATGGTTCAGGCCTTGGCTCGATTTCATCAGGTGAAATTTTTGATCCTTATGTAACAACAAAACCTGGAAGAGAGGGCCTCGGTCTGGCTCTTGCTTATACAATTCTAAAAAGACATAGAGGATTTATTTCAGTCGATTCGTCCGGAAGCGGCGGTGCGGATTTTAAAATTTATATACCGCTTTTTTGAACAGATATTCTGATCAATTGAAAATTTGCCGGAGCGAACATATTTTTTCAATAATAAATGTTGAAAATCCCGCGCTTAGTAGTTACTTAATTATTAGCTGGAGTAATCTTTTTACATTTCATTTTTATATTTTTTAAATAAAAAATACTAAAATTTCAGACAACCATATTAATTTTTTAAATCATTTTCCGGAGATTCCTATATGAAAAAAATCAGAGAATTTAAAGTTGTGCCTTATCTTCCCGAAAGACTTAAACCTCTTATGAAGATTGCAAATAACCTGTGGTGGGTCTGGAATTTTGAAGCCATAGATCTTTTCAGAAGAATTGATGTAGATCTATGGCGGGAGGTCGGTCATAACCCTGTAAATTTTCTTGGGGCACTTTCACAAAGAGCGCTTGATAGAGCTGCTGAATCGGAAAGTTTTGTAGCTCATATGCATAGAGTTGAAAACGAACTGGAACGCCATATGACTAGAGTTTCATGGTATGACCAGAATAGTGAAAATATCGAACATCAGGTTATAGCATATTATTCTGCGGAATTCGGCATTCATGAATGTCTTCCTGTTTATTCGGGCGGACTCGGAGTCCTCGCAGGGGATCATCTGAAATCTGCAAGTGAAATTGGAATCCCGCTTTATGGGATGGGGCTTCTTTACCGTTTAGGTTATTTCCGGCAGTATCTGAATCTCGACGGATGGCAGCAGGAGAGATACCCTGAAACAGATTTTTATAATATTCCTATAAGTCCTGTTACTGATGAATCTGGCGGGCATTTAACTATCGGTGTTGAATATCCCGGAAGAATGATATATGCAAGAATATGGCAGGTACTCATCGGAAAGATTAAACTTTTCCTTCTTGATACAAATATTGATAGTAACAGCATTGAAGACAGAACTATCACCGATCAGCTTTACGGCGGCGATAATGAGATGAGGATCAAACAGGAGATAATGCTCGGTATCGGAGGGGTAAGAGCATTCAGGGCAATGGGGATTAATGTAACGGTCTACCATATGAATGAAGGGCATGCTGCATTTCTGGCAATTGAAAGAATAAGGCTTGAGATGAAAGAGCACGGAATGACTTTCAATGAAGCGCTTTCATACGTTACTGCAAGTAACCTTTTTACTACGCACACGCCAGTACCTGCGGGGAATGACCGTTTTGTCCCGGAGATGATCGATAAATATTTTACAGATATATATAAAGAACTCGGCATCGCTTCTGATTCATTCATGGCGCTGGGCAGAGAAAATCCTTTTGATAAAAAAGAAGAGTTCTGCATGACGGTTCTGGCAATTAAAACTGCTTTCGGATGCAACGGCGTTTCAAAGCTTCATGGGGATGTATCAAGAAAAATGTGGAACAGGATATGGCCGCAGCTCCCGGCCCATGAAGTACCGATCGGCCATATAACAAACGGAATACAGACTCTTTCGTGGACTTCCGATGAAATGATGAGGCTTTTTAACAGGTATCTCGGCCCGGACTGGATTGATAATCCGACTTCAAAAGAAATATGGCAGGGAATTGATAATATTCCGGACTCCGAGCTGTGGAGATGCAGGGAGAGACTCAGGGAAAGACTTGTAAGCTTTTCAAGAAAACGTCTACATAACCAGCTTTTAGCAAGAGGTGTCCCGAAGAAACAGGCTGTTGTTGCAAGCTCAGTACTTGACTCCGAAGCACTGACCATCGGTTTCGCGAGGAGGTTCGCAACTTACAAACGGGCGACTCTTCTTTTCAGAGATATGGACAGGCTTTATAATATTTTATCATCACAGAAACGGCCGGTGCAGATTGTATTTTCAGGCAAAGCTCACCCGAAGGATGCCCTGGGTAAAGAATTTATAAAAGAGATTATACATACTTCGCGTGATGAAAAACTGAGGAAGAAAATTGTTTTCCTTGAAGATTATGATATCAATGTTGCGAGGTACATAGTCCAGGGAGTTGACATCTGGCTGAACAATCCTATCAGGCCTAAAGAAGCTTCAGGTACAAGCGGAATGAAGGTTGTGGCAAATGGCGGAATAAATGTCAGCATCCTTGACGGCTGGTGGGACGAGGCGTATAACTCTAACAATGGATGGGCTATCGGCAGTGGTGAAATTTATGATGATCAGAATTATCAGGATGAGGTCGAAAGCCTCTCTCTTTATAATCTGCTTGAAGAGGAAATCATACCACTCTTTTATTCAAGAGCCGATGACGGTCTGCCGGAGGCGTGGCTGACTAAAATAAAAGAATCAATGAAGAGTATAATACCTGAATTTAATACTAATAGAATGGTGAAGGACTACACGGAGAAATATTATCACCAGGCTCATATTAATTATACAGGATACCTTAAAGATAAACTTAAGATATCAAAAGAGTTATCGGCATGGAAAGAGAAAATAAAAAAAGTATGGTCAGATGCTCATGTACTTGAAATGCATATTGAGGATGATTCGAACGTTACAGTCGGTTCTGTTCTCCGTGTCAGCGCGAAAATTAGTCTTGGAAAAATTTCTCAGGAGGATGTGCTGGTTGAACTTTACTTCGGTTCAGTGGATCAGTTCGGTGATATAGCTGACGGTGTTGCGGTACCGATGGATAGAGGCCAGAGTGACGGGGAAGGAATATATTATTACACGGGCCAAATGTTATGTCTCCAGTCCGGACGGTTCGGATACAGTATAAGGGTAATCCCCTACAACCGGAATATGTCCCGTAAGTTCGACCCGGAACTTCCGTTCACCTGGGCTTGAAATTTTTTAAAATTTTTATTTATCTGTTTGACTTATTTAATATAAATTTTAATATTGAATAGTATCACACCAACAGCAACGGCAGTACTTCTGCCGTTTCTTCGTTTAAGTTTGTTTTAAAAATATTTCGTTATTTTAATTATATTAAGTATTGTTAATTTTAAATTTCAGATGAAACTTCTAATATCTGTTAAGGGATTTATATGCGCGAAGCTAAGAATATAAATGATGCTGTGAAAAATAAAAAATACATGGATAGGATCAGGGAATCTCTCATTAAAAAAAATATGGATGATAACAATAATGAAGAGATTGAGTTTCTTCTAAAAAGACTTTAGATTTTTAAAAATTAAATGATAGAATTTTTCCATAACTGCACCGACTGTCTGTAGTAATCAAAAGGGGGAGGAACAATTTCTGCTTTTTGAATAATAAGCCTTCTTGCCCATCTTCTCTCCGCCAGCTCGCAGATATCTTTTATATTTCTTCCGGTCAGTGTTTCAGTTTTAGTGCCAAGGTGAAGGCAGTCATCATCTGAAAGCTGTCTTGCATAATTACCGAAAATTGCAGCCCGTTCCTCCGTGTTGGGGTAGGGAAATTTAATAATCTGATCGAACCTGCTTAAGAGCGCACTGTCAAGATCATTCATCCTGTTGGTTGCACCGATCGTTAATGTTTTTTCCGCGGAGTCAATTCCATCGAGCTTTCTTAGCAGCACTGACAATATTCTTCTTGTTGCTTCAAACATATTCTGGTCTCTCGATCCGGCGAGTGAATCAATCTCATCAAGAAAAATTACAGCTCCACCCATTAAGTCGCACATGTCAAAAATTTCTGAAAGATTTTTTGAAGACTGCCCGTACCATTTAGACATGATAGATTCAACGGGTACATATACAAGCGGGAGGCTGCTCTCTCCGGCAATTATTCTTGCAGCTGTTGTTTTGCCTACACCGGGAGGCCCTTCGAAAAGTATCGCCTTCGGCCTGTTAGACTCAAAACTTTTTCTTGTCATTCCGGCGATTGTATCGTAGATCTCGGGATTTTGTACCGGCAGTATTATTGATTCTTTAATTTTTCTTTTTATATCTGCATACCCGGCTATGTAGTCCCAGTCAGGAGTATTTTCTCCGCTCATAATAGATGCGCCGAGTTCTTTGAGCCTGTCTGCCGGACTGAAAAGCAGGCCGGAATTCACATTCCTGATAATTTCGATTACCGAATTAATCTCTTCCTGCGATAGGTTCCCCTTTTTTGTTACTTCTATAAAAGAATTAACAATACTGAAAAAATCAATTTTCAGATTTTCAGTAATATTTTCGGTGTTAAAAACATTAGTGTTAAGGGCCTGGAAGCTGTAGTGCCCTTTTTCAAAAGATAGTATCCGTAAATTCTCGATATGTTTTTTAATAATTTCCAGAGAATCAAAAAGCATAATATCCGTAAGAGGAGGTATCGCTGCTTTTATTTTTGTTTGTCCTTTCTGATACTCAATAGTCAGGTCAGGGCTTGAACCGGCAGTATCAGATAACTGAATTGATGCTGATTCAATCTGCGTTTTCATCTGGTCAAAAGATATCAGGCCTTCATTTGTATTCATTATTATTAGCGGCCCCTATAATATGAATTTCAATTTTATAATTTTCCGGTTCTTTTCAATCATTTTGGTATAGTCCTCGTTCCATTCGCTTTTTATAATTACCAGAAATATTTCACTCTGCCTGATTCTGATAATATCAATCTTATCACCCGTTCCGTCGAGATCAATTATACCTGATATTTCTCTTGTGCATAAATATCCGTTTTCACTTTTCTGGACATTGTTGAATCTATGATCGAAATCGTCAGCATAGTACCAGAAATTGGGTGAATTAAATGAAAGGAATATAACACTGTTTTTATTAAAAAGTTCTTCAGCTATTCCTGTATTTTTAAATCCTGCAAGTTCATTGAGAGGAAGGCCTTCCTTCGCGTTATTAAAAGTTTCAGGATGGAAGGATGCATTTATAAGTATACTATCCGGTTGAGTGAATTTAAATTTAATGGAAAACCTTGTTCTGCGGATCTCTGCAGTATCATCGATCAGGTTTACAATGTTTCCATCCTGTTCAATAACCACATCAATTTTATCCGGGATTTCATTTTTAATGTTTTTATCAGCAGAACATCCGCAACAGATAATAATTATTGAGATTATAATAAATATACTTTTTTTCATTTTATCCTGCCGTATTCACTAGATCGAGGGTAAGTTTTCAATACATCCGGTTTATATTGGAATGATGAATCATCCCGGTTACAGAGTTTTAATGATTTCTTATTATGCTTATTATAAAATGTAAAGATTTTTTTATGACAAAATAAATAGACATAAAAACAATGATTCCCATCGCACCATAAAGAAGAGTGTCGAAATGGAATGAAATACCCGGTACAAAATTTTTAAATGCGGCTTTGCATATATCAATATCCATATCTTTTATAAAATAAAAGAATTTTGTCAGACCCTTTGATCCGGAAAGATTTTTTAATGCTTCGGATAGACCGGTAAATCTGTCCATATTATCAGCCATTATTCTGCCGGTTGAAACAAATTCCTTAACATCAGACTGGAGATGGAGCCCGATATATTCTTCAACAGTTCTGCTGTTGCCGGCAGCCGCAGATTTGTATTTTTTTATTAAAAGGGCCAGCTCATCAACATGGCCGCCGAGTCTCTGCTGATACTGAACTAAAAATGCGGGAACCTGAATAAATACAAGTGCTCCGGCTGCTGATACCGCCCTGTCAAAGACTGATTCAAAGAATGCACCGACTGGTTTTAAAATTCTGAGATTCATTTTATTTTTTTCCCTTCTCATTAATTATGTTTGAATCCATTACGCATGTAGCGAGAATTCCGCCTCTTAGATTATACACAGTTTTTATTGAGAGAAAAGCAGGCTTGATGCAGTTCCATATATCATTATAAATTCTGTCAGTTGCAGCCTCCTGGTAAATCCCCACATTCCTGTAAGATGTAAAATAATATTTGAGTGATTTAAGTTCAATGATTTTGCCGGAGGGAATATATTCAATTTCTACGGTTGCTATATCCGGGAGACCGGAAAATGGGCATACCGCACTGAACTCGCCGGTCTCATATTTAATTCTTTGAGGATTTCCGGAGTATTCTATACTTTCAAGAAATTCTGCTGCTATATGGCTCTGGTCATCAAAGGTAAAAGTTTTTCCTTCTGCTAACGGCATAGTAATACTCCTGATAATGATTCTGTTAATAATGTATCAATTATGTACAGATTTAGTCAAGAAAAAAGGGACAGGTTAAAAATGCCTTTCTTTATGAATGAATTTCTTTAATTTTAAAAACAGCTTTTTTTTCATCAGTTACTGTAAACTCGGCGCTGCAGTATGGGCAGAGCTGGTCTCCTGATTCTTTTACTCTTATAAGTGATCTGCACTTTACACATTCGATTACAAAAGGTTCAAGGGTATTCGCTGTATCTTCAATTACAGGAAACAATTCCGGTTCTGATTCTTCAAATTCTGAAAAAACTGATTTTTCTTCAGAAGGGAAAGCATCACTGATATCTGATGTATCTGATATAGGCGGCATTATTGTACCGGGGAAAAGCTCTATATGTTTGTCAAGTATATGAAGAGCGTCAGCTCTATCTGCGGCAATTGTAAATAAAGTATCAAATCCGAGAAGTTTAAAGAGAGAGGCAATTTCATTATTTATATTAAAAAAAACAACCAATCCGTTTTTTTCATTTATACTTTTCTGGATCATCAGAGTTGCGCCGATGCCTTCGCTGCTTATAAAACTGAGATTTTTCATGTCAATCAGAAGATGAATGATATTATTATTTATAAGCTTGCTGATATAATCATCAAAGTCCGGAGCAGAGTCGCTGTTGAGAGGGCCGTCAGTTTCAATAATCGCGGCAGAGCCTTCTCCAATATCGGTATGGTTTATGAAAAACATTTTTACCTCTTTCTCCTGATTGGTATTGCGTCCCTGATTTCTTTATTTAACGAATTTTTGTAATCATCAAGACTGATTACCGGCGCTATGTACTCTTTCGTTTTTTCGGGTATTTCCACGTTTAATTCTGTTTCCGGTTCGATCTCTCCCAGAAGTTCCACGGTTATGTATTCTTCTTCATCAGTTGACGGTTCATGTTTTCTCAGCGGGATAACAGTTCCTGCTTCCGGTTCACGGCTAAGACTGGCGGCGGATTTTATAGTTCCATCCTCATCAATAATATTGTTATCAAAACTATCTTCTATAACGTAATCCATAATCGGTTCTATTACATTACTATCCGGCGGGAAAAACATTACATCATCCCGGTCATCCGGAGCTTCAACAGTTTTTACAGACAATACCGGATAAGTATCTGCAGATGAAGGCGTTTCTGCGTGAGTATATGCTTCTAATGCGTTTTTCTGTATTGAACGATATCTGAACAGTACAATTAATGCTATAAAAAATGATAATATCATGGAAATTGTTATAACAAGCAGCGTGTAATATCTTGCCTGGTCAATCGATCCCTGAATAGAATTGTAAATGCGGTCTTTGCTTATAATGAAATTTACAGTGCCCGCCGGTTTCCCTTTATAAAAGATTCCTTTTGTAAAAAGCCAGCCGGTGCTGTTTAAGTCTTTATATACATATTTTTTTATAAGGTCTCTATCCTGCCGTTTAAAAGGGACAATTTTATTTATAATATTATAATTGTTGAAAATAAGTTCGCTGCTTTTTGTCTGAACCGGCAGCAGAATCATATCAAGATTATATGCAATTTCATCACTTGCAATATTTCCCATTAATTCTTTTTCAACTGTAGTGCTGGAGTGGACAACAAGCTTACCGTCAGGCAGGACAAAAAATGCTTCATCAAGAGTATTTTCCTCAATTTTTTCGTGAAAAAGAGTTTTGAGAGAAGAATATTTTTTTGTTGAGTAACTGAATTCTGCAACTCTGGCGAATGCTTCAGCCATAGTTTTAGAATAGTTGACCGTATAGTTTTCTATTTCGGTGATATTCTTTTTGCCTGAGATATAAAAATATGAGACAACTCCGGCTGTCCCGATTAGAGATTCCGCAGTAAACATCAGAAGAAATATTCCAACCGGGAATATCAGCTTCTTTAGTTTATTTGTTTTATGTTCTGCCATTGATTTATTCTTTCCGAAATTATTTTTAAATTCTTGGAACCAGCCTGCCATCCTCGCAAAAGCGGGAATCCATTGTTTTTAAAATTGCGGATTCCCCCCCCCGCACTGGAATGACATTGAGTATAACACATATGGTTAAAGTACAGGCTCACTTTGACAGAAGTAAATTCATTGAACCCGTTAAAACTCCCTGAATGCACCTATGCATTATTCTATATTATCGGTAATTATCTAATTTCGGTTGATAAAAAAAGACGTATATTATTGCATGTTTTACTATATATGAAAGACAAAATATTAAATAACAAAGAACTTCTTGAAGCATGGGACTGGGAGAGCGGCAGGCCTACCGGTATAAGTATTACCAGGGGGGAGTCTTACAGGACCGGGACACCTCATGAAGGTGTACACTTGTGGATTGCGCGTAATGCCGGTGCTGATGTCGAGCTTTTATTTCAGCATCGTGCAAAGAATAAGGCGCTCTATCCTGATTGTCTTGATATTACCGTGGGCGGTCACGTAACTTTCGGTCAGGATGAAGAGAATGCCGGTAAAATAAGAAAAGAGGCAATGGAGGAGATCGGAATCTCTGTAAATGAGCCGGAACTTGCAGATATCGGTTTCTGCCGTTTTGAAGATAAGACTGATGATTACCATCATAGAGAATTTCAGCATGTTTATCTTCTCGCAGATCAGAGGCCGCTTGACAGCTATATTTTTAACGACGGCGAAGTCATTGGGCTCTATGCTGTTCCATCTTTATTTCTTGAGTCATTATTAAAGAAAGACAGTTCTATGACCGTTGAAGGATTTGACGGCAGAACAATTATAAGAAGATCCCTTTCCCGGAAAGATTTTCACCCCATGATTTTTGATAAGAGAATGAAACTTTATATGTCTGTTGTCATCCGCGGTGCGAGGGAACTTGTACGGACAGGAAAAGTAACAGTCACGATGTCCCAGATATAAAGGCCGGTTATACAAGGTCTAGCCGGAGTAGTCCCTTAACAGACCTTCAGAGCTGCTGCAGTATAAAAGCTGAGTTTTATACTGCAGCGGCGAATTCAATTTACTGCTGGAAAATATGGAAGATATAACTTTTGAAGAATCACTTAAAATAGCAAATCCTCTCTATGTTGATGTAAGAGCCCCGATCGAGTATAATGAAGACCATATCCCGGGTGCGATAAATCTTCCTATATTCAATGATGAAGAGAGAAAAGAAGTAGGTACTCTCTATAAAATGGTCGGCAGGGTGGATGCCGTAAAAAGAGGAACGGAGATCGGCGGGAAAAGAATTGTCGATATAATAAATTCCCTTACTGAAATAAAAGATAGGCAGATTATCATATACTGCGCCAGAGGGGGGATGAGATCGGGGGCTGTTGCATCTCTGATAAGTTCCCTGGGCATAAAGACCTATAGAATAATTGATGGATACAGATCATTCAGAAAGATAGTAATGGACGAATTATCCACAGTAGAAATAAAACCTAAAATTTTTATACTGCAGGGTTTGACCGGTGCGGGTAAAACAGAGATATTAAAATTACTCCCGAATTCCGTTGATCTTGAAGGCATGGCGGGACACAGAAGCTCGATGTTCGGAGGCATCGGGCTAAAGCAGAACAGCCAGAAGTGTTTTGAGACTCTTCTCTGGCTGAAACTTGAAGAATTGAAAAATGAAGCCTTTATCGTATTTGAAGGAGAATCAAAAAAAGTAGGAAATATGCATATACCTGAAAATATTTTCAGGCAGATGCGGGAAGCTCCTGCAATCTATATTGAGACGTCCATTGAAAGAAGAGTGGAGATCATAAGAAGGGAATACACCGGTTTTGACGAAGACGAAAAAATATTGAAAATTGCTAATTCTTTGAGGAGCAAACTCGGCAGCAAAAAAACTGATGAACTGATTGAATTTTATAAGCAGGGGAACCTGGATGAGTTTATAAAAATTCTTCTTCTTGATTATTATGACACACTGTACCGGCATACCCTTGATAAATTTGATTATCTTGCCAGGATAAATAATACTGACACTGTTGATGCATCTGAAAAGGTATTGCTTACTATAAAAAGGGTATTGAATCTTTAAAATGCGGCATTCATCTCATCTTCATTTATGTACCGCATTACAGGATACCGTGAATTTTAATTAATAAAAATTTAAAGACCAGTATAATAATTGACAATAGCTGGTAAATTTGCTAATTTTTTAAAAATTTAAATAATTAAAGGAAAAAAATCAGGGGGCTATATGAAAAAATTTATTTCAGCTGCACTTTTTCTGTTTTTTGTCGGTTGCGGCGGAGGAACACAGTATCAGGATGTTAATAAAGCTGAAGGATCGATGGAGTGGGGTCCGAAAGAGATTAAAGTCACAGTTGATAAAATGGTTACATCTCTATATGTTTTTCTGAAAGATGAATACAAAAAACCGTCATTTATCCAGGTAAAAAAATTCCAGAATAAAACATCAGAACATATTGATACAGATCTGATGGTAAGCGAAATTCAGACAAGATTAATCCAGAAACGGATTAAATTTATTGACGACTCGCTTGAAGCAGATGCGTTGAAAGAGATGGAAAAAGGTATGACCGGAATGGTAGATCCTGACAGTGCAGTACCTGCAGGTGAACTGAAATCTCCGAACATGTATCTTACCGGCGATATAAGAGAGAATGTAAGATATATAAATGGTAAAAAAGTTCAGTATCTTAAGGTTACTCTTAAACTTATAAACCTTAAAACCAATGTAGCAGAATGGCAGGATCAACAGGAATTTTTAAAATCATCCAAATCTGACAAGATCAGTTTCTGATCCGCTGTTTAATCCCGGAGATAATTATGAAAAAAATAATGCAGATAATATCAGCCGGTTTGATAATACTTGCCTTCGTATCGTGTTCATCGAAGAGTTATGAAAAGGAAATGAAAGCTTCGGAGGATCTGTTTTACAAAGGCCAGTATCGTGAGGCTGCAAGACTTCTTCTGCCTAATGTTAATAATGCAGGGAAAGATGAACTCCTTTTTATGATGGAGTGCGGTCTTATGCTTCATACCAGCGGCGATTATGAAACAAGCAACAAGGTTATGCTCAGGGCCGGAAAGCTCGCCCAGCTGATACCTATAAGCGTTACCCAGCAGGCTGCATCCTTTCTGACAAATGATGCCAACTCCAACTATCGGGGTGAGGATTTCGAAAAAGTGCTTGTTCACGTGTATCTTGGCATTAATTTTTTAATGCTGGAGAAGTATGACGACGCCAGAGTTGAATTTATGGCAGTTAATAATGAACTTTCGAAAATTAAAACTGAAAATGGCGAAGCGAGATATAAGCAGAATTTAATGGCTAAATATCTTACTGCTATTGCATTTGAGATAGTTGGTGAAAGGGATAACGATACAAGGGATATTGAATTTGCCTATATAGAATATAAACAGGTGTATGCACTTAATCCTGAACTTGCTATGGTTAAAGATGACCTTCTCAGGGTATCTAAACGTCTCGATTATGATGATGAGTATCAGGAATGGAAGAGCAAATTTGGAAAAAGTTATAATGAAGATGCTGAATCAGGCGAACTTGTAACTATTTTCCAGGCGGGGAGAGCTCCTATTAAAAAATCCAGAGGCCCTCTCCTGAAAGATCCTGATATGGAACCTATTATCAGGGTTTCTCTTAATTCTTCAATCAACGTTAATGCGGGAATTACAGCTGCTGCTGTCCTGGTTGCTATGAGTAATGCAGAAAATCCGATACCAAAATTCCAGAAAAGATCAAATAAGGTTGATAAGGTAAGGGTTGATGCCGGCGGGAAAACCATTAATACAACCAAGCTTGAAGATGTGGAAACTACCGTAGTTAAAAACCTGGAAGATGATTACGGCAGACTTTATAAAAGAGTTGCAGTGTCAATAGTTACAAAAGCAGTAGCTTCTCTTGCGGCGGGTATTGCTGCTAAAAAAATGGCGGAACAGTTTGAATCTACCAAGGCATTTTCGGGACTTATCGGTACTGCTATGGGAGCGGGGACTGGAGCGGCTTTGTTTTCCCAGATGAAACCTGATTTACGGTGCTGGCATACTCTTCCGGCAAACTTTCAATTGGGCAGGATGAAGCTGAAACAGGGTAAATATAAGCTTAATTTTGCTTTTATGGGAGACGGAGGAATTGTTGATCGTGCAGAAAAAGAAGTTGAAATTAAGAAAGGCGAAAAGACACTGGTAAACCTGAGAACGCTTTATTAGGGTACAGGTTGAAAATAATGACTCAAATTCATAAAACAGATACGGGAGACAAAAAATCTCCCGTATTTTTTAATAACGACATACTCAATCATCTGCTATATCCTGCTTGTATTATTACTTCTAAAAGTATTCTTGAATACGCGAATACCTCATTTATGCAGTTTTTCGGAATCGATTCCGGTGAGAGAAAATTCGACTGGCCTAATGTCTTTAACAGTGAACATAAGAAATGTGTAGCCCAGACTTTCGTTAAGGCATTTAACGGTGCTTTTTCAAGCTGTGAGGTAGAGGTTAAAACACCAGAAAATGAAGCAATTCCTGTAGAAATGCTGATGCAGCCTGTTTCGGTTAACGGGATTATACACAATGTAATGATACAGATCAGAGTCCTTGATGAAGATAGAGTAGCTAACAGGCCTTCCGTCAGCAGACATGAAGAATTCGCCAATTCAGGGCATTATGAATTTTCACCACTGCCGCTTATGAGATTCAGCAGAGAACTCCAGATTTTAAGATGCAGCAGGTCTTTTGAGGGGACTCTGGGTTATAGTATTGATGAACTTTCGAAAGATCCTGCGGGAATAAGCACTCTTTTTAAGTATGATTCTGAAAAAATAAAGAATCATATTTTGGAAATACTAAAAGGGAATATCCCGTTTAAGAGAATTGGAGAAATCAAGGTACGGAGCAAGGAAGGTGACGAAAAAATCGTTAATGTGATAATTTATCCGGTTTTAAAAGATAGCGAAATTGTTGCGATAGATCTGATCATGGAGGATATCACAAGGGTAAGGGAATTAAAAGAAAGATTGAGTTCAGCTAAAAGGCTTAATCTTGTAAGTGATATAGGAAAAGGTTTTATACACTCGATTAATAATACAGTTAATGTAATTTTGAATCAGACTCAGCTTTTGCAGATAATTACGGAAAAAAATTCTGTTCATGACGGACTTAAACAGATTGAACAATATGTACATGAAGTGGTTGATCAGCTGAGAAGAATTTTAGGTTTTATTAATGATAAAAATGATCTGTCTGAAGATAGAGTGGAACCTTTCGAGAATATCCTTAATGATGCGATTGAATTTACTAAAATTCATTTTAAGGTTGAAGAAGGGAAAAGACGAAGGACACTTTCCATCGAAAAAATTCCCGGTTTCGAAATGGTTATAAAAACTGATACAGGTTTCGTAAGAGAACTTCTTATCTGGGCAATTTTAAAAGTATCAGCTTATGCAGGTAAAAAAGGACAGATTGAGGTCGAACTGAAGAAATCGTCATTTATCTATTTTACCGTTTCAGTAAACAAACAGAATGGCTTGGATAAAGACAATATTGTTCCTTTTACACTTGATGGCCTTTCCCCCTCGGAAATCAGGAATGCCGCTGAAAAACTGAACCTGAAAATTCTTGAAGAGGAATCCGTTGATCAGTACTCCATTAAAATAATTTTTCCTCAGAGAATAATTGTTGAGAATAATAATAACACTAACGGCAAACCGGAATATAATATTGAAGATAAAGATATTATGATTGTTGAAGATGAAAAGGCGTTACAGATGATTCTTGGAAATCTGTTCGAAAGAATGGGAAACCGTGTATTTATAACAGATAATGGAAATGATGCTTTTGAAGAGTTTAAACGCAAGAATTATGATATTGTAATAACTGATTATGATGTTTCCGGATACACCGGGATCGAGCTTTCGGCAAGAGTAAAGGAGATAAACGAGGATACGCTCACTATTCTTCTGTCAGGCTGGTCGCTTGATCTTAAAGGATACACAGGCTTCATAGATTTATTTATGGCAAAGCCGTTTAATATTGAGGATTTGATAAAGGGAATCTCAAACTTAAATTTACTGAAAGTTTAGAAATTAAATAATTGCGTTTATTTTTTCCACATCATTAATTTTGCCAAGCATTACAATTACATCATTCATCTCAAGAATTTCAGTCGGTTGAGGATTAAACTTCATCTCGCCGTTGTATTTTTTTATCAGCACAATGATAACTCCAAAATCTTTACGAAGATTGCTTTCTACAAGTGTTTTCCCGATATAATTGGATTTGGCACTTATTTTCGCCTCTTCCATTCTAAGGCCGAGTTTGTCATCCATTGTGGCAATATCTATAAAGTCAACAACTGTCGGTCTGATCAGCATCTGCGCCATTCTCTGCCCTCCAATCAGATAGGGTGAAACAACTTTGTCTGCTCCGGCGCTTGTAAGTTTTTTTTCATTTTTTGCATCTGAAGCTCTGGCCATAATGTAAATATCAGGATGAAGCATTCTTGCTGTCAGCGTGATAAAAACATTATCAGCATCGGACATTACTGCTGTAACTAATCCTTTTGCTTTCATGATACCTGCTTTAAGAAGTGTAGCTTCATCAGAAGCATCAAGAAGCATGTATGTGACATGCATTGCCTCAAGTTCGGGAACACGTTTAGTATCGTTTTCCAATACTATAACTTTTTCATTATTTTTCATAAGTTCCTTTGTTATGAGCTTACCTATCCGTCCGAATCCGCATACTATAAAATGGTTTTTTAATCCTGAAATTCTCTTTGCCACTTTTTTTCTCCCGAACCTTTCACTTATTTCACCTTCTATGAGCATCCTGATAAAAGTACCCAGAGTATAACCGGCAATGGTTATACCGAACACGATTATAAATATGGTAATTATCCGTCCTATTCCGGAGAGCGGCTGAACCTCTCCAAAACCGACAGAGCTTATTGTTATTGCTGTCATGAAAATTGCATCTGAAAATGACATGCCTTCAATAAAATGATAGGCCAATACTCCGGAAGTACATGTGAGTAAAAAAAGGTAAAATGCTGATCTTAATTTTCGCAAGACTTTATCCTGTTAAGTATATTTAACCCGTTTATTCCCGGCAGAAAAGAAAACATAATGAAAATGTTATTGCCTGAATAATTATTATTGTATCTACTCAATTATTGCTAGTATAATTTAAACGGTAATAATCTTTTGAATATTGTACAGGTAAGATTATTACCTCGCATAGAGGAAGCAATTATTAATCTTTTCAATATAAATATTTCAATGTAAATGGAAATTTATCAGAATTTAAAAAAAATGAATAATATATGAATATAAACTACAGAGTTTTTTTTATAATTTTATTTCTGATCCTGCAGATTCTTAACTGTAGCCGGGAGAATAAAGTTTTATTTTACCGTCCTGTGGAGAGAGCGGATATCGATATTATAGGGGGGAGGGCTGGACTTATCAGAACTGTCTATTGTGATATCTATATTGAATATGTAGATAGTGGCAGCTGGAATTATCTTAAAAATTTTAATATGTTTAAAGGCAGCGGAAAAGGGAATCCTGTGGATCCATGCTTTCATTTTATAATAGTAAATACGTGGAATAAACCTTTCATAATTGAGAAAGTAGAGGCCGCGTACAACGGGGAAATTATACCTGTAGAAGATTACAGTTTTATCAAAGATAAAAGTTATTTAGGGAACAGGTACTCGGTAAATATTTCGTCATTGCTTAAAAAAAGAAGGATTTTATCCGATAAAAATCTCTTGGGAGAAATCGATTTTGAAAATGAAACCGCCGGGTACAGGCTTAACTTTATTGCTCCGGGAGATAAGGTTTCTTTTTTCAGTTTTTTTCAGAGAATTTCTTCAGGGAAATCATCAAAGATAAGAGTGATAATAAAATACTTTGATGTAAAAAAAGTTATTGATTTTGATATTGGCCGTTTTGAATATAATGAAATTGAAAATATGCAGCAATAGGTGGAGTTTTAATAAGAATGAAAATTGAAGAAATTGATATAATAAAAGTCGCAAAACTTGCAAGGCTTGACCTTTCTCCTGAGGAGAAAGATGAGTATTCAAGGCAGCTGAGCGGCATTATTGAATATGTTGAAAAGATAAATGAACTTGATACATCAATGGTTGAGGCTGCGGATCACATTGTTGAACTCAATAATGTTTTTAGAAAAGATGCTGTTAAAAATTCTATTGACCGCAGTGAATTGGAAAAGATTGCGCCTGATTTTAAAGAAGGATATATTATAGTTCCCAAAATTATTGAATAATATGGATACATCTGCACGACGTCTGTTCATTGCACTTCCTGTTGATGAAGTACAGGCTGTCCAATCATTGGCTGAAGTTTTTAAAAATCTGAAGAAATATGAATCACTCCTTAAGATCGTTCCTGCGGATAATTTTCATATAACATTAAAATTTTTCGGAGCAGTTGATCCGGTAACTGCAGACTCTCTCGCAAATGCATTTTTATCTCTTAACAGTTTAAAAAAAGTTGAATTCAGAATTGAAGGTATCGGGGCTTTCCCATCTACAGCAGACCCTTCAGTTATATGGACCGGCTTGGAATATGACAAAAAGCCGCTTGGTGAAATTTTTCAGGCGGTGGAAACTTTGGCGGCGTCATTTGGTTATCCTCCTGAAAAGAGAAAATTTATTCCGCACCTTACTCTCGCAAGAGTCAGAAAAGAAAAAAAAGTACCTGCTGAATTAATCAGATTTCTTAACACCGGGAAGGATTCTGCATTTGCTTCATCAGTATTCAGGGAACTTATACTTTTTGAATCTACACTTCATAGAACAGGAGCTGAATATAAAAAAATCGGAGTAATAAAACTGATATGAATACTTATATTTTTGATTGATTATTTATCATTCAAAGATTAACTGGTTTAAAAAGTATTTAATTAATACACCTTTTTGCAGTTTCTGCTGACGTAAAACAAAGTCCGTGACCGCATGTTGAAATAACTTAATTATGAGAGGATTTAATGGCCACTTTACTTAACAGCCCTGAAATGGTAGCTAAAGATCACTATCTGTTGACATTACGAATGATGGATAATGCATGTAAGCCCGGACAGTTTATTAATATAAAAGCATCTGACGGAACAGATCCTCTGCTCCGCAGGCCATTTTCAATTTTCGATGCTGACGGTGAAATTGTCAGGATAGTAGTGCGTGTTATAGGGAAAGGAACTGAACTGATCTGTGGCATGCAGCCCGGCGAGATAAATGTAATAGGGCCTTCAGGTAATGGGTTTACCATTGAGAAAAGTAAACATGTACTTCTTGTCGGCGGCGGAGTGGGGAATGCGCCTCTTTATTACCTGATGAAAGAATTAAAAGAAAAAGGAAACATAATTACCTACATATATTGCGCGAGAAATAAAGAATTTATATTTGAAAAAAATAAATATAAGGCACTTGCGGATGAATTTATTATTACTACTGATGACGGGTCTGACGGTGTTAAAGGTTTTGCCACAGAAGTAATGGCTGATAAAATTTCAATGAAAGGTTATGACAGGATATATACCTGCGGCCCTGATCCGATGATGGAAAAGACCGTAAAGCTTGCGGATGCGGGCACTCCGGTAGAAGTCTCTGTTGAAAATTATTTCGGGTGCGGCGTGGGGCTTTGCGTGGGATGTACAGTTGATACTGTAACTGGATACAGGCGGGCTTGTGCTGATGGTCCGGTTTTTGACGGCAGAATAATTCTCTGGGACAAAATGCCTGATTGATGTAATGATAATTTCTATAAACATAAAAAAACTCTGCCAGACTGGCGGAGTTTTTTTATAGTACTGGAATACTCGATGGCAATTATAATTTTTCAATCTATTAAGGGGATTAAGAGGCTGTAGCCCCCGCGAATCCTTAAGTGACGTTATTTAAATAATGGAGATAATTTTTTAAATTCCGGAGTTCCGGCTTTTTCAATAATCATAAAAGCAATTGTTTCAGTGGGATATACCAATGCACCGGCTTCAGATAATATACTCAGGGCTGATTTCCAGTCCTCTTTTTTCCTTGAAGCTACTCCATCCGCTGCAACTATTACTTTTATTCCTGAAGAGATAAGACTCAAAGCTGTCTGAAGCACACAGATGTGTGATTCTATTCCTGTAATTATCACAGTTTTCTTACCTGCTTTAAGAACGGCTTTTTTTATCTCATCATCTTTCATGCAGTCGAAATGTAATTTTTCAAGGTTTAATGAATCTCCTGCGAGATCTTTAAGTTCAGGAATTGTTTCTCCCAGGCCTTTTCTATATTGTTCTGTGAATATCAGAGGAATATTAAATTCTCTCGCTGTGTTGATAAGAATGGTCCCGTTTTTTTTGAGGACACTCTGTACACCGCTCTCCATAGCGTTAAAAAGTCTATCCTGTATATCTATTATCAATAATAATGAGTCGCTGCTGTTTATTGTAAAATCTTTCATTTCTATATCCTTTGTGCTAGTTGTAATTAATTAATTTTTACATGGTCAAGGGTACTTATCCCTTTTAACGTACCAGTGGGTTCCCCGCGGCAATAAAAATGAGTTTTTATATTACCGGCATTTACTGAAGGAGTTCATCTCCAATATTATTTATGATGGAATCCTTTTTGTTATCTTTTATTTTATTTAATATTTTCTGTTTCTGCCCCTGCATAATATTTTCGTCAGGAGACTTTGTAGACATGTGAAAATTTGAATTCTGATTTGAGCAGATGTCACATATTTTATCCGGTATAAACTCAGGGATAAATATTTCTGAAATTGTGCTTTTGCATGATGGACCAGGCAGGAGCCCGGAGTTGGCACAAACTGTCATTGTGGTCAGTGCAGCGTAAGCGGGAAAACCGGAAACCGGTTCGTTCCTTAAGGCTTCTCTCATGTAATTGCCCCACACCGGAGCGGCGATACCGGCAGCAGCCTGTCCTACGCCCAGGGAAAGGCCGAGTTTGTCGTAACCTATCCATAATCCGGTGGAGAGATCAGATGTGAAGCCGATAAACCATGCATCTTTCCAGTTGTTTGTTGTTCCTGTTTTACCTGCTGCAGGCCGTCCTGGCGAAGCAGCCCGTGCTGTTCCTGATGAAATAACGCTCTGCATAAGGCTTATCATTACCTGGGCCGTACCCGGTTGTATAACCTGGATTGTACCGTTTTTTGTTTTTTCAGCTATTATATCATTTACTTCCTGTTCCCGGTTTTCAATTACTTCACCATTGCGGTTTTTAATGTATCTTATTGCAAATGGAACTACATCTTTTCCGCCATTTGCGATTATAGCATAAGCCCTTGTGATTTCAAAGGGGCTTACCTCAATCGATCCAAGGGCGATTGAAAGATTTCTCGGTATCCTTGCTTTCTTTTCGGAATCATTCATTTTCAGGAGTTTGGCGTAATAGTTCATCACCATGTCGATTCCAATCGCGTCAGCAATCCGTATGGATACTACATTAATAGATTTTTCCAGTGCTCTCCTCAGCCTGATAAAACCATTATACTCACCTTCGTAGTTTTCAGGTTCCCAGTCCCCTCCATCCGTATCGAGATAAACAATTGGCGAGTCGAGTACACTTGTTGCTGCTGTGAATTTTCCTGACTCAATCGCCGCAGCATATAGAAGCGGTTTAATAGATGAGCCGGGCTGTCTTTTTGACTGCATAGTCCGATTCAGCTGGTTTATGCTGGAAAACTCACCTCCGCCTATCATTGCTTCAATATAACCGTTATGATGATTAATGGAGATAATACATCCTTCAACTCTCTGAAGTTCGCGGTCGTCAGTGTATGTTGTTTTATATTTATCAAGAAAGTCTGAGATGGTATCAAGACCGGCAAGGAAATTTATTCCTTCCAGTTCTTCAATGACTTCACTGCGGAGATGATTGTTAAGTTTATTATTCTCGGCAGATCCCTTCTTATTGAATGAATTTATATTGAGAATAAATGAAGCGAGTGAAATTTCATCAGAAAAATTATTAACCATATATTCTTCGTTGTTAAATGAAAGTCCGCCTGATACTACACTCTGCCTGTCGAGCGCATCTTTCAGAATCCGCTGTCCTGCCATCTGCTTGTTTACATCCAGCGTAGTGTAGACAGAAAGTCCACCCGTGAAAACCATCTCCTCCCCATACTTTTTAACCAGTTCTCTTCGTATATATTCAGTGAACCATGGAGCTTTGTCTATTCTTGTGCTCCATGTAGTAAGTGATGGCGAGAGGTCACCAATAAAAGCAAGATAATCAGGCCAGAATCCGAGAAAAGCTTTCTCCGCTTCATCAACGGTAATGTAGCCCATCTCCACCATCTTTCCAAGAATGATTTTATGCCTTGAAATTGCAATTTTAGGATGCCGTATAGGCGAAAGCTGGTTAGGTGATGACGGCAGTGTGGCAAGCAGGGCACACTCTGCCAGATTGAGGTCCCATACATTTTTCTGAAAATATATTTTTGACGCGGATTCAACGCCGTATGCGCCATGCCCCAGAAATATCTGGTTAAGATAAAGATTGAGAATTTCCTGTTTGGAATATTTAGCTTCAATCATAATGGCGATAAAAGCTTCTTTAATTTTTCTGTAAAGACTCCTCTCCCTTGAAGTGAGAAGAATTTTTGCAAGCTGTTGTGTTATTGTACTCCCGCCCTGTTTTACGCCTCCTGCGAAAATATTAACAAAAAAAGCCCTTACTATACCTTTAGGATTAATTCCCCAGTGGTCGTAGAACTCATTATCTTCAATTGCAACGAAAGCATTTATTAGATTTTTGGGAATCTTTTCATATGGGACTATTTCTCTTTTTTCAGTGAAGAGTTCAGAGATAAGGATTCCATTTTTATCATAAATCCTTGTCGTGATGTCGGGCTGATAAGTCGCAAGATTCTGTACCCGGTTAAAATCAATAACAAGTATCACAATAAAAGCTATGACAAATCCCGCTCCAAGGCCAACAAGTGTTGTTTTATAGTTTCGTACAAACGAGGGAAGGTTTGTGACAATACTTTTTAGAATGATAATTATGCTTGTGATAATATTATCTGCTCTTTCAGTATTTATGTTTTTTTTGATATTAAATTTATTTGAGAATTTATCTGATCTGAAAGAGAAAGGATTTTTTTTATCACCATTTCCCCCTCCGAATGTTTTACCGCCGAATTTACCCATGTTTCTGACCTTATAATTTATTAAATGTTGATTGTTAAATTCATTATCCGCCAATACAAATATTTTTTTTAAAAAAATGAAAAAAATAGATGTTTAATAACTTTGATGAGATATTTTTATATATTTAATAATAAACGGTTATAATCGCTTTTAATAACCCATCAGTGTAATCCTGTAATTTTTTTAAATTGACGATTTTGTTTATGAAAAAGGAAAATTTTTAATGCTATCAAGGATGACGGCGTTTAAATTCAAGGAGGAATATAATGGTAATAAATCACAACGTAGCTGCAATTTTTTCTCACAGGACTTTAAAATTCCATGACTGGAGCCTAACAAAAGATGTGGAAAAACTCTCTTCAGGAATGCGTATAAATAAAGCCGGTGACGACGCATCCGGACTCGCGGTTTCTGAAAAGATGAGATCACAGATTCAGGGTTTGAGACAGGCGGAAAGAAATACTGAAGATGGTATGTCCCTCATTCAGACTGCTGAAGGTTACCTCACAGAAACACATGAAATACTTCAGAGAATCAGGGTCCTTGCTGTACAATCTGCAAACGGTACTTATACAGACGAAGACAGACAGCTGATACAAATTGAGGTTTCAGAACTTGTTGATGAAATCGATAGAATCGCGTCTCAGGCTGAATTCAACAAGATGAAGCTTTTAACAGGATCTTTTGCAAGACTGCATCCTACTGCGTCTATGTGGTTTCATATGGGACCAAACATGCATCAGAGAGAAAGAGTTTTCATCGAAACAATGACAACTGCAGCACTTGGACTAAGGAATCCGACAGTACTTACTTTTATATCTCTGTCAACTCCAGGTAAAGCTAACTCTGTAATAGGACTTGCCGACGAAGCTCTTAGAATTATCTCAAAACAGAGAGCAGACCTTGGTGCATACTATAACAGACTCGAGCATTCTGCTAAAGGTTTAATGAACGCTTATGAAAATGTTCAGGCTTCTGAAAGCCGTATAAGAGATACAGATATGGCAGAGCAGATGTCTTCATTTACAAGATATCAGATCTTAACACAGGCTGCGACTTCAATGCTCGCCCAGGCAAATGCGAAGTCACAGACAGTACTGCAATTACTTAAATAATTTTCTGAGCCAACATCGCAATACCATTCGAAACGCCGGACTCTCCCATCCGGCGTTTTTTAATTAATAAAAGTAATATTATTTGTGTTATTATAAAACAGTTTAGTTGTATAATTATTCCTCCCCCTTTATTGGGGAGGTTAGGTGAGGGTGAAAGTATTATATAGGTATGAACAGGTAGTTCAAGCTGCTAGTGGTGTTGGTGTAGTTGATAAGCAAATAAATATTTTACAAAAGGTCGTTGATGAAACTAAAGACAGCATACTTAAACAAAAAAGGTCAACAGGATTTCTAAGATAAATAAAGAACCACCCGATTGTGGGTGGTTCTTTATTTAAGGATATATAGGTTGTTTTATCACAGATGCTATTTTATAATTAAAAGGCCCGGATAGCCCTTACATGCAGTAAACCTTGACTAAGAGTAATCTTTCCGCTATAAAACCATAATGACCACGTTAAGCAATAATCATATTCTTCACCATCATTACCTTCGGATGAACTAATATATAAGTCGTGATCACCTTCAGCAAATTCACCAATACCATGTAAATATAAATTCTGATACATTAAGATAAGTTCATCTTTGGATGGGAGAAACCAATCCTTTTTTCCTCCACCTCTATATTCTGAACATATCTTTGCAGCGTACTTACCTTTTCCTTGAGCAGAAATTATTCTCTTAGTATTTGACTTGCCAGTACCTATCTCTGTACCAGTTGCTCCGGTTCTCCTTGGTCTACGATCATTTTGTTGTTTATCCGCTCCTTTACTCTGATCATTAGGAGCAGCTTCTAAATACTGCCAGCCATCAGAATATTCACCCTTATCGTAAAATATCCAGCCACCAGCCGGGCCACAATCACCGATCTTGTAAGTTTTACCCTCTGCTTTACCCTCAACTGAAGTAAACGATATTATACCAAAAAGTATAACTAAAGAAACTAATATTCCGGTCAATGTTACCTTTTTCATGTATAACTCCTGTTATATACAAATTTAATAATCATTTACTAAATAAATATTTATACCTTCAACTCTTTTTTAGGTAATATTGAAATTCTAATTCTTTTTTACTTCAGTTTTAATTTAAAATATCATCAATAAACACTTCAAGGACTTCTCCTTTTTCAATAGCTTCTTCTAAACAGTCGGTGTTTGATTTATTTTCAAATATAATTACCATTTTATAATTTATTTTCATTGAATGCAGGAACAATGATAGCTTATCTTTCTCAGTCTGAGTAATACTATCTGAACGAATCCATTTTTCAAGTAAATCATCAACTCTGAATTTACCACAGTTAGAACAAGAGTAATCAAAATGAGTAATAGCACTTAGAACTTTACTCTTAAAATCTTGAGAGTTACATATAATACAATTTTCCATATAAACCTCCCTTTGGTCAATTACTATACATACATATAGTTTAGTATTTTTGTCAATAGGTGATCTGCTATTTTTTGAAAAAAGTTTATGAATTAGAATCTGCTGTTAATATACAAAAGAAATGGCTATACAGTCCCGGCACCCGCAGAAGGGGGCAAAGCGGATTATTTATACAATTTTATTTTTAAATTAATCCGTGCTCCCTCCGCGGGTGCCGGGACCGTTAGGATAAGTTGCAGTGGTGATTAATTACAAAAACAATCCGTCTACAAACTTCGAGTATCCTTCATACCCTCCGTTATTCAAAGCTTCAATCAGCGCAGTACCGATAATAAACCCGTCACTGTGCTCAACCGCTTTAGAAGCGGAATCTTTAGTCTTAATTCCAAAGCCGGTGACAACCGGAATTTTTGATTTACTCCTGGCATAATGAATTTTTTCTTTTGTTTCATCATCGGGATTAAAATCTGTACCCGTAATTCCTCTCATTGATATGAAGTAGATAAAGTTTTCAGAAACCCTTGCTGTCTCCTCAATCGATTCCAGGGTGCTTTCCGGTGTCATAAAATTTATAAGTTTAATTCTGTCATCAAGTCCGAGAGGAACAAAAAATTTTCTTTCACAGAACGGGACGTCTGGCAGGATAAGTCCCTTCACTCCGTTTTCTATACAGAAAGTGTTGAAGACCGGCATGTCCATGTTGTATATCAGGTTCGCGTAAGTCATGAGGTAGATATCTTTTTCTGCAGGGATATTCTTTCTTATGGATTTGATGCTCTCTGCAATATCACTGAATGTGCAGTTCTTATCGAGCAAACTCTGCGCTGCGTCGGATATGACATCACCATCTGCATTAGGATCGCTGAAGGGGATACCCACTTCAAGGAAATCGAAATGTTCCAGACCTTTTACAGCAGATTTTATAAATGTATCTCTGTCCGGGTAGTTACCCATGAGATAGAAGCCGTTATATTTTTTCATAGTCCAAGTTCCTCCTCGATTATCGGCATATCCTTATCACCTCTGCCCGAGAGGTTTATTAAAACATTTTTTCCCTGATACTTGTCTTTATTCGTTATGAGATACCCGAGAGCATGGCTGCTCTCAAGTGCGGGAATTATTCCTTCGCACAGGCTGAGCTCTTTGAATGCGCTTAATGCCTCTGTGTCGCTGCAAGTGAAGTATTCGGCAATTCCTGAATCGTAAAAGTGACTATGCTCGGCTCCAACTGCCGGGTAATCAAGGCCTGCTGAAACTGAGTGTACCGGCATCACATTTCCATCTTTTGTCTGCATGAGGTAAGTATGGTTCCCGTGAATTATACCGGGTCTGCCGTAATTCAGTTTTGCACAGTGATCTCCATCTTTTGATGAACGTCCTCCTGCCTCAACCCCTATAAGTTTTACTCCGGGAATGTCCCTGTATTTCGCGAAGATTCCTGCAGCGTTGCTTCCTCCTCCGACACATGCAATGACATAATCCGGGTCGCACCCGGCGATATCTCTGAACTGTGGTATGGCCTCTTCACTGATAACAGACTGAAAATTTCTTACCATTACAGGGAACGGGTGAGCCCCGACTACCGAGCCTAGAAGATAATGTGTGTTCTGAACGCTTTTAACCCAGTCTTTCATGGCTGCATTGATAGCGTCCTTCAATGTTTTGCTCCCCGATTCTACTGGTGTTACTTTGGCCCCGAGAAGTTTCATTCTTTTAACGTTAGGAGATTGCCGCGAAACGTCAACGCTCCCCATGAAGACTTCACATTCAAATCCGAAGAGGGCGGCGCATGTTGCTGTAGCTACTCCATGCTGTCCTGCGCCGGTTTCAGCGATAATGCGTGTCTTCCCCATGTATTTTGCAAGCAGAGACTGCCCGAGTGCGTTATTCAGCTTGTGTGACCCTGTATGTACCAGGTCTTCGCGCTTGAAGTATATGTTAACACCATGTCTGGCAGATAGCCGCTCCGCATAATATACAGGGGTTGGGCGCCCTGCATAAGTTGAGAGCAGTTTTTTGAAATTTTTCTGCTGATCTTCATCTTTCATAAATGAAGCATATCCCTCTTCAATTTCTTTTAATGTTTTTATCAGTGTTTCAGGGACAAACCGTCCGCCGTATTTTCCGAAATATCCTTTTGTATCAGGCATTGATGTCATTTTTTACCTCCGCTATTGCTTGCATTATTTTTAATATTTTTTCACTGGATTTTATTCCTTCTGAAATTTCTATTCCTGAAGAGATATCAATTCCTCCAGGCCGAAGTTCTCTTATTATATTTTTGACATTGAATTCATTTACTCCGCCGGCGATAATCATTTTTTCCCTGTAAGGGTACTCTCTGATTAAATCGTGATTAAAATTTTTGCCTGTACCTCCGTGAGACAATGCTGAGTAGGTATCAAAGAGTATCATGCCGCCGTTGTGAGGTTCCGGTAAAGTCCGTTGTTCCGGCCCTCCGACTCTGATACAGCTGATTACCGGAATAAACGGTGAGAGTTCGTTCGCGGTATTGCTGTTGTAGACCTGAACCATATCCAGATTGGCGGACTCAACGATTTTTAGTATTGAATCAGCTTTATCGTCAACAAATACTCCGGTTGCCTTGATCCCGCTACCTTTAAGTAAAGAAGTCATCTCACACGCCTGGTGAGGTGAAACGTATCTCCTGGAATTTTTATAGAAAATAAATCCGACAGATGATACAGGAAAATTTTTTACGAATTCAATATCTTCAATTCGTGTAAATCCGCAGAGTTTAACAAACATTTTTAAACTCCATGATCATTTTTTCCGGGTCTCCGCTTTTCATGAGAGAAGATCCTATGAGAAAATTATTCGTTCCGGACTTATCCATTATATAAGCGATATCATCTTTAGAATTAATTCCGCTCGCGCTTATTGTTGTAACGGATGAAGGGAGCGCGGTCAGGGTTTTAATTCCTGTAAGAGTATCAATCTCAAGTGTTTCAAGATTTCTCATGTTAACCATGACAATTTCAGGATCTAGAAACATTATATCATCTATCTCTCTCTTTTCATGAATCTCAACCAGGGGTGTCATCCCGTAACTTTTTATTTTATGATAAAGTATTTTCATAGTGTCATTATCCAGTACTCTTGAAATCAGAAGCACCAGGTCCGCACCGCAGAGATAAGCTGCCTCAACCTGTTCCTCAAAGTAAATGAAATCTTTACATAAGACCGGCTTGTCACAGGATGAGCTTACGGTTTGGAGGTGTTCATACGATCCGTTAAAATGATTTTTTTCTGTAAGAACACTGAGTGCTGATGCTCCGCCATTTATATATCTCTGAATAATATCTGTGTCACCGGCCGTTCCTGTGAGATTCCCCGCAGATGGGGATGCGTGTTTTAATTCGGCAATAATATTAATATTATCCGTAAGAGTTTTTTTTATGTCGTAAACAGGGCGCGTTCTGGTTTTACTTTTACCAATGATTGATTTCATAGTAAAGATTTCGTCTGATTTAACGTCTCTCATTCTGTGAAGCTGAAAACTCATCAGATTTCCCCTTTAAGTTCTTTCAGTTTTTTATGAACAGTCCCATCCAGTATCACCTGCAGCGATCTCTTATATGATTCATCAATACTGTTTTTACTTTCGTATCCGTAAAGTGAAAGCGCTGAGTTAAGCGCGAGCAGTTTAGCCAGAGGTGAAGACTTTCCTGAACTGACAGTATCGATAAACAGCAGCGCATTTTCTTCGGGAGTTAACCCTGACGGTATCAGCCGCGCTTCCGCCTCTGAAATGTATTTGCGAGGCTGAATTGTAAATTTGTCCATCAATTCCGATTCTATTTCATAAACTATTGTATCAGCAAGAGGTGAAACCTCATCCATTCCGTCAAGAGATGAATAGATTACACATCGTTCGTATAAGAGCGAGAGAGCTGTCTCTGCGTACAATGGAAGAAGTGCCGGGCTGAAGAATCCTATAGCCTGTTTTTTTGTTCCGGCCGGATTGGTGAGAGGCCCGAGATAATTAAATATTGTTCTTACCGCAAGTTTTTTTCTTACAGATACTGCATATCTCATTGCCGGGTGATAGTTCGGTGCAGCCATGTATATAAAATTGTGTTTTTTGAAATAGTTAACTGCTTCATCGCCGGTAAGGTTTACCGGGACTCCGAGGTTTTCATAAAAATCTGTTGAACCGCTTTTACCGCTGACAGACCTGTTCCCATGTTTCGCAATGGGAATTCCAAGAGCGGAAAGAATAACCGCAACAGATGAAGATATGTTAAATGAACCGGAATAGTCCCCGCCTGTTCCGCATGTATCGAATATATCACTTGTTCCAAGGTCGATGGTGCTGCAGAATTTCCGCATGGATTTTGCAGCACCGGAAATTTCTTCAGCCTTTTCTCCCCTGAGTTTCATAGCCATAAGAAGCCCGCTTAACTCTATCTCTGACATCTGTCCGGAGAAGAGGTGCCCGAAAATTTTTTCACTCTGATTAGAATCAAGGCTATTTCCGTTGAAAACTGAGTTCAGCGACTTGTTTACTGATAAATCGTTTGTTGTTTCCTGATATGTCATTGTTTTCTCCTTAAATAATCAGTAAAAATAAAAAACCGCGGTATAATTTCCGCGGTCTCTGAAATAAAAACCGCAGGTGGCCTGATGCCCGCCTGCGGATAAAAATATACCGGTATACAGGCAGACGCTATCTGATCTGCCACCACCATATAATACTTGAGATTGCCTGAATGCAATATGCTATGTTTAAGTTATTCTTCATGTTTCTATATATAGAAACATGAATCATTTTTGTCAATAGAATTAATAAATTTTTTTGCATTTTTAAAATTTTTTATCTGAGAGTTAGCCAAAATCTGAAATTAAACTCTTTTAATGAGTTTTTAGAAATTTAATACATTTGGAATACAAAATTCATAATTTTTATAGCTGGAAAAAATCCATCCGGTTGGTTTTTTGTTGTTGTAAAAAATGAACGGTATTCTATAAAAAACACGATGTTCTATAAAAAGAAAAAACAAGGGGTGGCATAATGAGCAGGGAGTATAATTACAGAGAAAATACTGTTCTTGATATTTTTCATGACAGTGTAAAAAAATATGGCGATCGTGTTTTTCTTATGAAAAGAGGAAAAGATGGATGGATTGATCTCAGCTGGAATGAAATTTCCGGGCAGATTGATGCAATGGCTTCATACCTCATCAGCCAGGGGCTTCAGAAGGGAGACATCGTTTCTATCTATTCACTAAACAGGCCTGAGTGGGTAGTTTCAGACTATGCGGCACTCTCATGCGCCTGTGTAGATGCAACAATTTATCCGACAAACTCATCACCGGAAGCGGCATATATTGTTAATGATACAAAATCTGTTGTATGTTTCTGTGAAGGAAAATTTCAGGTTGATAATATTCTTGCTGCACGAAATAATCTTCCTTCTTTAAAAAAAATTGTGGTTTTTGACGACATAGATTAC